>Ga0181464_1001940_pt1 | contig 10377 bp, 9 predicted proteins | sample InSIn2gowninarea_FD_119074 | JGI IMG/M metagenome (GOLD analysis project Ga0181464, IMG submission 119074) | Clean room microbial communities from NASA Spacecraft Assembly Facility at Jet Propulsion Laboratory, Pasadena, California, USA -... ...
TCATAGTGCCCTCTTTTGTCTTGTGGAAAGGTGAGAAGGCACAATGCCATTCGTAAGGTATTGGCACACATCTATCTACTAAGCGTTTATGTCTGTACTAGGGGAGCCTTGCTCATTGTTATACATTTCAATCTCTTTCTCCGATCCTATGAGCTCTTCTTCTTCCTCTTTTGCGTTCACTTCTTTGGATGCTAACTATAAAATACCATGACCCTTGATTGTTTAAGCTGGCCTAATGTCTAGATCATACTCATGTAATGTGATCATCTAATTCACCCTCCTTTCACCCAGCTCTTTTTGAACAAGCAGTGACCTAAATGTTGGGTATGGAACAAAAATAACACAATGGTTTTTAAATAATGAATTCATATATATGAAAATATTTTTTGATAATAGAGGAATGACCTATTTTAGAGTTTTATGAACCCTTCATAAAACTCTATAACATGTCATTCCTCCAATATCAAAAACACAATGGTTGTTTAACAGATAAGGTATGAAGTGCTTTACCACCTTATACGCTACATAAGCATGTTTTTCCATGACGGGGTAGTTAAGTTTTGGTCATTGAAGACTTGTGCATATGAAGGAGATAGTTTTTTCATTATTCAACTCATTCTTCTGAGCAAGTACATCAGCTAAGAGGTGTCAGAAGAAAAAGTATAGAGCACAAAGTCTTTACTGAAATCTAGTTTGTACAACATGGGTGCTTCTACTATAGCTTGTTTGATATGGGAAAATGCATCCTTTTCCCTTTTATCCCATTTTCAAACTACGTCCTTCTTCACCATCTCTTGTATTAGCTTAACAATATGGGCATAGTCGAAGGTGAACTTATGGAGGAATTTGATCTTCCCAAAGACTGACTGCATGGATTTCTTATTCACTAGGTGGGGAATATATGTTATCGTCTTGACCCTGTCTAGGTCTACCTTGATCCCACTTTTGGCAATGATGTGTCCCAATAAATTACCCTCGAACACTATGAAGATACTCTATTCAACGATATCTCGTATTTATAGTATCGCTAAAAAATATTCTTAAAATGGTGTAGGTGGTCTAACCTCCTTTGGAGAGTACTATTACATAATCAAGATAAACCACTATGCTCTTGCCAATGAGCCCATGGAAGGTGATGTCCACTAAGTGTTGGAATTATTCACCATTGTCAACTAGCCCAAACAACATTACTCAAAATGCGAACATGCCCCACTTCATTCTAAAAGTAGTTTTTAGTATGTTAGGCTCTACCACTAGAACCTAGTTGTATCCTCAAAATTCATCAAGAAAACAAAAAATTTCACACTCTGATACTGTTTGTAATATTTTCTCCATGGGAAGCATAGGGTAGGTGTCCTTTTCCATGGCGTAGTTGAGATTCTGTAAATATGCACAAAAGTAGATCTCCTCAGACATATTTCTCATGGGAACCAAGTTTTATACCCATGTCAAATGTTACACCTTATGTATGATTTGAGCATCCAACAATTTTCTAAAATCCATTTGTATGAGGATCTCAAGCATTGGGTGAATTTTCCTCAGTAATTGTTGATATGGCTTGGTCCCTTCCATGATTGGTATTACATGGTGGATGATTCACATGTCATATGTCTTGAGTTCATCATATGTCCATGCAAACACATCACGGTACTTCTTGACTAGGTGGATGAAGGCTTTCAACTCTTGTGGTTTGCAGTAAGTATCGAGATTGACATATTTTAGATCCTTCTTAGTATCTAATATTATTTTCTCATGCGACAGAGTGGAACTGTGGGTCTTGGAATTAATGAGCCACCAGAAGCGGTTATGCATATCATACAACTTCTCCAATGATACCACATCCTTCAAGATGAGGTTCCCTTTACTTGCATTGGCTACATCCTACAATGCTCTTCCCTACTCATCCTCATTGGTCATTGCGTCTTTGAACATGTCAGTGTTTTCCATCAAATACAGTATATGTTGGTTGTCATAAAAAATGCATAATTTAGTGATATTATCTAGGATGGAAGGTTTATATAGAATTTCAATAGAAAATTCATCCCTTAAAGGTGACATCCTAGCAAAATTGTTTTCCAAGGCATCTACAACTGCATTATGTATTCTTGGAATGGAAATAACATTAAAATCTTGCAAGTATGAGTTGAGTTACCATACCTCTTGTTGGTCACTTTTAAGATGAGGTGACACACAATGTATAGCGTTACGTACCTGATGCACCATGATTTATGAGTCAGCTACCACTTTTAGAATGGAAATATTGAGGTCGATGGCCTTCTGTAAGCCCAAGACGAGTGCTTCATACTCTACAATGTTATTTGTGTACTCAAATGCCAAGCGGAAAGAGATGAAATGTTTTCTCTGTAGCAGTTCTATTAAAATCCAATGAGCTCCAGAGCATTCCTGCATTTTGGATCCACCAAAATACATAGTCCATATATCATTGTATAGGGACTGCTAACTACACTAGTACCACTACTACTATTGATTATACAAAGTTTATTATCACCAGTTGGACAACGAAGGAGGTCCAATTATATTTCTAGTGGGGCTGGGGAAGGCTCTGCAAGATAACACCCCAGTTGTGTTTCGAGAAATTAATTTCCAAATAATAGCTCTGCGAAAGCCATTGGCTTGTTGTGTCTATTTAAGGGAGTCACCCTATGCTTCATGTATCTCTCTGATTCTTTCATAACCCAGATATGATTGTTCCTGCCCTTGTACAAAAGCCATAGGTGATACTAGTTTGTGGAAAAGTATCTTTGAATCTTGCTTGACCAGTCTCTGCTTAGTAACACTCTATATGCTTGTAGAATGTCTACAATCACTGTTGATACATTGGTGAACTCGTTCGTCATATGATAAATGAATGATGACATATATGAGTTCACCAAGTTTTTGGACATGAGTTTTGCCTAGCTGAATGATATGTGCATTTGTATTTTCCTATTTAGCATTGATCTTCTTGGCAATAGAGAAAGGCATGACATTCATCGATGCACTCGAATGAACCAATGTACATTGAAATTTAAGATTTCAAACATTAACAAAAATGGTCGGTAGAGTGTGTTTGCATCCATCATGAGCGCTTTAAGTACATATTCGAGAGTATCAGGAGGCTTATCATACCCCTTGTTCAAAGAGAAAGCATTACCTATATAGGTTTTCCTAGGTGCCCTTAGAAGGATGTGTCATCGGGTTGTGATCTTTGTGAGTTCAAACATGGTGATGTTTGCACAAACCTTCTTCACATCGTCCACAGTGTTATAATCAAAATTAGGAATACTGACCAAGGTATCGAGGGATGGGACTTTGTTTGTGGTTTCTGGAGGGATGGCTATGTCCTTCTATCAAAAACATCTTTCATTGAGACTACTTTCTCGGACGTGCTTTGAGTGTTTTGTGCTGAGTTATATGGTGGGTTGAATTTCCTTAATATATATATATATATATTGTTTCAGCACCTAAATTATAGTGGTCAGCCCTTGGTTTCCTAGGTTCTATCAGTTGCTCTGCTTCTAGGCTTAACCATCACTTGGAGGCTTCTTATCGGAAATACTCTTTTGGGCTATGAGAAAACAATGATACATGTTCACCATATGCCCAATACTTGGAGCTTCATTAGCTGTAATAGCTTATTCCTTCCCTTAATCAGGCTGCGTCTACTCCCCAACCATGATTGAATCAACAAAATAAGAGACCACTCTTCTCATGAGTTGGTTTCATTGTTGGCACATATTTTCTTAATGGTGATCATTATGAAACGTGCAATACGAATCCGTGTCAATTTTCTCAATATTCAGGACAACATTGGAACTCTGCACAAACTTTGTCGAATAATTGTTGCTACTGCTAGAAGCTGAATTCCCTTTGAATAGGAACTTTGGGGGATTTCTACTCACAGAATTCTCGCTTTTCCTTTTTTCAAGTTCAATGATTTTAGTGGCCAGGGACTTGATGTGACTAGTCAAGCATTCAAGATCATTTGTTTCTTTCACCTTAGCCTTGCTCACAGAGGTTTGATATCTCTTACCCATGTGCTTGGAGTCTTTTGTTGATTCATCATCTGAGATGACTCTAATATCATGTAATTCATTCTCAATGGAAATATCATCTTCATAGTTTTCTGTCGATATTTGTCTCACAGTTCACTTTACAAACTATGTAATATTTGTTGGCAAGGAAGAAGTGTAGTAATATATGGTAAAGGAGTCAAGAGGTTTTGTGTTGTCAAAAATTTGTTCAAGATGTGATTGAACCTTTGATTGAAATCTTTAACTTTTTCCTTTTTCTCCATCTTAAGATTACCCAACTCCTTTAATAACATGGAAGGGGTCTTATCTTTAACAAAATTTTGAAGAAATGTCTTTTTGAATCCCCTCCAATTGTCGATGGAGTTTGTAGGAAGGTTGTGATACCATACAACTGGTCTACCATCCAAGGTACATGGAAAACGTTTCCATGAAACATCATCATAATGTACCTCAAGTTTTTGCATATGTAGGTAAAAGTTGTCCAAGTGATTTTCAACCTTCACTATCTTTTCAAGGCCATACTTTGTTAAGAGGTTGTCCACATGACTTGGCATCTTTTGCAAGACACCCAAAAGTGTCAGTGGCCCCTGAGTCATCCAGTCCATATTTTTCTCTACCATGTCTTCCTCTTTGATTTCCTTCTCTTCCTTTTATAAATATGATGGTTCCTCTTCCTCCTCTTCTTCTTCTTCTTCTCTGCCCATCACTCCAAAATTTGAACCTGAGAGTAAGGGGTTGCCTTTGTTACCTTTATGAAATAGTGGAGGCTCTTCTTCCATTTCCACAATGTCTGCTAATTCTTCAAGAGTGGTAAGAATGACTTATTCAACGGATAATACTACTATCCTTGTGGGGGTGGTATTGTTCTTCTTTTGAGAATATAGAATATTGATAACTATGAGAATCAATCCAACAACTTTTGCAAACTAACTAGTGATGGGAAAGACAACCCGATGTTGATCATATGGGATTTCACATTTAAGCCTAGGCTGGGAAGAGTCACCAACTTCATATGTGTGAGTAAGGGAGGTGGAGAAAACATTGTTGCCTTAATCAAAATATGGATTAGTAGGTTCAGTGGGTCTATCATGCATAAAATATGAGTTTCCCTCCTTCTAGGGCCATAAATGTTGATGGTGTTGGACCCACCAACATTCAAAGGATCTCCCTGATATGAAGTCCCAATCAAACCTCACAGCATTTGGTGTGGAGTCCCATCTGGTATAAAGTCATAGTTGCCAAATCCTTAAAGATTTTCCTTAGCTCTAGGTGTCAGCGCAAGAGAGTGATACAATGGTGTCTTTGAAAGGCAAGGGGAGTGTGCTTGGTGAGTTTGCAATGCAACTATGTCAAGGTTCTTCTAATATAGAGGGGGAAGATAAAATTTAGCCTCTAAGTAAGAGTTAATAGTACCACCAAGGAAGAGACATGCATGAACTAAAAATACCCATCTAACATCCAATGGAGTAGTCCACAACAGATGTGGTAGTCATTACAACAAAAAAACAAGGAAAGATCCATCTAACATCTATTAGAATAGTCCATAGTGATATTCAGTCTTGGACGGTGGTTGCAAAATCGTGTCCATTTTCTTGCTCTTTATAGGTCTGCTCGTAATTCCATCTACAAGTGACTCTTTAGCCATTCTTCCCTCCTTCTTCTCCTTCTTCATCATCTTGCCATGGCTTGATAGGGTACCTATTCCTACAATTCACTCATGATGGGATGACATCAATCCAAAAATGACCTAGTCTAATGTGATGCATTATTATCCATGAACTAAGCCTGAGAGAAGTGGCAGACAGGGCGAAAGGGCTCAGTGACTAGGCATTGCATAGTTCCATTTGCAAGGGAGAGAGCTTGATCACTATGACTATGCATAGGGTAGCTCAGGCTTGACTAGGGAACTTTTCTGCACAGTCCTCATTGAGGTGAAAAATTGTGCAGTACCCACTGAGGGAAAGAATTGTGTAGTTCAAGCAAGCAGTGTTTGTTATAGGGTGAGTCCCTCAGAGGACAAACTATGCATTTTCAAGAGGCAAGGGGGACTGGGAAGCCGAGAAGCCTGAAGGGAAAATATGCATAGTTTTTGAAGGCAGTGAGTTCCAGATGAGGGAAGGGCACTAGAGGAAGAATTTGCATAGTTTCGGAGGCTAAGGGAGACTTGGCTCTATGTGCAGTATGGAGTTCCAGAAGGAAAGGGAAAATATTGAGGGTTGAAGGTACGAAGTGTGCAGTTCAAGGCAGAATAGGAGGCATAACTGCACAATTATGGAGGCCAAGGGAGGTTGTTGGACTCAAGAATTATGCAGAAAAACAACCTTGGAGGATAGTGACTACACACTGTGAAGTTCCAAATAGAAAGGTCACATCCAATATGGCTGAGACAGTGTAGTGCACAACTCATTCAGGGATCAGTGAAGCCAAGTTGTCTAGTTAGGAAGATTTCTCGAAAATGGCTTATGTGTCAGAAGGGAGTTGGAGTCATGATAAACTCAAATTTTGATCACACACTTAGCATTCTTTAAAGACAATAAAACATATATCATTGGAACAAACAAAGAAATAATTTCACTTGGTGTGACTGCCTCATGACAGGATGCGACAAGTGCGACACTTAAGATAGACCTTGCAACAAGTGTGACAACACTTTTTCGACAACACTCTAGACCTTGTGTGTGAGTGTGACAGATGTTTACATGGTTATGGTAACTCATACACACCAAGATAGATCTTTGAAATCACCAGGAAAGATTTGTAGACATTACATAATAGTCAAACATGCCAAAAGAAGATAGTTAATCCACTAAGCAAAAGGGGCCAAACAACTTTAAGAAATATCATGAAATGAGCTTGTGAGTTTGCAAAAATTAAGGAAAATACCAAGGAAGGCTGTGAAATTTGAGTGCAAGCTAAAATTTTAGCCGGTGTTGCAACAACTATAACAATACCACTTTTCTGAAGAACATTCACGTATGTACTTGCTTCCTCTATATAAAACTTGCATACAGATCTTAGAATACCGAACATTGAACCATGAAATACTGAACCATACATAGATCACTTCATCAGTCACGTATTAATATCACTAAGAACATATTACTGAATGAAACATAGATCACCATACTATAGCATAATTACCAATCAATATTACACCTTTAACCCATTCAACATTATCATATACAAATCATCACATCATGAACATCATCGACAAACAACAACAATCAGAACATAACTAATCAAATGTCATCAATAAGTCATACTGTAAAACCCGAGCATATGTACGTGAGTTCCACAAAACACATGGATGTATGTACACATTTACCTTACACAACAATTGTGTAAAAATATGCTCATACTAAAAACACTTCATAGAATATATACATGACTACCCGCAAGCAGATCTATGTATGTAGGTGACAAACCTGAATAAAACTAGTGTATAGATATGAAATCATTGAACTACACTTTCGTTGCACAACACAACATCTATTAAACCTAAATCTCAACATACACATTATTATAGCCACACATCATTATACCATCATCATAGATCTATAAAACCATAAATAGACTAAGCAATATGTATTCATTTCAGATCTATCAGATCTTATCCATCTCCATGCTCCCTAGAGCACACCTGTTTCAGATCAAATCATTCATAAACAATCCATCACTTGCACACTTAACACTTTGATCTCCATCTCCTTATATAGCTTTAGCCTTAGTTAATACCTTATGCCAATCCCTTAGTAAATCCATTAGTTTTCTTTGACGAGATCAAATAAACATTATCATACTCATTACTATGGGATAATGCCATGGTAAAGGCCCCTAGTGTTCAAGTTACCATGTTGCGGATTTTGTATGTGACATTTCTTCATAGTACCTGTGTATGTACATGACCTTTCTACATAGGATCAATGTATATTTTCCCAATATTTATATTCAACATCCATCTATCTTTGGTATGTCATTTAACATTTCTTTAGAATCTGTTCCAGCCTACATAATCATCATGTTATCATAATGTTGACATTTTGATCAAGTAGGTTACCATCAAGGACAACACATTAGCCATAATGCCAAAACTTCGCTAAATCTAAAAATCAAAATCTCTTAAGGAGAAGCTCTATTTCCTAGTTTGTAGTGTGATTTATACTCTGATATAATTTATAAATTAACAGAAATTTTCTACTATTGATAAAATCAAACTAAAATCAAGAGATTACAAATTTCCTCTATTATTATGCGGAATGGAAATAATAATTTAGAATGACATGCAACCATCAAAATTACAAGAACATAATGATTTATAGGGGAAATGACCTTGGGAAAACCCCTCCATTGATTTTCATTAATCATATGACAATGAGAAACTATTGCAAGGTCTTGCTTCAATCCTGAAGCACACCCTACATTGTAAACCTATTCTCCTACTCACTGCCTACTATGGCCAACACTTAGATAATTCAAGGCCTCAATTTTCTCCTATTTCCTTGTGTAATCCTTGAGCAAATCAGCTCCTAAAAGATAGGAATTTCCTCCTATTTTCTTATGCAATTCCCATGGAATGATTCACCTACTTAACTGCCAATCTTGTACACTCAACTAGTATATAATGGATAATTACAATGTGCCTTTTTCTCCACTCCAACTATGAAATTCGAATTCCATCCATGTTTTCGATATTTTTAGTCGATTGATTACTTTAAATGGAGATATCAGTGAGTTAAAAATAGTTCCACTACTCAACTGAGCTCAATTAATTTAATTCAACTGAAAATAACTCTGCTAGATTGCTAAATTTTAGAAATCACTACATGCATAACTCTAGTTCTAACCTATAACTCAAATTTAAGACAAGGCCATGTCACTCTAGCTAACTTCCATCTAAGTCATCTTACTAATGTGGAAAATCGAATTACTAAGTTTTGACTGAGGCACAAGTCAAATTTTACCTTTCTTGCTACAATGTCTAAAATCAGATGCATGTTTTGTATCCTTCATTATTTGTTGGCTCAAGGAAATGAGTTTTTGATATATGTATATATATGTATATGATTGTAAATACCGTATTGAACTATGTTATAAAGCTCCAATAAGCGATATGTTTGTTTTTCTTTCAGCGGGATGTCATCGTAAATATTTCATTGAGATATATTATAAATCTCAATAGGTATTATATTTTGTTTTCAACAGTTTTTTGGTCATAAGTGTCATAGAACACCAAGGATGGTGTTCCCCCAAGGGGGAGGGGTTTGTAACAACCTCAGGTTAAATTTTGATGTAATACAGGATAATAAAGGCAAAATAAGACCAAGGTCATGGGACATGTATTCCAAGCTAAATGTTGGGAAAACACTTTAGTGGGCATCACTTGTGGTTTAATAATGGCTATGGAAATTGGTAAAGGCATTGGAAATGGAAAAGAAGCAATAATTGACATTTAATTATGAAAACAAAGGAAATTAGGAGAAAAGGAAGGTGAAGAGACACAAATATGTATGTAATGGAAGTAGGGGGGAGATAAAGGGAAATGAAATAAACAGGAGAAATCAATGATAAAAAGGCATCCGAGAAACTATTCACAAATGTTTCCAGTTCATTTTTGGCTCTCTCCTTTCATTCTCTCTCTCATACAGTCTATCACCATTACAGTTTTCTTGGAGCAATTTGGCATTCACTTGAATTAGGAAAGAGCTGGTAAGCAAGAAAAGGAAAGCAAAGGAAAAGTAGAGGAAAGCAAAGGACAAGCAAAGGAAATAAAAAGGAAAGCAAAGGAAAGAAAGGAGAAGGTTGGATTAGTAGCTTTAGCAAGAATATTTTGTAGGTAACGGGTGCATGTGTAATTTCCTACTTGAGGTGTGAATGCATGGTACATGAATTTGTTTATTTGGTTCATTTTCTATCATTGGCATGGGTTTTCCCTAGCTTGATAGTAGTTTAAGTCTTGCCTCACCATTGCTAGGATATCGATGATGTGATGGGATTCATTCTCGGTTGAGATTTGGATTGCTAGAAGGTTTTGGAACTAGGTGAGGTGGTCTCAGGAAAATCCCAAGGGTTATGGGTGGAGATGGTTTTGTCTAGGAGGCCCTCGATAGGTGGGTGGAGACCAAAAAATTCCTCAAGGTATGGTGAAAGAATTACGAGGCATCCAAGCTTGGTTTGGTTTTGTGATCTCAGAACCAGTTTAATTTAGATCATAGTAGCATGAGGGATTAGGTGGTTTAACCTCTAGAGATCCTATTTGATTATGTCTTGGTTCAACCCATGAGATCCAACATTCATTCTTGGAATATGGCACGAGGGTGATTGGCTAAAAGAAATATTTAGTTCA
>Ga0181464_1001941_pt1 | contig 10375 bp, 12 predicted proteins | sample InSIn2gowninarea_FD_119074 | JGI IMG/M metagenome (GOLD analysis project Ga0181464, IMG submission 119074) | Clean room microbial communities from NASA Spacecraft Assembly Facility at Jet Propulsion Laboratory, Pasadena, California, USA -... ...
GGGGGGGGAGCCCCCCTTTGTTGCGTTGATTGTGTAGCAGGGGGGGGGTTCACAGGGGGTTGGAGGTGTACGCGTAACCCCACTTTATGGTTTTGGACCCTCTGTTAGGTTGGGTAGACCCACCTATGTTTTTGTGCATGATTTTTTCACATGCTTTTGGATAGGATGGTTTTCGGTCCATTGTATTGGACGCGATGGTTTTCGGTCCATGGTATTGGATGCTTTGGCATGTATAAATATGTATTATAATATTGAAAGGAACATAATGAAAAATCAAGTTGGTAGTCTAGTTTTGGGATCCAATGGGAAAATCTCTGTGTATATGTGTTTTATGTGTTATGCTCTTGCATTGTTTATTTTTCTGTGTTTTAGAATTCGTATGTAGGTAATTTCTATACGGGGTTAAAACCTACACATGGTGATGTCCTTGGTTGAATGACACCTTGTTCCAGCAGTTATTGCAAATGTTTCTTCACCCCACTCTCTTCTATAACAGACTGCATGTACAACCCAGTATTTAGAAATCGGAATTCTAGCAATAGTTGAATCTTGTGCTCCTCTTGTCTCTTAGGTGGTAACCCTTTAGGTTCTCTGAACACATCCTTGTATGTCTGTAACAACTCCTCCAGTTTTTGTTTATGTTTATTAGTACACCCCTCCAAGGATGCCTTGCCTCTTATTGACTCCTCTTCAGACTGAGTTTCCCTTAGAAAAGAAACATACTTCTTGATGGAACTAATAAATTTCTTGGCTTGGTTGGCGCTTAGCAGTGAAATTTTCGAGTTGCCTTTATGTGTGTTGATGATGAATGATTTCCATCCTTGATGAGATGGTACTAGTTATCACTCCTCATGAATATTACATCATTCATGTACATGTATGGACTACCAAAAATGACCCCACATACATCAAGGGGAACCACATCCAAATCCACTTCATCATTAAAATCAACACTGATAGAAAATCTAATTTTGCATTGTTTCGTTACCTTTAGATATACATCCTTATTTACCCAACCCAGTGGATCAGGGTTTGGATTATCACGAACTTCTAGTCGCAACTTCTTGACCAACTCTGCTACAATGAGATTATCTTTAGATACTGATTCAAATGGAGCACCAATTTTTGTCTTCTTTACTTGTTTCTTTATATGGAAGAGTTTGGTCATTTATTTCTCTTCTTGTTGTTGAAGGCTACTCAGATTCACTTTCTTCTACACTGATGTATAGATGATCTTCTCATCCACATCTAAGTTAACTTCAACTTGGTTTCTCGAATAAGTGGTCATGATATTCTTCTTCTCATTATCTTTCTTGTTATTCTTCGGGTTTAGCTCTAGATGCAACTTCCAACACTTCTCCTTTATATGTCCATCAATGTTGTAGTGGTTGTAGTTATTAGGACCTTTGCATTAGTGTGTTGTGGATATTGTATTTTTATCTTTCCCCCTTTTTGCTTATTCTTCCCCTCCTTATACACTTCCTATTGCTCCTTCTACTTTGATCCACTTGATTGCCCTCCTTTCAGGCTATGTTCTCCAAGTGTTATGCCTGTACACAAGCCTCGTCCACCAATTTTGGCTTGAACAACATCACTTTCTCACACAAATGGTACTACATACCCCACAAATACTTAAGGAGTACATCGGGGTTGTTTGGAGAGATACCCTACATTATAGCCATCTTTTTGAATTCTGTGGTGTACTCCTGCATACTTTGGCTCGACTTTTTCTTGAAGTAAGGCCATCAAACCCAATGGTCCTCCATGCACTCAATGGGATAAAAATATGACATAATTAGGGTTTTGAAATCCTCCCATTTAGTCACTGGAGGTTCACCTTCCAACCTCAGAGTTTCAGTGTGGCTCTCCCACCAAGTCAGTGCATGGCCCTCTAATTTCAGTGATGTCAATGAGATCTTTTTCCCTTTTTCAATCTAATGGATGCTAAAATAAACTTCCAATTGCTAGAACCAATGGTTTAGCTTCAGAGCACCAATCTCATTATGGTATGGCTTGATATCACCTTTTTCTTCCATTTTGAACAGGGATTGATTCATGACACTTGAACTAGGTTGATCTTTTCCGGGTTCTTTCTTCAGTTGGTTCTTCGTGTCTTCCTGATTTTCCCTATCCCCATTCTAATTTTTCCTCTGTATTCGAACCCCCATCTTCTCTAAATATCCCTAGCTTATTTCTTAGGGTTGCCATGACAAGGTTTAATTTGCACTTTATATCTGTGACTTGTTGTTTGAGCCACAAAAACCTCACCTCTACATGATCATGAGGTTCATTTATAGATTTGTCACCCGTGATTAGGGTTTTATGATTTTTGGCCCCACGATCTAGATCCCTTCAATATCCACAAAACAGCCAAAGAAACCCACTCTAATACCAAATGATTCATAAACTGTCATGGATATTTCACTAGATAGTTTTTCACAATAGATCTAACAATATTATATTATAACTTTGAAAATCATACACTATTACAATTTATTAAACTTTAGGATATGTGGATTTAATTATAATTAGTGCATGCATGCAAATGGAAATTATGTAGAAAAGTAGAGAACGAAAAAATAATCTCACACACACATAAGACACAAGATATTCTCTATAGGAAACCCTTTCAGGAGAAAACTTAGTTAGAAGGTGATGTCACTTCGCTCTCTTTCTCTATCTAGAAATATGGTTGCAGGTACAATGAAGTAATGTCTGTGGTTTGTGGGCTATAACAGTGCACATATCATCTTTGTGTGCTCTACCTCCTATCTCTCTTGGCTATCTTTTCTCAGATATGGAACAAAATTCTCTCGAAAGAATGGAATGTCGCTTCCTCCTAGTGGCCCAGTTATAAAATAGCTCGATAGCCTACTAGTGGTTAAGTTTGACTACATCAACTCTTAATTGGAGTTAAAAAATAGACTCTTATAGTGTATTTTACATCACAAACACCTGGATAGCCTTAGTTCCATGAATAATGAGGGGTGACATGGAATCCTCCTAGACTATAGGTGTGAAAACAAGAAGGTAAACTTTTGAGTGGCATAGCTCTTGCATATGGACTATGATTGATGTACTTATTACACTGTTGGAAAGGTCTCTATGTGTAGAATATATTGAAAATGTGTCGCACTAAAGTAAAAAAAATTCCCCCCAAAAATTTTGTTTTATGTCTCAAAACACTCCTGGAAGGTTTTAGACCCTATTTCACCAAACTGGGTTCCTCTAGTAAAAACGATCTTGTGAGCTTATTCCTCCACTTTTTCCACTTCAGATGCATGGATATGAATGAATAAAAATATAATGATATGATTTATAGCATCTACATAATATAGAACATTATATTTCTCCATTAACTCCAAGTATCCTCCTTAATAGAGAAATGAATTATTTATCACACCTAACTTATCTATGTATAATAAAAACTTATATTTTCCTAAAGGGTTACTAAAGATGTCTACCACATTATTATTTGTATTAAAATAGATCAACTTATTTTCCTTTGACTATATATTTTCTCATAAAAATGATGTTGTGTCTGAATGTGCTTTGATCTTGCATGATAGACTGGGTTATATTCCAATTTTATATAGCTTTGATTGTAACATTTGATAATTTTTTATCCTTCCTGTTTTTCTCCAATGTCTTGAAGAATTTGTCTTAGCCAAATTGTTTCATAAGTTGCATTACATAGCACCTTATACTCTACCTCAGTTGATGACAAGGAAATTGTTGGCTGTCTCTTACTGCTCCATGATATAGCTCCTGATCCTATATTGAACATATATCCAATGGTGGATTTCATGTCATCTAGATATCCAACCCAATCACAATCATAATGACCTGTCAATTCAACATTATAATCATTAGTATTTTCAATACCAAAATGGATAGTTCCCTTTAAATATCAAATGACCCTCTTTCATCTATCCAATGGCTATCATGAGGCTTAGCCATGAATTGACTAAGTATGTTGACTACATAAGCAATGTTTAGTCTAGTGATAGTGAGATAATTTAGGCTTCCCACTAATTTTCAATACAATATTCCATCAGCATTACTCAATTTGATATTATGTTTAAATGGAGTGCTCACTTCTTTACATCCTTTCAGATGAAATCTCTTTAGTACCTCATTTGTATATTTGGCTTGTGTGATTAAAGTTCTTCCATTATCTCTCCATACATCAAAACCTAGACAATAGTGCATTTGTCTAAGATATTTAATCTCAAATTCTTGTGATAACTACATTGTTATATCTTTAATTAATTTAGCAGCACTCCCTATTATTATTAGATCATCAACATATATATAGATTAATACTATATCCCCATTTCTATCTGACTTGGTATACAAATTAGGATCACTTTTACTTTTGTTAAATTCTTGTTGGAGGAAGAATTTATCGATTTTCTCATACCAAGATCTAGGTGTCTATTTTAGTCCATATAAGGCATTTTTAATTTGTACACAAGATGTTCTTCTTCCTTCTTTACAAATACTTCTAGTTGAACAAGATAAATATCCTCTTTTAAGTCCCCATTTAGAAAAGTTGATTTCACATCTAATTGATGTTCATTCCAATCATATTTAGTGGCTAATGCTATCAGTATTCTTATTGTATTGATTTTTGCAACTGATGCAAAAGTGTCTTCATAATATATACCTTCTTTTTAAGAATAACCTTTTGCAACCAATCTTGCCTTATATTTGTTTATGCTACCATCTGCATTAAATTGTGCCTTGTACAACCATTTCGATCCTATAGGGATTTTATTTCCATGTAATTATGTTAATTCCCAAGTTTCATTTTTCATTACAGAGTCATATTCTTCTTTTATAGCTTCCATCCATTCTTTATGATTTTTACCTTGTTCATAATTTAAATCCTAAACTACAGTTATCACTTCAGACATTAAAGCATAATCCTTATACCTATTATGTTCCTATAACAATAGGTGTCATAATTTATGATTGACTTAGCTTATCTTTGTAATATGTACATACCTTTGCTTGTTGCAAATGTTTTCCATATTCAAAAGAATAAAAAAATTAAAAAAATGTAAAGAGGGTATGTCCTAAAAGAAAAATCAAAGGACAAAAAGAATGAAAAAAGGTCAAAAAAGATGAAAAATGAACCCCAAGAAAAGAAAAAGACCATGAAAGTGTGCAAGTCCAAATGCCACTACTATTTACCTTTTTGTAAAATAAAAGATTGTGTGAAACTTTTTGATTATGCCATAATCAATGGTAACCAAATAGTTTAATCTTGGTTATTCCATCTATTGAATTGCATGCTTAGAGATAGAGAATAAACTCTGACCAAACAATGTAATCTTGGTAGATAAGTAGATAGGTAGAGTAAATAAATGGAGCTCAACAATTTAATTTGAGCCCTTGGATGTAATAAGGATAGACTCAGATAGGTCTCCATTGTAAAAGAAAAGAAAATGTTTTGATAAGGGTTTGCTAGCTTAAGTGCACCCTAATAAAGAGTAGAGAAAATGGTAGGATGAGTCGATGGGTAAGTAGGTGATTGGTTGCAGAATTATGGTGATTGACTAGTTAAAGTCATATCATTTACTTTCATCGTCATATTATTTTAAAAATATGGATAACAAAGAAACATTTACAAAGTCAAGTGTTTAATTTCCTCATTCCTTTTACCCATAATTTCACTAATTTCCCACAAACAATCAAGAGTACGTAAAACCTTAAGTTAAAGGGGCTCAGAGCATTTCTATGACTTCTGGATGGACCAGACCCTCGGCCCAATAACTTATAAGGCCTAAGTGGTAAAACTCCCTCATCAACATTCACCCCCTCCATAAATTCATTCATTTTCCCTAAACCCCCTTTTCCCAAAGTAAAGTCACTATTTTTTTGGGAAAAGTCATTATTCCCATACAAAATCCCTTTTCACAAAAGACCCACAAAAATACACTTAAGCCTAAGTTATAATGATCGAATGCAGAGAAATCAATGTATATCTAAAAGCATTTTACTTAGTGCATTCCATTTTCATTTTCATATTAACAACTAATTTTATTGATATATTTAACTCTCAAAAAATAAACCCCTCCCCATATGTTTTCTTAATTCCCTATGTTAAATATCTCACCCCGATTTAAAATATAAACCTTAAAATAATTAGATAGATTAATTAATCTATCCACGATTAAGTAAGACTTATAACCATCCGCTGCATCAAAAGGAATTAATTAATCAACCTGTGATTAATTAAGAGCCTTCCTCCAATCACATCATCCCTGACGTCATCAACCTCCCTAATCTGCAGTTATTATCCCACCAGGCCCCTCCATTAATCCCCGATCTAATCCCTTCCCTGACCACCGTATGATCTTACCTCTTCAAATCCAATGGTTGATGCTCATATCGGGTGGCCTCTGATGATGACCTTTACCCGTCTGATGTGAGAAGTTTCACTGTTCACCGCGCTACTACGTGTCACCCGATGAATGGCATCAGGTAGACCTCTCCCAATACCATCAAGTGATCAAAAGCGATGCAATAGATCCCTCTTACCGCCTTTGATTACCACCTTTGCTAATCGATAAAATGTCCCCTCCATTAGTTGGTGCTAACTGTCACTTTCTCATCATACCTACAAAATCCATTGAATTTCCAAATAAAACCAAAAATACTCATTATTTTTGTTTTACCACGAAAAGAACCTCCTGTTCCCCATGCACACACAGAGTACATTTGACCTTTCAACTTATTTCAAACCGTCAACCTCTAGAAGCCACTGAACTCTAGATTACCGTTACAGACCCTTGCACTCCCTGCGAACAGTGCACTGGTGCCACTTATCCATTCACACAACTATCACGAGGTACTTATCTTCTTTCAATGGAGAAACCCTGTTTTCATACTGAACTTGAGCTAAATTGTTGTAGAAATTAAGTAATTTAGTGAAATTAAGTTGTTCAACAGTCGTAAGACTCTCTGAGACAACCCATTTTCCCATAGTTCCCTGAGATTCTCTACCCTCATCCTTGAATCCACAAGAGCCAAGGATGGATGCTCTAGTCGCATTGAATGTCATGCCCATTACCACTCCCCACATAGATTTGGACTACCTTCCCCTGGCTAACAAAGATTTTCAGATAAGGGACCTCACCTTTGATGAAACCCCTTTGAAATTGCATTGCAAATACCGAGATAACTACTTGAACCATGTAGATAAGATAGGTCTCTGGGAATCAAACCTGCCCAAGTATCAATTCCATAGTGTTCATGTCTTCCTAGAAATCAATCACTACTACCATGCAAACTATGACCCAACTATGAGATTTGTAATGTCTCCAGACCAAAAAATCCTATTCGCCATTATAGCTGAATCTATAAACGAGATGTTATAGTTGTAGCCTGGTCAAGACCTCACTACCCTTTCCATTGTTGATTTGCTTGATAGATCCTCTAAACTATCTGTTTTCAAAAGTACTCAAATCTACTAGACTTTCATTAAAGAAAGGTACATGCCAAAAGATCCCCCTCCTTATGCATCAATCGTATTTAATGATCTGGGCAAAGATATCATCACAATGATAGCATGTATTGCAGGTTTTTCCACCAATGAGTATGTAGATGAGATTCCTTTTGCCCACATGTCCATTTTCACCCCTGGTCAACCTCCTGCAGTCAAATTTGACTTTGCCAAGTTCATTGCATATAAAATGCACGATCAATTTATGAGACTTGAAAATGAAAGAGTATTCAAGTATTCATCAGTTTTGTATCATTTATTTCTCTACTACAAAACTAATACGTTTCCCTTTTCTATCTAGAAGCTTGATACTAGAGGGAATCCTAGGTCTGTCATCTTTTGGACGTCTCTATTTCACAGGTCTTGTTCTACTCCTTACCCATACATAGATTTTATTGACCTATTTGTACATCCAATAACTAGAATGTTATTAGGAAGTCCCCCTCCCAAAATCAGTGCAGACATAAAGAGGGCTCTCCAGCTATCCAAATAGTGCAAAGTAGGGGATTGGTACTTGTACCAAAACCATACTGAAATCAAGATTTATGGGTGTGAGCTACCTACTTATAAATTACATAGATATCTCCCCATGCGATTATTTTCTCTGGAGTACTACAGGAAAATGATCAATTCTAATGAGATTCACCTTGTCAAAACCAAGAAGAAGGCTCAACTGAGAATAAAGGATCATTTAGGCCCATTCATTTGCAATAATAGAGAAGTAGGAGAGAGGGCAGATGAAATCCTCCAGGGGTTGAAATTAAAATAGAGTTTCATCTAGACCTATGATCCCCACAGCTTCATTTGTAACAGAAGCCAGAGAAATAAGCTATCTCTCTACATCCACTATAGGGTTCCAGAGATTAAACAATATGCCAACTAGTCTAAATGGGTGGAGGGAACTCTAGTAGATCAAGATAGCACACAAGTTGCAGTTGATAATGTAATGGTGGATTTAGAAGGAAGGTTTGATGAAGATTCGTTTGTACAGGTGCCTGGAGAAATTTCATCACAAAGGCAATCAGAAGAACCATGTACACAACCATCAGAAAAAGCAGAAGATTTAGAGCAAAAAAGGTCCTTAGAACAGGCAAAGCCATTAAAACAGCAGGAACATTCAGGAGAACAAGAAGAATTCAAGGAGCCTGAAATCTCAAAGGAGCTTGCACAACCTGAACAAATCATGAGTAACCCTCTTGTTTTACAGACTCCTCTGAATGAGGAGAAGAATCTAAAGAGAAGCTGAGATGAGGCCACTCCTTCTACTATACCTATTGACCAAACTTTTGCTAAAAGGCAAAGGTTAAACCCCTATGCAGAAGAAGAGTATATTGAGGAGACCACAGGCAACACAATGGCAGAAAAGACAGATATTATGCAGACTACTCCACCTGGTGGGACACCATCTAGTTCACAGACACAAGCATTGGAAAGACAATAGAGCACAAAGGTCTCTTCATTCAAAGCTCCTTCAGGACAAAGCTAGGACATAAAATAAAAATATAAAGAGATTAAAGCAAGGAATGAAAAATTGAAAGCTTAGGCCTATGCTCACTATCTCAAATGTCTCCAACTAACTAGACCAGACTTATGTTAGATTTTGACATAAAGGAGGGAAAAATGCAGATGAGCTTCCTCAAGCCAACTATACAACAGCCAAGATCCATGGTTGATTATCTAAAGACTGATTTTGAAGTTTTGGCAAAGGATATTCATCCTATTGACCAAATAGAACTGCATAAGTAAACTGGTGAAATGGTGTATTCCACATTGACTAATAAGGCCATCATAGCACACCAGTTGCAAAATTCATTGCACAGCACCACAACACAGCTGCAATTGGAGAAGGCCTCCTCTCAGGCTAAAGACACCAAGATAAAAACTCTAGAAGACTTGGTGATAGAATTGGGACATGATCCCAAAGATATCAAAGTAGCTGAACAACTAATTAAAAAGAAGATTGATGATATAGTTGCACTAAAGAAGCAGCTCAAGATCCCTCCTCTCCACCATCCTAAAACTATAGAAGTCATAGAGAAACAAAAGGAGGAAGAACTTACGGATCTAGTCCTCCAATTAAATGATCAGTTAAAAGAAACTAAGAATGAATTGGAGAATGTTATACAGTCTAAACAAAGTGAGCTGGTCACTGCTCCTCAGACTTGTTATCACTCAGGTTTTCCCCAAAGTTGTAAGAAAGGGAAGGATGCCAAGGTAACCATAGACCAATCTTTTAGATACAGAATCTAGCCAATCTATATCCAGAGAGGGCTCTCTGTTTATGATTTATCTTTGTTTTTTAAAGATATTGGGCTAGTTATAAAGTTCAAGGATTTTGTTCGAGTTTGGGTGGTGAGATTCAATAGAACAGAGAGGTAAGACAGAGTAGTTCAGTCCATTGGGCTAATGGAGTCAAAGAAGATAGCTTTCTAGATTTGGTTTCTTAATAGAGGATGGTTTCACAGAGTAAGGTAGTCAAACAGGGAGCAAATAAAGACTGGAAATAGATGGAATGGGCTCAAATGGGTGAAGGCCAGTTAAGAATCCTTCAACCTATTGAAAGAGGGAAAATGGATGATTACTGATAAGGAGCAGTTAAGTATTCTTTACCAGATAATCAACATGAGAGAATTAGAAAACATAAGCAATAAAGATTTCACTGTTTATCCTAATTCTAAAGAAAAAGCAAAGAATAATAAAGACTGAAAACAGAGTGCAATCAAACATGTTCTAATATTAGCCTTTTCTTTATCATTCAGATTATGAAACACAGATGATATAATAAACAAGAAAACTGTAAAACACTAGGTATAGAGGACTTATTGATCCAGTGGTTGATTCAAGAAATCTGTGACAAGTCCC
>Ga0181464_1001942_pt1 | contig 10374 bp, 11 predicted proteins | sample InSIn2gowninarea_FD_119074 | JGI IMG/M metagenome (GOLD analysis project Ga0181464, IMG submission 119074) | Clean room microbial communities from NASA Spacecraft Assembly Facility at Jet Propulsion Laboratory, Pasadena, California, USA -... ...
CTTTTTGGATCTGACATTGGTTAGTTACAGACTTTTGATGCTAAGATACTGCTTAGAAGTAGTAGTATCTTATGATGGTTTATGAGTTGCCACAATATGACATTGTTGCTAGAGGTTAAGTGTATGTAATTAGGTAGGAACTGTTATGAATGTATGTTGAGACTTAGTCCCATATGAATGATTTTCTCATGGCTCAGTTACACAAGTTGGTGATTGTTGCATTAAGAGATCCCTCTTAAATACTTGAGACAAAAAAAGGGGAGTAATTACTCCTTTCCTTTTAGCTTAATGTTTTTAATAGGATAGAGAGGAGGTTTCTTGGATCAGATTAGAGCACCTGAGGTTTTCACCATAAGAATAAGAAAATGGCATTTCCGTAGGATCAAAAAGAAAGAGGGAGATTATTTATAGGGGGAGCATGTTAGTATGTTTTCCAATAATGTCAAAGGGGGAGAAGTAGTGATCAAACAAGAGATGGCAGAAGAGAGAAGGACCTCAAGTAAAACATAAGGAGAATCACCCATAAAGAAGAAGAGACAAGAGAAGTACACTTATCTTTGATTGATCATTTGTGATGTTGTTTTGTTTAAGAATGGTGTTGCCATCAATTCCAAAAGGGGATATTGTTGGAAATATGTTCTCATTGATGGCAAAGGTAAACGTAAAGGAAAGAGAAAATATTGGAAAAGGAAATAAATGGTAACTATAATTGCATTGATAAATATATTTCCATTGATGGCAAAGAAAAATATTGTTGGCAAAGGAAAAACATGGAAACTACAGAGCAGTGGTGATGTTGTTCTTCAATGGATGGAAAAGATGTGAGAGAATGGAGAAGGATGACATGAGAATTGAGGATAAGTTACAAGAAGAATGAAGACCAACATTCATGGTGAGATAAGTTCCAGGACTTTGGAGCTGTTAGCACTCTGTATTTCCTAGGAATGTGAAAGAAATACAAAGGTAACCAAAAAACCAATTTAGAAGTTTGGATCTAGCCCTGCCAACTTCAGAGAGCGATATCTCTTTCTGATTTAGATTTGTTTATATTAAGATATTAGGCTAGTTATGAAAGTTCAATAGTTTGGTTTTTTATTTGGTTTGGTTGTTGGGTTCATAATGTAACAAGATACCATTGGGCAAGGGAGTCAATTTACTTCGAATGGATTTATTTAAGCATTCACAGACAGATCTAACAGGGAAAGGTAGGCATATTTATTGGATCTTATATGTTTGATGAGATGGAAAAATAAGAAATGATCAAGTGTCCATTAAGTAGAGAAAAATTAAGAATTACATTGCTTAACTTCAGTAGAAAACATTGAAATTGTTCATAGACAGAGAACTGAGTGTACTTAAACTAATTCAAATTCATGTATTTCTTTGAATAAAATATATTAGAAGACAAATATGAAATTATAGAGAAAGGAAAACACAACAACAAATAAGAATATCACTTCACCAAAAATCTAACACATGAACCCTGTAAGAGCTTCTGTATTACCAAAATGTGTCCACTAGAACTTTGTGGAACATATTTACATCAATGGTCCTTTCAATTTACATAAACATCAGCCTCTACTACTTCGAATTATGAAGTACTTATAGAAATAATCACAAAATATCTTGATTTCAAAATATCAGGATAGAATCCTAAAATATCTAAAATTGTTTACACAAATAGTACAAAAATTTAGGAATTTTGAACTGATGGAGCTCCTCACACTATTTTTTAAGATGGCTTTTGATTAATGGGCCCAAAAAGGTGTTGCCTGATTATCTGACATGAAAGATGTTTCACTCAAGTAATTCACACAATTGATCCCATAGATATTCACTAGGGATAGAAAGTTTTATTAGCTTTCTATATGTTTCACAAATTTAGTATATTTTTGAAATGTAGGCATGTTGATGAAAATGTGTTTGATCTCGTGTTTAATGATCAAATCAAAATCTAAAGCCTCTAGGAAATATTTTCCTGTAATAATTCCTTTTACCCCTCCAAAATTAGACTTATCTTGGGAAATAGTAAAAAGTTTGTGGTTGTAGTGACTCAAATTGATCGATCTCTCATTCATTGCTACCAACCCTAGTAGCCCTCTCTGATCCAATAAATTGGACCTGGTATGAAAGCTATGAATAGAAGTTTCCAGAGTCTGACACTTATTCTCTAGTTGTATCATAAGGTTCCTCTTCTGTAAAACTTTATTTATCTCTAAAATGGTTTTCATTATATCTGCAATCTAAATCTCCTCCATTTCTTCCTTAATTTTAGAAGTAAAAACTTTGATTAAGGCTATTGCTTCACTCAGTTTCTCTACCAACATTTATCTTACCTCCTCTATCACTGTTTTTGATCTTTGCATCAATTCTTCCTATTCAAAGATGATCTGAATCGATCGCCAAATTTCGGTTATGTCCTGATTGATATCCACCCATATGTTTTCTTTGGCTTGTGCTAAAGTTTGATCCATTACTAACTCACTCTCTTAAAACTCTATTCTTTGAGCAAACTTGTGATATTTTTGTAATTCTGCTACGTAGGAGTTTTCTATCTTCAATTTTTGTTCCTGTAAATTCTTTCATTGATATTTTAACTTCTCAATTTCTTTTCCCTTAATGGACATTACCTTCATGGATTTAATCAATTCATTGGAAGAATCAGTGGTTGGTGTTGGTGCTGTTGTCAATGTAGAAGCATCAATTGTTCCTGAAACTGAAACAGTCATTGCAGTTAGTGGAACTAAAGCCATCTATGAGGACTGCTCTTTCTCCTTGAGAAATTTTTCTAGTTCCACCTCCATGTCTCTGATCTGGACATTTTGTTCAACTATTATCTTGAACATGTCTTCCTTTCTCTTTTCCACTTCTCCCATTTCCTTGGTATGTGGATCCTCTAGAGATGGTAGCTTGAGATGCTTCCTCAGAGCTGCTATATCTACATTCTTTTTTCTCATAATATCCTCTACTACTTTTACATCACTGGGGTAATAACCTAACTTAATGAAGAAGTCCTCTAGTGTTTTAATTCTAGTATTTCCACTTCTCCCATTTCCTTGGTATGTGGATCCTCTGTAGATGGTAGCTTGAAATGCTTCCTCAAAGCTACTATATCTGCCTTCTTTTTTCTCACAATCTCCTCTACTGCTTTTACATCACTTAACCTCTAGCAACAATGTCATATTGTGGCAACTCATAAACCATCATAAGATACTACTACTTCTAAGCAGTATCTTAGCATCAAAAGTCTGTAACTAACCAATGTCAGATCCAAAAAGCCAAATAATAACAACTGAAGCATATCAGAACTTCTCCCGAAGTCTATCCCACTATTTGTTCATCTCAGATAAACATATGTGACTCTCCAGACAAAAACTCAAGTATATATGTGATTTTCCTTCACGAGATCCGTGTATAGAAAGTAAAGTGATGAACTTTCATAGTCACAACTCCCCCAGAGCCTATACTGTATGTTCTTGTTTCATTGTTACTACAGCAGAAGCACTATCAATAATATAAGTAACATTAATATCAAAATAGCATGGGAATCATCATAAATTTATACACATGTATAGATCCCCCTGATATCATACATCAATGATTCTGAAGACCTAATAATCATCACTTATGTAGTCACTATGAGAAGTATTCTTTTAAGAACAATGTATTTCAATAGATATCATCTTCTTTTAGTCTGAGTCTAAATCCTCCTCATTTTTGCAAGAAGTCATTTCTTTAAACACATATAATTTGTCTGGATTTTTGTATCCTCTTGTTATGACCTTTCAGTTTCTTCATCTATAAGTTTTCATTTGGTTGATGTAAACACAATTACATTTCCTTTATCCACAATTTGGCCTACACTTAGAATATTCTTCTTTAGCCCTTTAATAATAAAGAATCAACTTCTCTTATAAATTTATTAATTTTGGCTCTACCTTTTCCCAAAAATTTTGCTAGAGAACTATTTCCAAGAATAACCTTATCATCTTGACTTTTCCTAAGACACTTCATATTACTCTTATCTCCAGTCATCTGATGAGAGCATCCATTGTTTATGAACCATTCATCTTCATCTTCAAACGAGAAAAGAGCAAGACCACACCTTATATGTTCTTCTTCTTTATGCTTATTATAGAAATGTTGGTGGAACAATCTTTCTCATGTATTTTGACAGTATCTCATTGCTTTCTATGTTTTATTTAGTGATTCATTTATTTGTTCCAACATTCCTTTGCTACATGCCCAAATTTGTTACAAGCATAACATCTTATATGACTAAAAAAGGAAGCAGAGTAATCATAATATTTCTGTCTCATATTCCTTCTATTGCAATCAATAGCTTTGTGACCAAATATGTTGCAAGAAAAACAATATCCCTTAAATAAACCTCAGTACCTAGGAGATGATGATCTTCTAGTGAAGTGGATATTTTCTCGAGATCAAAATAGTCTCCTATTGCAATTTCCTGCAACATGTCCATGATTATGACATATAAAACATTCAACATTATTGATCAGAGGAGATAGTCAACGAAAGTCTCTATTATTGGGAGAAAATGATTTCTTTTGAAAATTCATCTTATTTGGATGTTGATTTGGTTCACTTCTTATCTATTTGACAGAAATTTTAGATTTCTTAATATTATCTTTCAAGATTCTTGTACAAGCCTGTGCATTAAATTCTCCTTTTACAGTTTCATGAAAACAAAGAATGGATTGAATGGTGAGATACCTTTTAATATTGAGAATATTATCCAAATTATTAGTACTATCTTGAAATCTCAAATGTTTATCCTTCTCTTCTAATTTACCTTTTAGAATGTTTACCTCAACCATCATTCTTTGGTATTTGTCTTCCTTTTCTAGATATTCCTTCTTCATTCCTTGTTCAACCTTTCTTCCTACTTCCACTTGCTCCTTCAATTTGAGAATCTCTTCCTTTAGCCCATTCTCTTGTTCTTCAAATGTTTGATGTGGGTTTTAACCTTGTACAAAAATTACCTACAAACAAATTCTTAAAATGCATAAAATGTACAACGGCCAGAAACACAAAACAAATACACATAGATTTTCGCTTGATCCCAAAACTGGGACTACCAAATTGATTTTCCATTATATTCCTTTCAATATTACAACACATATATATACATGTTGAAGCATTCATAAACCCCAATCCATTAACCTTGGATTAGAACATAACCATAGTTCTCTTGACTAGATCTACAAGATACCATGGGCAAAAAACCATCATGCCCAAAACCATGTGCAAAACCCATGCAGAAAACCATAAATAGTCACCCATCTAATATAACACACACAAAACCATAGTTAGGTCTACGTGTGGAGCTAGTTGTGGAAATAATATATCACACACAACCAACACTTGAAGTAGACCTTCATTTCGCTTGTCTAATTTTTCAATATCCGCACTTAGAGAGACAAACTCAGCTTCAAGACCTTCACAATATTGTTTAGATTCTATAGTATTTAATATGATCCCTGTTATCATATGCCTACAACTTATATTTAAGATTAATAGTATTTTTCAAAGCAAGATCATTTTTTCTTCTAAGATCAAAAATTTCTTCTAACCTATCCTCTTCTAAATTAATAATTCCATTTGATCTAACAAAGGTTATTTTATCATCATGCTCATCTTTTGACGCATTAGAAATAATTTTACCTAATAGTTCTTTTGATGAGCAACCTTCGTTTGGTTTCTCTTCATGGATTTCCTTTAGCTTATCACATACTTCATTTGTAGTTGCATAATGCATAACCCTATTTAAATTTGAACTAAGTATGCTATTAACGACATCACTTAATGGCTTATTGTTCTTTTGCACTTCCTCAACTAGTGGAGAAATTTTGGTGAAGTCATTACATACTAAATAGAAAAAATCAAGTTTCATTAGACTATACTTCATATTTTCTTTCCATTGTTGATAATTATCACTTCTTAGAGTATGTACATCTTCAATTTCCATTGTTTCTAACTTTCCATGTTCTTTTGCTTCTAGGTCCATCATTTTTTAATCTGTTTCCTCTTTAGAGTGCTTACTTTCACGTTTACCCATGATTGCAAGTTCAGTTGATTCACTATCATATTCACTACCATCATTATTACATACACATGGAAATGGACCACACTTAGAACAAAAACTGATACCTTATAATTATTTGTTATTTTTTTCTTCATTCTTGATCAATAGAAAGCAGGGTGTTCCTAAAACTGAATATTTGCTCAAATTTGTAATTGTCACTACATCTAATATATCACTATCACTACCACAATTTTATAACTTCTTCCTTTGATCTATATTATTCTTTCCCATCATCCTTGATCTAATCCAAGTGGTTAAGCTTCAACAGAAGTTATCTTCTCTCGTTCCAATTTTTGGGGAAAAACATGGGGGGGTGGTGAATCAGTATTTTAAAAGTCACTTAAAACTTTCAATTTCTTATTCATATTTCTGTACACTTGTAATTAAGTAAACCAACATATATCTAGTTAACTATATTTTCATACATTCCATCATTTATTCTACTTCAACCAGTGTATCATTACTCCACTAGCCTTTAATTAATACTAACCATGAGTAGTGAGAACAAAATAAACCATCACACAAAAGAAAAAAACAACACATGATGACATTGACATTTTTAGGTGGAAACTTAATGTGGGAGAAAACCACCATTGTCTTCGCCTTTTTCATCATCTTATTAGAAAGGAAAACATCTTACAATGTTGTAATGGTGCAGACTCATATAAGTATGCAAGCACACACCCATAAAAGGCTACAACATCCTATCATTCTCTAGCACCCACTGGAAGGGAACTCCAATCCCCTAATCTCGTTTATCGGCTCCTACCAGAAGGGAGCTCCAACTCCCTGATTAGACTGATCAGCTACCACTGGAAGGAAACTTCAAAACCATCACTAAAGGCTCCAACTCTCAGCACGTCTGTGGACCATGTTTCATAATATTTTAGACCGGATCCATGTGACTCATAACATCAAACATGTGGGACATTTTTCATCATATTTTCAGACTAGACCCACTGCCATCGTTTAAGCCCAATGCCAATTAACATTTTTGAAACCAATCATTGTATCAAATCATTCAATCATCAAACCAATTGAATCATCAAAGCAATCACTTAATCTTAATAAATGTATACAACTAGATCAAAATAAACCAAGATAGATCATATCAATGAACAACTACTCATAAAAAATCCAAACATTGTTACCCATCAAGGAAATCATCTGCTACTTCTACAAACCTTGATCAACCATACGCCAGAATATATATGCTACTGTTCTAAGTCATACTTGCGTATGTATGTGCTTCTCCTTAAGAGGACCTGCGTACATAACTCAAATTACTAAGCAACTAATTCTGATTCACTATCACATTGAATCAATCACTAAATCACATACTAAACCCACCACAGATCACTGAACTAGATAAAAATCATCACAATGTAGCATCATCCATAGTGAACATATAATTCCATAAACAAGTTAACCCGATGAACGCTATCAAAAAAAATTATAATAAGAGAGACTTCATAAACAAACAACAACAAACATAAAAAAATTTATCAAACATCATTAACATCTCATAGTACAAAACCCTAGCAGATGTATGTGACTCTTTTAAATCATATCTGCATATGTACAAGCTTATCATTCACCACACATGCATACATATATGTGCATACTATAGAATATATAGATGAATACCCAATAGAATATCTGCATATGTATGTGACTTCTCAATGTTAAACCTGCATACAGATCTGTAATCACTGAGACATACCTTCACTGCAACATAACATATGTCAAACTCAAATATTGGCATGCAAATTGTTATAAACACACATCATAATATCATTATCATAGATCTATCAAACCATAAACATATTATTCAATATGTGGTCTTTTCAGATCTATTAGATCTTATCCATCTCCACGCTCCCTGGTGCACTCCTATTTCAGAAGTCATTCATAAATAATCCACCACATGAACACCCTAACACTTGATCTCCATCTCCTTATATAATATAATCCTTAGCCAATACCTTAGTAATGTTGATGGTATTCTTTGGCAGAATGAAATATTCATTGTTGTGCTCATTACTATGGGCCAATACCATGTTGGGGAAACTATACACTACTTCTCTTCATCATACCTGTGTATGTACGCAACTTTCCTTCAGAGGACCCATGTATACCTTCCTAAACTTCACCTTTATCATTACTCTATCTCTAAAATTATATTCCTTTGTCCATTCTCTTTGTTATACTGCATAACCATCATGTTGACATATTTATCAAGTAGGTTTCCATCAAGGACAACACATTAGTCATAATTCCAAAACATTGTTCCTCTCAGGTTGAGACATTATTGGAAAATGACTATGACTCAATATAAACATTAAAGGGACACACAAATTTGGTTAAAGGAAGATATGAAAACACTCTGACTCAGAGAAAATAACACGACATCAAGGAGACCGAAATACCTCCAGGAATCAAAATAAAGGTATGTCGCCCCTTATATGTTTCTATTGTAGTAACATAGGGAACTTTGCCTCCAAGTGTATAGAGAGGAAAAAGAAGGTCTAGCAGCAAAGGTGAAATGTTTTAATACAGCCACAACCACGAATTTCTAACAAAAATTTAAACAGCTAAGAACATAGAGAATTTTCCCCTCAAAGGAAATATTTTCAGTGGCCTAAATTGGAGATTGAGTATTAGTCCAAGAAATTGGATAGATAGAAGCCTTGGTAAGAAGAAAAAATCCTTTGCCCCTTTCTTGAATAATGTTGAATGCTACAGGTGTAATAATCATAGGCATAAAGCAACTACATGCAAATTTGGTAGGAAATCATCTTTTCAAAATGTTTCAATGAGATGTATGGATTATGAAGAGATTTAAAAACTATGCAGCAGCTATTTTAACACTCTTAAGAGAGGCAGATCGAATGGTGCATGGAGGAACCACAAAACAATGTTTGGTTGTGAAGATAATCAATATAGATTTAGCATATCATAGTCTGAAATTACCATATTTTATCTCTCTTATATAACCTATAATAGGTAGAGACTCTAATCAGGCAAAAGGAGCAGTAGCTCTATTGGGCTCTACTGGTTCTTTGTTGTAGTATAGGAAGAAAATAGGCACAAGCAGTGAGAAAAGATAGAAAGAGGTAAATTATATATTGGCTTTAATTGATGCTAAAAAAGGAATGGTCAATGGTTTGTATGCTTAGAAAATGACAAAAAGTCACCCAATTAGGCATACCAACACCTGAAATTAACTCATATCTAGGTGTAGAAGAAAAAGGTAGATAATCTACTAAGGGGGAGTAGGTCCCTTGCTCCTCTTCACTGGAGGGAAGAGTTTGGCTTCAAGTGAAGCAAAAATGGTCAGATGCAAGAAGTACAAAGGAACATCCTAAGGAATTCATATGAAGGATAAAGGGAAGTATGCCATTTTGCGTTCATTGTTGAGTATTATTGCTGATTGAATGTTGTTGTCAAATCAAATTGGTAGTATGAGTAGATATAGATGGTGATGATTTGCTTACTACTGAAGTTTCTTTAACAATTATTGTTTACACATTCCTAATGAAAAGACGGATCATAGCCATAGGGGGAGAATACTCAAGCCAAGATTTGAATATCAAATTATGCATTAACAATTGGTATCATTAATTGGTATCAATTGTTTGATGCAAGATAGAGGGTAATGGCATTTGCTGTAAAATGGATTGATGTTGTGATGTTGTTTTATTGATAATTGGTATCAAGAATCATATTTGTGGTGAAAGGTGCAAAAGGTGAGGTCACTTAATTATCAAGTGCTAAACAATTGATATCAGTGGCAACAATTCAGGAATTTGCATCATTTCAACACTTGGTATCAAAGGTACTATCAATTGGTATTTACAGTCATTAGATTTTTGTCCAAGTATGGTGTTCATGTTTTCAATATGAGACTTTAAGTCCAAGTGTTGGTAGGAAAGTACTGATTTCTATGAATGTTGTTCATAATGAGTCAAATGAATCATGGTGAGTTTGTTATCATTAGAAGTATGCCAGGTGAAATACAAATTGATTTTTTGGTGTAGGCATGCATTAATGAGAATCCCTATATTTTTTTCAAGTAAGAACTTCTAAGTGTTATAATTTTCTATTCATGAGTTGATAAATTGTTGGTTTCATGCATAGGAAAGGTTGTTCTTGTTGCTAGAGGTTAAGTGTATGTAATTAGGTAGGAACTGTTATGAATGTATGTTGAGACTTAGTCCCATATGAATGATTTTCTCATGGCTCAGTTACACAAGTTGGTGATTGTT
>Ga0181464_1001947_pt1 | contig 10364 bp, 6 predicted proteins | sample InSIn2gowninarea_FD_119074 | JGI IMG/M metagenome (GOLD analysis project Ga0181464, IMG submission 119074) | Clean room microbial communities from NASA Spacecraft Assembly Facility at Jet Propulsion Laboratory, Pasadena, California, USA -... ...
CATAGCGGGAGTGGGAATGCGACTAATGGCAACGGCAGGCATTTCTAGTAGTTGGGACTTCAAGCTCATTAGTTCGGCAACTGCACCGCAGAGTTGCAGGGAAATACCCCCCGTGCGCTCGAAGGAGTTGGTTAAAGCTCGACGCAATACGTCTCGGCGGAAGGGCATCCCTAAGTGTTGAGCTAACATTTGGAAGACGGCGAGGGTGGCATCGACGGGTCCTCTACCACTGACGAAAGGATATTTTGTTGCTTTTGCTTCAGAAGTATTGACTTTGTTAGAAATTGGGCGTTCTGGGGCGTAGGAAATTTCTATTGTGGTAGTATTATCTGGGACAAAAACGGCTGTAGTAGATGCGGTGTCAGTAACATTGTGCAATCGCAAACCAATTAACCGCGCACTGCTAGAACCCAATACTTTGATATAGTCTCGCTCGTTTGTTGCAAGTAAGCGATCTCCTATATTAAAGTTAGTTACTCCACTACTTACCAACCATACTAAATTAGGGTCTAGAGAATGTAATGGAGTTTTACCAACAGGCAAATTGAGAACTGTAGCTTCCTTGTGAGCGCTAATTGCTAGGTTTTTGAGGTTTGTTCCTCCTTGGGCTTGACGTTTCATTTCTAAGCCTAATAAGTCAAATACCTCTACTAAATGGCATTGGTTAGAGAAGGTGTCCTTTAATTGAGGATGTTGTTTTAATAATTCCAAAAAGTCAGGAATTGGCAGAGTTAGGCAAATTGTCTCAGAAGAGGCGATCACACTTTCGCAGGCTATTCCTCGTAGTGTACTTATCCAGCCTAGTACAGACCCTGGTTGTAATAATGCCAAAGTAGTAGGAGCAGATGCGCCTTGAGGATAACCGAGCAGTCTTGCTTGCCCCGAATAGAGAATCGCAATTTCTGGAGGCATGGTTTCCCGCACTACGATTGCTTGACCCATACGGTAACGCAAGGGTTGAACCTTTTGAGCTAGTTGCTCTCGAATGGGGGATGGAAGGCTGTTAAATGGCTCAGTGGTGGCGAGAAATTCTTGAACGCCAGTGGCAGTGTAAGTCATACAGCCTCCGATACGGCGGGTTGAATAGTTTTATTGTTGATTAAAGGGTAAGGGTCAAAGGTTAGAGGTTGAGAGTTTTCCTTTTCCCTTTCACCCTTAACCATTTTTCCAATCTCTTGCTGTACCTGCTCTTGTATCCAGCCTTCAAATAATCCATTGAGTAGTTGCTGGCACATGGCATCGTTCAAGACAGCTGGGATAAATTTTTCTAGGCGCAGGATCACAAACCATCCTCCTAGTTGGATGGGCGACCACAATTGTCCTGGCTGAGAAATCGACAACATCTTGGCAAGTGTTGGGTGAGACTGGGTTAGTTCGATTGGTCCCAGCAATCCGCCTGTTTGTGCCTCTGCTCCTTGTGAGTATTCGCAGGCTAATTCAGCAAAGGTTTGTTCACCTGATTCAATGCGAAAGTATAATTCGGTGGCGACTTCTTGCTTTGTGGTGCGAAGTAAGGAATAAACTACTTTATCTAATGAGGATTTGTGAGTGAGAAAGTATGATTCCAGCTTAGATTCCCAAGTGGCGTATTTGAACTTCTCAATAAGCAGTTCTCTTACAGCTAGTGCCACTAATTGCTCAGTAGTCATACCATAGCGCTCCAGCCAAGTTTGAAGTATTGTTTCTGTGTTTAACTGATGTTTCTTAACGAACTGTTCTTGGGCAAAGATTATATCTTCAGGTGTACAGCTAACTTTAGAGATAGCCCGATCTATTAATACCTCGCAGAAAAACTGAGGCAGCATTCTATAACCTATCAGTAGCGGCACAACTTCTTCTGAAGCAATTGTTTGTTCGCCAACTTGTAGAAATTCAATTGTTTTTCGGTTTAACATCGCTTAGTTTCAACTCAATGTTTTTTAACTATTTAGGCTTTTTTACAACCTAACAACTGAATAGAGTAGCTAATCCTTGTATAACGATTAGGACAAAAAGCATTGATGGTTTGAGACAGGTTCAGTGTTGCTAGTTGTTCCATCAAGTAATGCAACATTTAAGTCGCGTGTTAATTTGAAACCAAATTCCATAACAAATTTCCTATTTTTAGTTGAAAGTATAATCAACACAAATTTGTACTTTTTATAGGCTATTAACTTTGTACTTTTTGCTTAATTATTAAAAATGTATAATGGTAGCCTTTTTTAAGCTTCTGCTTTGACACTGCTTTGCTTCAGCAGAAACTAAACTTTTGCTTTAACTAAACAACTTTAAGCTCTAAGTGTAAGTTTTGACGGTCGGAAAAAGTCGGAAAAAGTCGGAGCTTCTTAGTAAATTTACGTAAATTTTTGTACAGAACTAAAGCTTGACGTGCGAGTATCATAGCTAACATAGTATTTCTACGTATATAAATGACAGAGGAAGAGGCGATCTCCTTAGTTGAGCAAATTTTAAAACGAGGACGGCTAACAAAAGTCCAAGAAATTGTTTTCTGTCAGTCTTGGGCAAACAAGACCTACATGGAAATGGCGCATAAGGAAGGTTACGATCCCGGTCATATTAAAGATGTGGGGTCTGCTTTATGGCGAAGTCTCTCCAAAGTTTTGGGGGAAAAAGTTACCAAGAACAATCTTCATGGAGTTATCAAACGCAGCGCACAGAAGGAAAATAATATAGCCGCTTCGCAGTCAGTTCTAGGACGGCAAACACAATATCAGGCTCACAAAGTTGAGCTATCAGACGAAAATCTGCATGAAAGAGTCACTAGGAATCAGTATCGAGATTGGGGAGAAACCGTTGATGTTTCCCTTTTCTATGGGCGCACTCAAGAATTAGCTACTTTAGAGCAGTGGATAATAGGTGATCGCTGCCGCTTAATCATGTTACTAGGCATGGGCGGAATTGGCAAAACTGCTCTGGCTGTAAAGCTGGCACAACAAGTTCAGAAGCAGTTTGAATATGTAATTTGGCGCTCACTGCGAAATGCCCCACCTGTTCAAGAAACTTTAGCTACTTTAATCAAATTTTTTTCCAACCAACAAGAAACTAATTTGCTCCAAACCATTGATGAGCAAATCTTACAATTACTTGAGTATTTATACTCCTCACGCTGTCTGTTGGTGCTAGATAATGCGGAGTCAATTCTAGAAAGTGGCGATTATACAGGGCGTTATCGAGAAGGATATTGACCCGAACCCGGAGTAGGAGAATAACCACCAGGATATTGTGCTATGGCTGGCGCTCCGACGGCGCTACAAAGAACAAGGCTGGTAAGCAAAATTTTAGCGGTAGGATTAGATTTCATGGTTGATTTCTCGATAGGGATGAATATGAAGTGAACTTTAGAAAAAGAGCGAATTTTTAACAAGCAAGTTTTTTAGTAAAAAATTAATTATTGACTACTTGCTTGTGCTAGCCAATATTGAATCAATGTGACTGCATAACTAGAGTGTTTACCTTTATTCAGAGGGGTATGGTTCTTTGGATTGTCAAGTCTAGTTTGAAGTGACAATGCCCTCTATGGTATAGGGCATAATTTTCCTGCACCCCTCGCAAAGAAGCGAATCACAGTAGTTGCTATCCTAAGTTGGTGAAATCCCATAGACTAAGGCTCTTAGCTTCTACACCAATTAGTGTGGCTAAGAGTTCATTATCTTGCTTACTGATTAGAGTATCGCTGGTATTAGTGCCAGTGCCTTGAGTGATAATGAGCTTTTCAAAGGTCAGACCACTCATTAACCCAAGATAATCGCTACCGACAGTAAAGTTGAAAATGGTGTCACTTCCACTCTCACTCGCCAGCACAAACATATCACGACCGCTGCCTCCGTATAATGTATCTTTACCTGTTCCACCATTCAAGGTATTGTCACCGCCACCTGTGAGATAATCACCACCAGTCCTGCCATAGAGCGGCTCGTCATCATCATTTCCTGAGAAATAGATATCTCTATTTTGCATCTGTGTAATATCGGCGTAGAGTAAGTCGTTGCCAGCACCACCTTCTAGTAAGTTGTTGCCAGCACCGCCGTAGATCAGGTCGTCGCCGTCATTACCAAAGATATAATCATCTCCCTCCCGTCCTTGCAGGATATCAGCATCGTTGCCGCCCTGAATATTATTATTACCACTGCCTCCATCTAGAGTATCGACACCTTCCTGACCGAAGAGCCAGTCGTCGCCATCGCCGCCCTTGAGTTGGTCATTACCTAATCCCCCTTCTAGGTAGTCATTATCAGCGCCTCCATCTAGAATGTCGTTGCCATTGCCGCCGTAGAGTTGGTCGTTGCCCGCTCCAGCTAAGAGTTGGTCATCACCTAGGCCGTCTTCTAGGTAGTCATCGCCAGCGCCTGCATCAAGAGTATCGTTACCTTCCTGACCAGAGAGCAAGTCGTTACCATTACCGCCCTTAAGTTTGTCATCACCTACTCCACCGTATAAATTGTCATTGTCAGCACCGCCATCCAGGGTGTCACTACCGTCTTGACCGTAAATGAAATCGTTACCATCGTTCCCGGTTAGTTGATCGTTGCCGTTTCCACCTTCAAGGTAATCATTGCCAGCACTGCCATTCAGGGTGTCATTACCATCTCGACCATAGAGTTGGTCATTACCGTCGCCACCATCGAGATCGTCATCGCCCTTCCCACCATCTAGGTAGTCATTGCCAGCCAGCCCTAGCAGCTTATCAGTATCATCGCCCCCATACAGGAAATCCTCACCGATGCCACCATCTAGATAATCACGACCTTGCTGCCCTAAGAGTTGGTCATCACCCGTGCCGCCTTCTAGACGGTCATCGCCAGTACCGCCTTCTAGGTAGTCCTGACCAGCTTGACCGTAGAGGCGATCGCTACCATCACGACCATAGAGGAAGTCATCAGCCTCGCCACCATCCAAGAAGTCAGCGCCAGTACCACCATCTAGAATATCGTAGCCTTGCTGACCGTATAGGCGATCGTTGCCTTCACTGCCCTTAAGCTGGTCGTTGTCCAATCCGCCATCCAGGTAGTCATCACCGATTTCACCGTCTAGGGTATCATCACCTGCTTGACCATAGAGGCGATCGTTGCCTTCATTGCCATTAAGCAAGTCATTACCGTCACCGCCATCCAGGTAGTCATCACCAGCTTGTCCTAGAAGGATATCTTTGCCAATGCCTCCGTAGAGAGCATCATCACCTAACCCACCATTCAGGGCATCATCACCAGCTTGACCGTAAAGTTGATCGTTGCCTTCGTCGCCATTAAGCAAGTCATTACTATCACCGCCATCGAGGAGGTCGTTACCCAACCCGCCATTTAGGGTATCAGTACCAGCTTGACCATAGAGGCGATCATTGCCTTCGTCACCATTAAGCAAGTCATTACCGTCACCGCCTTCAAGGAGGTCATTGCCAGTCCCCCCATTTAGGGTGTCAGTACCAATTTGACCATACACTTGATCGTCTCCGTCCCCTCCACTAAGTTGGTCGTTGTCCAACCCGCCATCAAGAAAGTCATCACCTAGCCCACCAGTCAGGATGTCTTCGCCTTCCTGACCAAAGAGTTGGTCGTTGCCGTCGTTGCCATTAAGGAGGTCATTGCCCAGTCCACCTTCGAGATAGTCATTGCCAGCATCTCCATTTAAGGTGTCTTCGCCTTCCTGACCGTAGAGTTGGTCGTTGCCATCGTTACCATTTAAGGTGTCATTGCCAGCTCCACCTTTAAGTAGGTCTTCATCGGCTCGACCGTATAGATTGTCGTTGCCATCTCCACCGTAGAGGCGATCGCTTCCTGTTCCGCCATCAAGCAAGTCTTCGCCAGCTTCACCGTAGAGTAGGTCACTGCCACCCAATCCACTTAGGATATTATTCCCACTGTCGCCGATGAGCAGATCCTCAAATTCTGAGCCTTCCAAGTTTTCAATAGCTTCGAGGCGATCGCCTTTCGCGTCTCCCGCCCAGCCAGTACCCGTTGTGAGACTGACGGATACTGGTGTTGCTGAGGTGAAATAGGAAGCTGTGTCGTTGCCCTCCCCACCATTGAGATTATCGGCATCTGTACCTCCAACTAAGAAATCGTTACCATTCTCGCCAAAGAGAATGTCGTTGCCTGCTTCGCCAAAAATAATGTCGTTGCCGGATCTGGCGTTAACAACATCATCACCTTCTCCAGCGTAAATGCTGTTGGCTTGAGTATCGCCGATGATTTCATCATTGAAGGCAGAGCCAACAACATTTTCAACGTTATAGATTTGGTCAGTATCGCCAAAGCCGTCAAAAGCTTGGTTTTGCTCTAAGTTAACTAGGACTCGATTTGGATCGCGGCGGTAACTAACAGTATCACTGTCTTCGCTACCGTAGTTGTTGCGAGCAGAGTTTTCACCTCCGTCAAGGTAGTCATTGCCAGCATTTCCAACTAATAGATCGTTTCCAGTTAAACCTAAGATGCCGTTATCTAAGCTGTTGCCAATTAGAACGTCATCAAACCTAGAACCGATGATATTTTCTAGATTTCGTAGGGTGTCTGTAGTGCCAAAGCCATCAAGAGCAGTTCCGGCGTTAATCGTAAAGTTTGGTTCTGTGTCTGTAGGGATGAGGCTGGTTGTAACTATGGTTGTGTGGAGAGAGCCGCCTGGATTTTGGTAGTTTAGTGCTTCATCAATATTGACAACTACACCATTGGGGGAGTTGTCGTAGCTGACAGTATCGACTTCAGTACCACCATCAATAAAGTCATTACCTGCTTCTCCGAGCAGGAAGTCATTGCCAGCATTTCCAGATAGCTCATCAGCGCCAGTACCACCCACTAACTGGTCATCGCCAGCCTCGCCATAGAGAACGTCATCGCCGTCTTCACCGAAGAGTTGATCATTTCCAAATAACTCGCTGTCCTCCGAGTCACCGTAGAGCGTATCGTTTCCAGTCCCACCGTAAAGAGAATCTGAATCGTCTCCACCCTGCAAAGTATCGCTTCCAGCTTCTCCAAATAGTGAATCTTTTTGAGAGCCACCGTACATTTCATCGTTGTCTTCATCTCCGTACAGTATGTCTTCACCAGCATCGCCATAGAGAATGTCATCGCCTTGTTCACCAAAAAGTTTGTCGTTTTCAGTCCCACCATAAAGAAAATCATCTCCAGCACCACCATTCAGCACATCTGCATCAGCATCACCTTGCAGCAGGTCATTCCCCTCGCCGCCATAAATCAAATCATTTCCAGCTTCACCGATCAACAAGTCATTTCCAGAGCCGCCATCTAGAATGTCATCTCCATCTATAAAATTATTGCCCTTGTCGTCTGTGAAACTGTTACCGCCGATGAGAAAATCGTTACCGGAACCACCATATAGAAAATCACCCTGGAGACCACCATTCAGGATATCGTCGTCTTCATCACCCCAAAGTTCATCAATATCATCCCCACCAAAGAGTTCATCCTCGCCCTGATTACCGTAAAGAAAGTCATTACCTGCATTGCCACTCAGTTGGTCATTATCATTTCCTCCATAAAAGACATCGGTATTAGAACCTCCAATAAAAATATCATTGCCTAAACCACCATATAGTTCGGAAGCAACGTTAGCATCAATGATGATGGTATCTTTGCCTGTATCTGCAAAAGCAATAATTTTATCGACATTACCGAAAGATTCTTGCTGACCAAATGCTGCCGCTATTAGATTACTTGCATCAGCAAAAATCCGAAACTCTTCGTCAATTTCTCCTGGGTTAACTGCACGTTTGCTACGATCTTCTTCTGAACCGATGTTGAGACTTAAATCACGGGTCGCAGAGGCGTAGGTTGCCAGATTTGGTTTAAACCCTTCAGGTGAACCACTCCCAGCGCCGAAATCAAATAATGTAGTGCGGAAAAGTTCGCGGTCAAATTCTTTGGAGAAGAAACCATAACCGATTCTAAAAAACGCACTGCCTATCAAATCAACATTTCCACCTTCGGTATCAAAGCCAGAGAAGTCGGTAAACTCTGAGATACGGAATTTTTCTGGTTTTCCTGGCAAAAAGAAGTCGACATCCCCCTTAATCGTGATTTCTCCTCCTGCTGCTGCAATAATAGCTTCTGCACTAAGCCTGGCACTTAATTCAGGACTAACTGTGAAAATAGGTTGCTGACCACTAATGAATAATCCTTGAAGTGGATTGTTCTGCTGTATACCAAAAGTATCAAAACCAAACTTTAGCCCAGAAGTTCCTAAAGTAGCACCACCAGAAAACTGAACAGTTAAGGGTATCGGTGAAGGAGGAATCGGAATAATAATTGGTGGAGGTGAATAGTTAAATTCAAAATTCGGAACAGCTGCAATTTGGAAGTCGAGTAAATTGACGTTTTGACCTAAAAGTAGGTCAAAAGCAGTCGCTGGTGTTTCTAAAATTGGAAATGTTAGTCCGCCACCAGGAAGTAGTGTCTTTGCTGAGTTTAAAAAATCTTGAAGCCCAGAATCTAATTCATCTAAAATATTTGTCTGGGGTAAGGAGTTACTAATACCACTCGCACTCAGGGTAAATTCTCCTAATGAGATAGTAGTTCCATTGGGAGACAGGTCAATGGCTGATTTAACAAGCGATGAAACTGTATCAACGGTATTGAAGAATGTAACTAAATCGTCAGCTTGGTTAGAAGAATCAAATTTTTTTGCAAGATCTAATAAGTTGATATTAATACCAATTTGGTCTAAACCAGGAATGTTAGTCGTGAGGACACGATTAATTGATTCTAAGGGTTTAATAACTTTATTAATTTCGCCGAAAATTGGCTGAGTGAAATTCTGTACAAAAGACCCTGTATCCAGTCCAACACTAAAATTAAGGTTGAGGTTAGTACTATCCAAAGAGAAATCTGAAGGAGTAACTATAAATTCTGGTAAACCTTTACCGAAATCTGTTTTTAGAGCAAGAGCATCCAAATTTAGTTGCCCATTATCAATGTTAATCCAATTTGCATCGCTTACTTTACTCTCAAAGACTTTATCGAAGGTGTCCTCTACCTTTTGAAAAATCTCAGTTTCTGTGGTAGCACCCGTTATATTTGTTTGTGATTCACCGATACTATCTTGTAGTTTTTTAAAATCAGTATTAAAGATACTAGGAGTTTTAAACTGCTCTAAAATCTTGCTGAGTTGCGATAAGCTGCCTTGAGCTTGTGCTACTGTAACCATGTGAATTAAATCCTGTTAAAACTAAAATTTGTTGAAGCTCACAGAAATACACTTGTCAGATATTGAAAAATACTTTCTTACCTACGCTCACATCCCAATTCCAAATCCAGATAATTTGAGTGCGATTACATCATGATTCAAAGCGCTAATTCCCTCCTCCGAAAATAGCTAAGACAAAATCAACGACCTAATAAGCATTGCTACTTACCGCAGTCAGAACTAAAATAGATGAAAATTTATCGCCCTCTAATCTTTTTAGTGATTTATTCAGGAGCAGGGTAAAAATTTTACGTAAGTTCAATCATTAGGTAGATGCCAGCGCTAAAACGAGTTACTCAAATACTTTATAGCTTGGTATAAAGTTTGACGGTCGGAAAAGGTCGGGTTTTGTCAGTAAATTTGCGTAAACTTTTTTGAAGAGTAAATTATTGTTTTCGCAATATAGTTCTCAATTGCATTTTAAAGATGTTGAACCAAATTTTGGCGATTTACCTATTTGTAGCCTCAACAGCAGAAACTGTAGGCATCGGGGATTGACTAACCGCCACCTACCAACCTTGTTATTCAGATTCAAGTTAAACCGCCAGAGTTGACCGGACGGTAATTGCTCAAAATCCGTATTAAGCTAAAAGACATTTAATGAGGAAACCATGCGAACAATTGTTAAAGCCAACAATATTAACCTTTATGTTGAAACTTTTGGTGATCGCGCTTCACCCGCAGTTCTCTTAATTATGGGATTGGGTTGCCAGTGTCTAAACTGGTTTCCTTACTTCTACGAGCCAATAGTAGCAAAGGGCTACTACGTTATCCGCTTTGATAATCGAGATGTAGGATTATCCACCTGGAGCGATGTTAATGATTGGGAAAATAATCCCTATTCTTTAGACGATATGGTTACTGATAGCGTAAAGTTGTTGCAAGCATTAGGGATTGATAGAGCGCACATTATTGGTGCGTCGATGGGAGGAGCGATCGCGCAACGCATGACTATTAGCTATCCCGAAAGGGTTTTGTCTCTTACTTCTATTGTCTCTTTTGCAGATGCGTCAGCTTTGACAAAGAGCAGTATATTATCTCTAGCTTTCTTTGCTCAAGTCCCATCAATAGAAGAATATTTAGCGTTTTGGTCGGCGCTCGTTGGTACGACTTATCCGCTCGATATCCCGCTTTACACCCAGTTGTACTCTGAAAGTGTACAGGAAAGTAAA
>Ga0181464_1001950_pt1 | contig 10351 bp, 7 predicted proteins | sample InSIn2gowninarea_FD_119074 | JGI IMG/M metagenome (GOLD analysis project Ga0181464, IMG submission 119074) | Clean room microbial communities from NASA Spacecraft Assembly Facility at Jet Propulsion Laboratory, Pasadena, California, USA -... ...
AAAACGTGGAGCCCGCGATGGGGACGCAGAAAAATTGAGATGATGCGCAAGAACCGGGAAGTATGCTTTCAGACCGATAGTATGGAAAATATGGCGAGTTGGAAAAGTGTAATATGCTGGGGCATTTTTGAAGAAGTAGTTGATGAACAGCAGCGTACGGATGCACTTAAAGTGTTGCTTGGACGAGAATTGCCCGTTATTACAAGCCAGACTGTACACATATCGCCAAACTGGCCATTTCATCCGGCTGATTACAAAGACATTAAAGGCATTGTGTTTCGCATTTTAATTACAGAAAAAAGCGGGAGATTTGAAAACCTGCTCAATCAGCGCAATACAGAAACAACTGCATTTACCTAAGTGTGCGCCAATTGCTCGTTCTGCAAAAAGGAAAAATTATAATAGCATTGTAGAGTCTGCTAATACTTGTGCAACGGCTTTTCTGGTGATGAACAAACATGCCGGCTGAAAGCTTCGTTTCCATCACAATGGGCAATGCTGGTTTTGTTATTCATCATTCATCAATATAAACCATATGAAAAAAATTATTGCTGCCTTTGATGGACTTAAATTTTCTGAAGCTACAAAGGAGTATGCTGTTTACATGTCTAAACATTGCAATGCACATTTGGTAGGTGTATTTTTAGACGACTTTACCCATCATAGTTATACTTATGCAGATGTTGCGGCATTTGGAGGTAAATGGGAAGAAAAAGTAAGGGCTTTAGACAGAGAAGACAACGAAAAAAGAAACTTATCTGTGCAGTTGTTTGAAGATGCATGCAAGCCTGCAGGGTTAAATTATTCCATTCACCGAGATAAGAACATTGCTTTTCAAGATTTACTACAAGAAACAATTTACAGCGACCTGCTGATTATTAGCAGTAGCGAAACCTTCACCGGCTACGAACATCCGGCACCAACCCGTTTTATGAAAGACTTGCTGGCAGAAGCAGAGTGCCCGGTAATGGTAGTTCCTTATACTTATAAACCCATTCAAAAGCTGGTGCTGTTATACGACGGGCATCCGTCCTCGGTACATGCTGTGAAGATGTTTAGCTATTTATTTCCTGCATTGAAGCAATTACCCACCGAAGTATTAACAGTGAAAGAAGAACAGGAAAGCCTGCATTTGCCAGATAACAGGCTGATGAAAGAGTTTATGAAACGACACTATCCGGATGCGAAATACACTGTATTAAAAGGTGAAGCGGAAAACGAAATCACTACTTATTTGAAATTACAAAATGCTGATGTGCTGGTAATATTGGGTGCTTATGAAAGAAGTATGGTATCGAGATGGTTTAAACGGAGTATGGCTGATAGCCTGTTAAGCGAAGTAAATATTCCTTTGTTTATAGCTCATAAGAAATAAATGCTTGTTCTGTTCTACAACCTTTGCATTATCTGCAATCGCTGCAAGTAAAATTAGCTTCTCAAAAGATTTTAAGACATGCAACTACGAATATATAATAATGAAACAATTGGGGACTTACAGGATAAATTCAACGAATGTTTTCCGCACCTGAAATTGGAGTTTTACCGGAAGCCGCATAGCCAGCAGCATGCTTCGCTGGAGGTGGATCGGATTAAAGGAGATTGGAAGATCGGCGAAATAAGAAAGAAACACAATACCGGCGTTTTGGAAATAAAGTCGTGGGAGAAAGCGGGAGATGTAAAACAGCATTTTAAAGACGAGTTTGGGCTTTATGTGCAAATTTTCTGCAAGGAAAATGACAAATGGATTCAGTCTGAAAAATCCGATAAACTTACATTGGCAGAACAAAGTGAAATAGCTGCAGCCTGCTCAAGCATAAAAAAGTAAAACAACCAGCAAATCCTCACTGCATCTGCTTTTTGTAAGTTTTGCCTGCACTGCACTAAATCATTTAAGAACGCAGCAATATCAAGTACAATATAATTGTGTAGATGACTTCAATTATCCTGTTTGCTGACCATTGTCATTGCACAGCATGTAGTGTCTTAATGTTGAATTTGCAAAGAAGTGCTATCAGATTATGACCACATAGCTTTAATTTATCGCTAATTGGAGTAAGATAAATGGCTTCTTAAGTGGATGATCAAACAGGTAGTGCTTATAGTTTTATTTTTTAATAAAGATGAATATCTACAGCAGTTTAGAAATGCAGATTTATAGGTGTTATCTACATGCAAACTCTTAATTACAAGAAAGTAAAAAATAAATTGAAGCCCCTGTAAATACAAGGGCTGTTCTACCCTAAACCTTTATAAAAACACTCAAAAACCCTAAAAACCGTATGAAAAAGTAAAACCTATATTGCGGGCAACGTTTGTTCAATCTTGTGTACAGTAAAATTTTTTGAGATATAGTATGATATCAATATGCCAATTGATGCACATTGTAATTGAATGCATCTTAAACAGGCAGTAATTTACTTATTGCATTCAACTCATTATGTGACTTTTGTCACAAAAAAGTGAATGCCTGCTGCTATATTTTGGAAAAGACGGTATAACGTTTACTGATTTTAATCAGTAAAGACGTATTGATCATCATTGCATAAGAACAGTATTCGAAATAATTTGTATAAAACTCATTCGATGTCTTATAAACTGTATAGATTTTGGAATCAAAAACAACCAATGAGGTCAATACGATTAATCTGACTATAAGGAATTCCGCAAACAAAGGTTAATGTATCCTGCGTGATGTTTTTCAATAACCTAATCTCGCGAATTTTTAAGCCGACGGCTATTAGAAAGCCGTCAGCTCTATAATACCTTTTTCTTGTTTTCTTTTGGCACTCTCCAAAAGAAAACAAGAAAAAGAGTGAATTAGATTCATTTTAACAGATGTGTTACACTGCGAGTAAGAAAGTATAAATGGTCAGATTCTTTGCTTTCTTTGTTCACAACTGTTTATTGCAAAGTATAATGAATAACAGGCAGCAATCACATATACATATATTTCTAAGAAAATATGGACCATCCAGCAACGTAACATCGCTCAGCGGAAACTCATTGTGATACAATCTTTCCTGCGCATGAACCACACCCTATTTAAAAGAGCATACTCAACAGCAGGTAGGCAAGGCATCTCCTCATATTCTTTCACCATTTTTAGTAATCTTTATTACATCCGTCTTTGCTATCTGCTTTCTCTATTTCCTTTATTTCTTACTGTACTTTACTGTCCATTTATTTAACTGTTTGCAGTTGTAAAATACTTACAGAATAAGGATCCAGATTTCTTGTAAAACTGTTAGCCACTCCTTTGATGGTGGTGGTAACAGGTGTTATATTAGCAGGCTCGGTTATCGTGTTGGTGTCCTCCGGCTTATTGCCTTTCACAACAGCCAGTGTTGCATTGGGAGCTACTTTACCAACTCCATTCAGGTTTATTTTGATAGCTTGCTTTTTCGCCGTTGTATTTACGATTTTAAGATAAACAGCACCTGTGGTATCATTCATGGTAGCCGAATAAAATACAGTGGGAACTGTTTTTGAGGTGATACCATCTGCACTGTCTTTTTTGGTGAGTGGTCTGTTTTGAACAGGCACGTTCACTACTGTAGCCGGCACAATCTTATTTCCCAAGTATTGACTGAATAGCTTTTGCACATAATAAGATGGCGAACCGTAGCTTGACAACGCATCGTAACCTATCAAATCAGAATCCCATTGCCAGGCTTTTGGCGCCGTCGCAGTAGCCGTGTTTACATTCACAAACAGGGGTGCATAGCAGGACATGATAACAAGATCGGAATTACGTTCCATACTTGTCATCCAGGCAGCATCGCCTAAAGCCGCATTTAAATTGGTCGTAGGCGCTCCTTCCCGGGTTGCCCATTCACCAACAAAAATCTTAGCACCATTGCGGTCATACTTGTCATATTGCGCTGCATTTTCCCACATATCCCAGGAACTGCGGTAGTAATGCTCATCTACTACTTCAGGCTTTTTGCCCGATGTTACTTTCATATCGGGATATTGTGCGTCTGCTATGGTTGAAATACATGTCAATTGCGGGTACTTAGCTTCAATAGCCGTTCTGAATTGAGTGAACCGACTGTCGTAACTATTGGATATGTCAAACCAATCTTCATTGCCAATTTCCACGTAAGTAAGTTTAAAAGGGGCCGGATGTCCATCCGCCGCACGCTTAGCGCCCCAATAAGTAGTTGTATCGCCTATCACATATTCTATTTCGTCCAATGCATCATCCACATAAGGCTTCAGGAGCGGACCGGCATTTATATAATCTCCCTGTAATGAATAACCGGCATATACCCCCAGCAGCGGCTCTGCGCCCATATCTTCGCACCACTCTAAAAACTCCAGCAATCCCATTCCGTCCGAAGGGCGATAGCCCCAAGAGCCTTTATGCCCCGGCCTGCTTTCCAGCGGACCAAGTGTCTGCTTCCAGGGAAAAGCATCAGTAATGAGGGGACCTTCTAAAAAATTACCACCGGGAAAACGAAGAAATTTCGGTTGCATATCCACCAGCATTTGCATTAAATCTATCCTGTTTCCGTTCCACCGGTTGTTGTAGGTAGGTGGAAAAAGAGAAACAAGATTAAAATAATACTGACCGGTGCGGTCGGTAGCAATAACGAAGCGGGCATCTTTTGTAGGTTGTACATCCGCAGCCGTAGTTAAAGTAAGCTCGTATTTTTTCCAGTAATCGCTTTTTTCGAGATTGATGGTGCCTGAAGCATATACGGTTTTTCCATCGTTGCTTTCTAATGTTACGGTAATAGATCCGGCGGTGTTGTTTTCAATATCCGGAAGCGGCGGTGTAGTGGGTTTGGGCTCCCAGGGCCAACGGAAAGGCTCGCTGCGGTCAGTTCCTTTGATGTAGAAGGAAGCTTTGTAGGCAGTTGAAGGTTTTATGGGGATTCCCCAGTAGCCTTCGTTAGCTATGCCTACTCTGCCGGCAGCTTTTTCTACCGTAAGCCGTAAGCAGGTAGAGAGTGCACCGTTTATTGCAAGGCGACGCTCATCATAAGGTATGTTTTCTTCAGATGCAGCTATTAGTTTAATGCTCGCTTTTGCAGCAGCATCGTCCTGTACAAGGCTCCACCCTTCCGGCGTGTTTTTGTTGTCCTTGAAGATGCGGTTGCGTATCAGTTCGGCATACAAACCCCCGTCATAAGAATGGTTGATTTCTTCTGTCATCAAACCATACAACATTGGGCTAACATTAGCTCCAGGCTTTGTAAAATCGAGTGTTAACACCGGTGTTTGGGCTACCGTTTGCTGCATGATGCTACCTGCTATCAGCAATATCAGCAGCTGCTTTTTAAAAGTAAGCCTGTTTCTTTTCCACTTCATAATTGATCCGCTTTTAAAAGTTATTTGATGATGTAAAATTTTTATTTATCTATCCAGTTGTTGCTTTTCATCCATTCAAAAAGGGGCTCCATCCAGCCCGGATGTTTAAAAATGAAACCATGGTTGCCTTTGGGGTAAATATGGACTTCAACAGGCACGTTGTGATGTCGAAGTGTTTCAAAATAAACAACGCTGTTATCTACATCCACTACGTTATCATCGGCAGCATGGGTGAGGTAAGCCGGTGGTGCGTCTTTATCAATCTGCAACTCGTTGGAGTATTCATCCATTAATTCTTTTGATGGATGTGTGCCCAGCAATTGCCTGCGCGAATCTGTATGCGTCAAGCTATCCTGCATACTGATTACCGGGTAAACGAGTATTTGAAAATCGGGGCGAAGATTTGTATTGCTGTTATTCTCAATCAAAGCTTTCCGGTAATGCGTGGCTTCTGTAGAAGCCAGGTGCCCGCCGGCCGAAAACCCGATGATGCCTACTTTGTTTATATCAACATTCCATTTGGCTGCACCTTCGCGCACCATCTTGATTGCCTGCTGCGCATCTTGCAATGGCGCTATTGTTTTATTTACCTCAAAAGAATCATTCGGCAAGCGGTATTTCAATATAAAAGCAGCCACACCATTTTTGGCAAATTCTTTTGCTGTTTGCACGCCTTCTCCATTATATACAATAACACTGTAGCCACCACCCGGACATATCACTACCGCTGCGCCGCTCGCCTTTTCTTTTTGGGGCAAATAGATTTCCAGTGTAGGGTGAATGCTTCTCCGCACCAATCCTTCGGATAGATTTTGTGGTATATCCGGCAGTGTGGTAGGCTTTGCATTGGGTATACTGTCGGGATATAATTTAATGATTTCCTGTGCTTGCATGGCAAACGGAAATAAACATAAAGCAACCAGTAACAATTTTGGTGTATTCATAATTTGTTCAAACAGTTCTTACTTTATTGATAACGTTACAAAATCGTTGTCAACCGTTGTTTGCATGGATAGTCTAAAACTGGTTCTACCTTTTAAAATGATTGCCCCAAAAAACCTGCGATTCATTAACCCGTTCTTTTCTGTGATTTAAGTGGCTATTAATCTTTAAACAATATCGGCGCAAGCTCCTGCAGGCTGCGACGCCAGGTTTGAAATTCGTGAGCTGTATTCTCAGAAACATAGGAAACAACATTATAACCGGCTTCCTTTAGTTTAGCCGCAGCTTCCTTTACTCGGTCGGGATTTTCGCGGCTGCCACAGCTTATAAAAATGAGTTTGGGCTTCCCTTTATCTTTTAGTTCTTCCGGTGTATAAATACCGCCACTTAAAAGACCATAGTAGGAGAATACATTGGGCTTATTCAATGTGATGGCATGCGTTTCAAAACCACCCATGGAAAGACCTGCCATGGCACGATGAGCAGGATCGGCAAGGGTGCGGAAATTAGCCTCCACATAAGGAATCAATTCATCTACCAGCACGGTTTGAAACGAATCAACTTTGAATTCTTTCAAATGACCCCATTTTAGTTCATTAGTCATTCCATAGGTCATCACAATAATAAAGGGCTTTGTTTTACCTTCGGCGATCAGGTTATCCATAATCAGGTTGGCATGTCCCTGGTTGCTCCACGCGGTTTCATCTTCACCCCATCCATGCTGCAGGTACAATACGGGGTACTTTTTGGATTGATCTTTTGAATAGCCTGGCGGTGTATATACAAATGCACGACGCGATGTGTTGGTACTTTTGGAGGGAAAAAGAATTTGCTGTACGTTGCCATGCGGAACATCTTTAAGGGCATAAAAATCCTGGTCGTGTGCGGGTATTTCAATGCCACTTTCCCAACGCGTAGAGCCATAGAAGTTTAAAGTGCCGGGATCGTTGAACGTGCCGCCATCAACATTAAGATGATAGTAATGGAAGCCTTCATCCATCGGACCTTCGGTGGTGCCTGTCCATACACTGTCTCCCGTTTTTGTAAGCTTTGTGCCACCTCTTCCGCCCAATCCAAGGCTCACTTTTACACTATCGGCATAAGGTGCTACAATGCGGAAGCGGACATAACCCTGAGAGTTCACCTGTGGGTATTCTTGCCCGGGTTGATTGAGTGTGGAAGGCTTAAAATCTTCCGTTACATTAGACTGGGCTAAACAGGCTTGTCCTGCCAATAGAGCTACCGAAAAAACAATTGCTGGTTTAAATTTCATATGCAAGTATTTAGTTGATTACATTTCGTTTTTATAATGAATGATTTTGAGCGATTAATGACTTATTGGGATTACAAGTGATTTCCTGATCTAATTCTGAAACAGCAAAGGCGCAAAATGGTACAAATTATTCCTCCAAACCGGCCAGGTATGCCCGCCCGGATATTCGTAGTACGCGTGTTTGATGTTGAGTTCATCTAATTTGCCTAACATGATCTGTCCGTTTTTATAAGCAATGTCTTCTTCGCCTCCTTCCGATATCCAGAAAGCTTTCAGGTTGCTGTTAATTTTGTCTTTGTTGTCTTTCATAAACGCGTATTGCTTATCGGCTATATCATTCATCATCGGCACAATCCATCCTGAGCTAAACACACCAAGATAAGAGAACATATCTGTGTTGTTCACGCCTGTATACAACGTGTGTATACCACCGAGCGACAAGCCAGCCAAGGCACGATGATTTGCATCGGTAAGAACGCGATAATTCTTTTCAACAAAAGGAATGATGGCGCCTTTCATTTCACTTTCAAATAGCTTTATGGAGCTTTCGATACCACCGGCGCTAAAGCCACCGGCACTCACATTTGCATCGGGCATTATTACCAGCATAGGTTTGGCTTTGCCTTCGGCTATGAGATTATCTAAAATCAGATTTGTTTTACCTTGATTAGCCCAGCCGGTCTGGTCTTCGCCGCCGCCGTGCAGGATGTATAAAACCGGGTATTTTGCAGCCGTATTAGAATCGTAGCCCGGTGGTGTGTAGATGTACATTTCGCGCCACGAACGAGTTACCGGAGAGAAATATTTTTTGATGCGGATCTCGCCATGCGGCACCTCTTTCTGCGCATAATAATCGCTGCCGGCAAAAGGAATTTCGATGCCGCTTGCCATGCGTCCCATACCATAAAAAGTTTGGCTTGCAGGATCAGCAACCGCAACGCCATCAATCAACAAAGAGTAATAATGAAAGCCTTCGCTTATAGAATCGGTTGTGGCTATCCAATAGCCGCCAGTGTCTTTCTGCATATCATATTTCTTTCCCAAATCAATCTGTACTTTCTGTGCATCGGGCGCCTTGATACGAAATATAACGCGGCTGTCGGGCAGAATCTGCGGATAATTCGCATTGCGGATATTGGTTTCCGCCGGCAAGCCCAACACACTGTATTGATTAAAACGGGACACATCCACCGGTTTAAAAAGAAGCTGGGAGAACATATAAATATCATTCTTCCATACTTTAAAATCGTGCACGCCCGGCTCTACATAAAAAATGTGGGGAACATTGTGCGCTGCAAGATAATCGTGCGTGCGCTTGCTGAAAGGCATTAAGCCATCAGCATCACCGCAGGAAATCCAAAGCAGTTTAATTTGTTGTCTTGCTTTGCCCGGATCAGGCACCAACAATTCCGGTGTTTTGGTGTTGGGAGCCGAAGAGAAGCCGCCGATCCAGGCAAATTGATCAAGATTGCCCAAGCCAAAATTTAACGACTGCCCGCCGCCCATAGATAAGCCTGCAACGGCACGATGTTCACGGTCGGTATATACCGGATAATGTTGTTGGATGTAAGGAATAAGGTCGTTTAGTAAATCCTGTTCAAAGGTGGCAAATGCCTGCACCTTTGCGCTGTCAAAAATATTGCCTGTAGCACGGTCATCTTTCATCGCCCTGCCATTGGGCAATACCACAATCATCGGCTCTACTTTACCTTGCGCGTACAGGTTATCCAATATGGTTTCCGGATGACCTTGTGAATACCATTCCTTCTCGTCGCCGCCAATGCCATGCAGCAGGTAGAGCACCGGGTATTTTTTCTTTTTGGAATAACCGGGCGGTGTATAAATCAACGCTCTTCGTGTTGTACCCACGGTTTTTGATGGATACGTGATAGTATCAATTTTTCCGTGAGCAATGCCGCTTTGCACGGAATCAAAACCCGCCGGAGAATGCTTTACCAAGTCTTGTGCAGAGAGGGTATCCATGCATATACAAGCAAAAAAGGCCAGAAGAAAAAGAGGTGCAAAATTGCGAATTGATTGTTTGGAGATCATGTTTGAGTATATTTTATAATCAGGTTTTAAATAGGGATGCTATTTTTTCATATTAAACCCTAACAAGGGCAGCATGGCATCGGCATACCGCCTGCCCAACATTCGGTAACCTTCTGCTGTAAAATGTAAATTATCACCCCGTTGCGGACAACCTGCCGAGGAAATCACATGCGCCGTAGGTATGGTTTGCGGCAGGCTATCAATAATGGCATTCATCCTTGCGCAAGCACCACCCTGGTCTGCATTTACTACCTCGCCAGCGAGCAAAGGCACGGAGGCAGCATCTAAATTCAAATCTTTCAGCAGATTGGTGTACACGAGGTTTACTTTTCGCGGCCAGGCAGTATCTCCGGTATTGGATTCTCCCTGATGCAACAAAATGCCTTTTATAACGCCATCTTTTTGCGCCAGTTTTGCCATTTCCACCAGCCGCGCATACGGATTGCCGTCGTATTCTTTTATCATTCCTTTCATCCACACCGGCGCAGTATCAGCGTAAGCCTGATAGTTATCTTTATCAAACAACTCAATTTTACAACCACCTACTGCTACGTTAATGATACCCACTTTTGCATCTTTGGGAAGGTTGGCGAGCAACATTCTTCCGAAATAATCAGCCGGCGTTAAGCCTGTGTGGCAACGGCATAAAGGTGGTACTGCCGTGTACCAATTGCCTTTTGTTCTGTTCAGGTCCGGGCAATCTACCGCTTCCATTACGCGGAAGCGACTATCAACATTTACGGTATCCTGCGGTTCAAATTTTGCATT
>Ga0181464_1001951_pt1 | contig 10350 bp, 8 predicted proteins | sample InSIn2gowninarea_FD_119074 | JGI IMG/M metagenome (GOLD analysis project Ga0181464, IMG submission 119074) | Clean room microbial communities from NASA Spacecraft Assembly Facility at Jet Propulsion Laboratory, Pasadena, California, USA -... ...
CTTAATAAATAGTAAATAGGAAATTTGCTCAATTACCGAAAGGGGGTTACTAATGCCGTTATTCCAAAAGGTAGTCCAAAGCCGATCGACCTTGGACTTCATTTCACCTGTAATCATTCATTTTACTCCTGGGTGAAGCGCGGTCTAGTGCGCGCTCGCGTATCAGCTTTAGCATAACTTTCTGTACGGTTTCTCATTTCGCCCATGCAGCTACTAGGAAAAAACATCAAAGATTTTTTAGAGATAGTGCATCCAATTTGTAGTTAGTCACGTACTAGAGTCATTCAAGCCAATTGAACGTGCTGATTAATCAGTAGCAGTAACTCACTTAACACTAAAAAACAAGTCCATTGGAGGGCGAATGAAACTTAATCAATTGACCAAAATCGCGGTAGCAATATCTTTGTCGGCTTGTCTACAGACTTTTATTGGTACTCCAGCTAAGAGTGCAGAAGTGTACAAAATAGTTGGGTTAACTAGCAATAATACCCTAGTAAAGTATGGTTCTAATTCTAATTCTCGTTCTCGTCGTCCTAACCAAACTATCAATATTACCAAAGTAGATGGAAATGTTTTAGGCATAGATTACCGCCCTGCTAACGGGATGCTTTATGCCCTTACAGATACAGATAAGATATATACAATTAATTGTGACAACGGTGTCGCTACTTTTGTTAGTAACTTATCAGTCAGCTTTAGTGGTGGATTTCAATCGGGTGTAGATTTCAACCCCGTTGTCGATCGTTTACGAGTAGTAGCAAGTAACGGTCAGAACTATAGAATTAATGTTGATACAGGAATGGTTACTGTTGATACACTTCTCAACTACGACCCTGCTCAAGACTTAGGTGTTACCGCTTCTGCATATATTAATTCTAGAAAGGGAGCTACTGCCACTATGCTTTTTAATCTAGACTATGATGCCGATACCTTAGTAAGCCAAGCTCCTCCTAATAATGGTAGATTGACTGCTACTGGAGCGTTAGGATTCAACCTACCTCCAGTAGCAGGATTTGATATTGTTACTAATAATAAAGGAGAGAATGTTGGATTTATTGCGGCTGGCAAATCTTTGTATACAGTAGATTTATCAACCGGAGCAGCTAAAATGATGGGCAACTTCCGGGAAGGTAATTTAATTGGTGTCGCTGTTGCTCTTACTTCTGGCAATAAATAGCCACATTTAAAACTAAACAAAAACCCTGTTAAACATAGCAGTGGGGTAGTACCTAGCATTCGCTTTAGTATTTGAGAGTGCAGAAAATACTTTAGAAAATTGAGCCGAGGGTGTTATCCAAAGAGATGAAATTATCTCTTACGACTCCTGGCTCAATTCTTTACAGAGCTAGAAATCGGAGCGCAAGTTTTGCAAAGTTATTTGGTTGCTTAAAATCAGCACACTTTAAAAAATAGTAAAAATTTTCATCTCTTTACCTTGAGTTATGGGAGATTAATCATACAATCAACTCCTAAAGCACTTTTCTTTACTAGGTAAAATGAATGATTACAGGTGAAATGAAGTCCAAGGTCGATCGGCTTTGGACTACCTTTTGGAATAACGGCATTAGTAACCCCCTTTCGGTAATTGAGCAAATTTCCTATTTACTATTTATTAAGCGCTTGGATGACCTGGAATTGACCAAGGAGCGCAAAGCGCAACGGCTAAATAGACCTGTTAGCGATCCGCTTTTCTCTGTAGAGCAGCAGTGTTGTCGCTGGTCTAGTTTTAAAAACCTCACCGACTCTGAGGAGATGCTGCACGTTGTCCGAGATAAGGCATTTCCGTTCATCAAAAACTTGGGGCAAGCTACTCTTGAGAGCGCCTATGCTCGTCACATGAAGGATGCCGTCTTTTTGATTGCTAGTCCCGCGCTGCTGGCAAGTGTGGTGGGACAAGTCGAGCAAATCCCGATGGAAGACCGAGATACTAAAGGCGACTTGTACGAATATATGCTCTCGAAGCTGACAACGGCAGGCACTAACGGGCAGTTTCGCACTCCTCGCCACATTATTAAGATGATGGTGGAGTTGATGGCTCCAGGTTCAAGGGAGATTATCTGCGATCCAGCGTGTGGGACAGCAGGCTTTTTGGTAGCGGCGGCGGAGTATTTGCGCGATCGCACCGATAGCGATGGCAATCTGGTTTTGAATGCGCCAGGGAATCGGGAACACTTCAATAGCGAGATGTTTCACGGCTTTGATTTTGATGCCACGATGCTGCGAATTGGTAGTATGAACTTGATGCTGCACGGCATTGAAGACCCGAAGATTGAGGCGCGGGATTCGCTTTCAGAAGATCATGCTGGGGTTATGGAGTCTTTTACTTTAGTCTTGGCGAATCCACCGTTTAAAGGCTCGGTGGAAAAATCTACTATTGCCAAGGATTTGACTAAGATTATTTCGACTACTAAGACAGAGTTACTATTTGTGGCGCTGTTGCTGCGGTTGTTGAAGATTGGGGGACGGGCGGCGGTGATTGTGCCGGATGGCGTGCTGTTTGGTTCTTCGACGGCGCACAAGAAAATTCGGGAGGTTTTGGTGGAGCAGCATAAGCTAGATGGGGTGATTTCGATGCCGTCGGGGGTATTTAAGCCTTATGCTGGTGTGTCTACTGCCGTGCTGATGTTTACTAGGACGGGTGTAGGGGGAACCGATAGCGTTTGGTTTTACGATATGGATGCCGATGGTTTATCGCTGGATGATAAACGGCAAACTGTGGCAGAGAACGATATACCGGATTTGCTGAAGCGGTGGCAGGAGCGGAATATTGAGCAGGATACTGACCGCACGGAAAAGGCGTTTTTTGTGTCGAAGGCGGAAATTGCTGCAAATGGCTATGACCTTTCAATCAACCGTTACAAGGAAACTGAGTATGCAGAGGTGAAGTATGAGCATCCCAAGGCGATTTTAGAGAAATTGCGAAGTCTTGAGGATGAGATTCAGGCGGATCTAGATGCGTTGGAGGAGTTGCTGGGGTGAAGCTCAAAGACGTTGTTACTCGCTTGGTTATCGACCCGCGCAAATTGACTGAGTATGCTTTAAATCCCGATAATCCAGTTGGTGCAGACAAAGCATTGATGTTTCAAAGCCGCTTAGGATATACCAAAGATAACTATGAATTACTTTTGCAACAGATTCAAGATCGAGCTAGTGATGCTGAAGCAACTCCTACCCAAGCAGACGAACATGGGCAGAGGTATCAAGTAGATTTGGAAATAGTTGGGCTACAAAACCAACGGGAGATTGTTCGTACTGGTTGGATTGTCGAGCCTGAAAGCAATGAAGCCAGGTTAGTTACATTATATGTAAGGAAGCGCTGATGATAAAACCTGAATTGTTCGATGTTGTTGAGTTGCTGATTGACTTACCAGAACATAATTTGCAAGCAGGTGTTCGGGGGGCAATTGTCGAGGAGTATGGCGATCGCCATTATGAAATAGAATTCACTAATAAGGATGGGGAAACATTGGGGTTGGCTGCACTACCCATAAATCAATTTGTTGTAGTTTGGCGGGCAACTACAAAAACTTGGGTTCCAGTTGCAGAAAAAATTGAGGCATTAGTGGCTAGTCTGTCAGAAGAAACCCGTTTAGAAGTATTTGATTTTGCTCGATTTATTTACAGCCGCAGACAAGGATATCCTCAAGGGTAATATTGGCATGAGTCAAAAGAGTTTAGTTTTACAAAGTTATTTGGAAGTAAGTCAGTTATTTAAAGTTAGAGAATTTAGAGAGTATTTGCAGAGCTTGCGAAGTCTTAAAGACGAGATTTGGGCGGATTTAGATGCGTTTGAGGGCTTACTGGGATGAAAATGGTATCAATTGAAGATGGTTGCGTAGTTGTTACTGATGGCACTCATTACACGCCTCCCGATGTTGGCGAAGGTGTACCTTTTCTGACTGTTAAGGATATGAGCGATCGAGGTTTGGATTTCACTGGTTGCTCATACATTACGCTCGATGAATACATCAAAGCTGACTTGGGAAATTCATCTCCAAAAATTGGTGATGTCTTATTTTCTAAGGACGGTACAGTTGGGAAGGTTCATGTAGTATCTGAAAACCAAGAATTTGCAGTTTTATCCTCGATCGCAATTCTGCGACCGAGACTAGAAGTTTTAGATAGTCAATACTTCGGTCATATTCTTCGGTCTTCCTTCACACTTGACCAAGCTATTCGACGTAAGACGGGTTCAGCAATCCGAAGAATTATTCTTAAAGACCTGAAGCAAGTTCAAATCCCCCTTCCTCCCCTAGAAGAACAGCGCCGCATTGCTGCCATTCTCGATAAGGCTGATGCTGTTCGTCGGAAGCGCCAGAGTGCGATCGCTCTTACAGAAGAATTATTGCGATCGCTCTTTCTGGAGATGTTCGGTACTTCTGTAGCTAAAAGTTGGGAAATGGCTACCGTTGAGCAACTTTTAGCAAGCAAAACTGGAGCTATCCGCACAGGGCCATTTGGAAGTCAGCTATTGCATAGTGAATTCGTTGATCGAGGAATTGCGGTTTTAGGTATCGATAACGTTGTAAAGAACCAGTTCCAGTGGGTACAACTTCGATTCATTTCCGAAAAAAAATATGAGCAATTAAAACGCTATACTGTCAGCCCTGGAGATGTTCTCATTAGCATAATGGGAACTTGCGGCAGATGCGCTATTGTCCCTGATGATTGTCCTAAAGCCATTAACACGAAGCATTTATGTTCTATTACACTTAATCGGAATAAATGCTATCCAGAGTTTTTGCAGTCCTATTTCTTGATTCATCCCCAAGCAAGCAACTATCTAAAAAAGAATGCAAAGGGTGCAATTATGGAAGGACTGAACATGAGCATTATTAAAGATTTACCTGTGCCGCTAGTACCAATTGAGTTACAAAAGCAGTATATAAATTTACAGTATCAAATTCTTAGCTCGAAAGCTAGTGCAATTGAATCAAAGCATGAAGCAGACAACCTACTTAACTCCCTGCTCCAAAGAGCCTTTCGTGGAGAACTGTAAGGTGGTTTTTTGTAAGGACCCTCGAAAAGGGGGATTAGTAAAAAAAGAGGTTTTGTGTTAAATCCAATAAATTCTTCCCAGCGAAGCTTTTCGTTCGCAAAATACGTCTCAAAAACCATTTACAAACTAAAAACATGGAGCTAACCACAATTGCCTGTTTGCCTCTAGCTGAGACTTCCTAGATTCCAGGAATCTAAATACAATTTATAGTTAAACTTTAACGTTTTGAAGAATATGGAAGATACAAACTATCCAAGTTTATGTCAGTCAAAAAGAAATGCAATTGCAGATTCAATCCACGCAACAATTGAAGAATTTAGCAACCATCTTCCCCAAGAAAAGGAGAGTCTTTGCTTTTTTTATGCAAGTCTTGGCATGGACTTGTGTACGTTAGTTTATCGAAATGTATTTCAAAAACAAGAAATTTACTATGCTCTTCAATGCGGTAAACTTAGCGTCCGAGTCAACCCTAACCCAAATATATCAGGTCAGGGATTGAATTTTGGAGCAAATGGTGTAGCCCTTGAAGAAGGTAATTTTCACTGTTGGGTCATAGGTCCTTGTACAATTGCTCAGTTAATACAGCCTTGTGAATTCATTGACTTTACCAGTAGGTTTTATAAAGAAAATTCTATAAAACAAGGTTTTAAGTGGAAAAGAAAGGACATTGGTAACTACATTTGGATAGAAGGTCAAGATAAATTGGCTAAAACTGGAATTTCATTTGATGTGAACGAACCTTTTACCCAGAAAGCATTACGTGATTGGTCGGTCAACCCTCTTGGAAGTATAATGTTAAAAAATGCAGTAAGCGCTTATCAAAAACTAATTTAGCGAGTTCAAAGTGCTATAAAGTATATCTTTATTTAATAAACCTTCAGCATGAATCGGTTTTTGATACTATTTTATAATAGATTGAATCTCCTAATTCGCCATTTGTGCAAAGTCTATTGAGTAGCTAGATAAATGGGATCATATTGCGTCCTATTTATAAAAATAATAGTTAGGTTCTAGTATTGTTACTATTTTTCATTTCAATATGTTGTCGCAACAAGATATTATTTCTCTGTTTTCTGGTTTGTTAGGTGCAGTAGTAGGTGCAACGATAGCTGGTCTAGTAGGAGCTATTTTAGGAGCAGTTCTTAGTTGGTTAATATCAATAATTTTTGCGAAAAATACTAAAAATCAAAGGTTAAAAGGAAGAATAGTTAAAACATTGGATGAGACAAACGTAAAACAAGTCAGAGATGTTATGGCTGCTCATAACATCTCCGTTCCAACGGATTGCTTTAATTACGATGATGATCATTTTTATGTGAAGAAATTAGCCGAGTATAGACAGGCATTCATTAGTTTAGAGTCTGAAGGATTGATTACACAAAGTTTGCGTTATTCTGTTTCTCATGGCTATGTTAGTCCACCAAATGACTGGGTAAATGATTGGTCTGGTCGTGCCTATATCAAAACAGCTTCAGGACATTGAAACTAGGTCAGTTTAATAGGTATTTTAATGACTTCAGATAATAAACAGGTGTAGTGATAGTATAGCCAAAAATAATTTGGTTATACTGCAACGCGCCGCGATTACCATATAGTTAAGCTTGAAATCAAGCAGCATTGAAATCGTAGGAAAAGTTGCACAAATGCGATCGCGCTTTTACACAGTTTGGGGTTATTTGTATAAACCCTCGAAAAGGGTGATTAATAATTTTGATTCAGAATGAAACTTTACTCTTGCATTAGCGCATAACCAATGAATGTTATGGTTTTGGAAGATTATCATTACTCCTTAAAGCATTTAAGAATTGCTTTTTAAGACATAAAAAGAGACAGAATACGGGTGAGTCTCAAAAAGTCCAGTTTTTGAGACATATTTTGCGAACGAAAAGTTTTGCTAGGAAGAATTTATTGGATGTAATATAAAATCTCTTTTTTTTGCTAATCCCCCTTTTCGAGGGTTTATATAAATAACCCCACTAACAAGCACTAAAAATTAATATTTATGTTCACGCTCTAGTTACTTTGGGAATACTAAATCTAAAGTCTCGCGGTAGATATTTAGATGGCATCGAATTTTGACTTTCTTCGCACCGAATACCCCCAAATATTTGAACACGCCGCCCATGCCGAAAGTCTCGTTTCTACTGCCCCGCGTGCTAGTTGCTTCTATACCCGCTTCACCCTAGAGCAAGCCGTTCACTGGCTGTATGCCAACGATCCCTACCTGCAACTTCCCTACGACAGTACCCTGGCTGCTCTTATTCACGAGCCAACTTTTCAAGACAACCTAAAATCAGGACTCTTCCCCAAAATCCGCGCTATTCACAAGATGGGTAATATCGCCGTCCACGAATCTACCAGCATCACCGAAAAAGATGCCCTCCACCTCGTCCAAGAACTATTTCACTTTCTTTACTGGCTCTACCGCTCTTACACCCCCGACGGTAAAAATACCCCCGCCCAAAACTTTGAGCGCAATCTTATTCTCCAATCTACCGCGCCGACTCAAGACCTTTCCCTGCAACAACTCCAGACGCTAGAAGCCCAGCTTGACCAAGTAGACGAGATGCGCCGCATCGCCGAAGAACGGCAACAGCAAACCGCACAACAGTTAGAAACCCTCATTGCCGAAATTGCTGCCCTCAAGCACCAAAATGAAGTAGTCCCCGATAGCCACGACTACAACGAAGCAGACACCCGCCGCTACCTAATCGACGTACTCCTCAAAGAAACAGGCTGGAATATCGACGGGACAGAGTGGACAGAGTACGAAGTCCAAGGAATGCCCAATCAGACAGGCATGGGCTATGTGGATTACGTGCTTTGGGGTAGCGACGGCAAACCCCTTGCTCTAATCGAAGCCAAACGCACGACGATTAGCCCAACTCAAGGCAAACACCAAGCTAAACTATACGCCGATTGCCTAGAGCAACGCTTTGAGCAGCGTCCCGTCATCTTTTACACCAACGGTTACGAGCAATGGATTTGGGACGATCTCAACTATCCACCCCGTCAGATCCAAGGCTTCTTGAAAAAAGACGAGTTAGAACGCTTGATTTTCCGCCGCCGCCACCGCAAACCGCTTCAACTTGTTCAAGTTAATTCCAGCATTGTCGAGCGCAGCTATCAAACTGAAGCCATCCGCCGCATTACCGAAACCTTTGACGAGCGCAAAGGACGTAAAGCTTTGCTCGTAATGGCAACTGGAACCGGAAAAACCCGCACGGCGATCGCTTTAGTCGATCTCTTAATGAAAGCCAACTGGGTGAAGCGCGTCCTTTTCTTAGCAGACCGCAACGCCTTACTCACCCAAGCCTTCCGCGCCTTTAAGACCCATCTGCCTACTGTTACCCCGATTAATCTAACCAAAGATAAATCTGTGGAAAGTGCGAACGTCGTCCTCTCTACTTATCCGACGATGCTTAACTGCATTAATCGCAACAACGGGCGCAGCGATGAAACAGGGCGCTTCTTTAGTCCGGGACACTTCGATCTAGTGATCGTTGATGAAGCCCACCGTTCAATTTACAAAAAATACCGCGCCCTGTTTGAATACTTTGATTCTCTATTAGTCGGGTTAACTGCTACCCCTCGAACAGAAGTTCACCGCGATACTTACCGCATCTTCGATTTAGAACCGGGAGTGCCGTCTTTTGCCTACGAACTTGATGATGCGGTCAAAGACAGCTACCTCGTCCCCTCACGAGGGATAGATGTTCCTTTCAAGTTTTTGCGTACAGGGGTCAGGTACGCTGACCTCTCCCCCCAAGAGCAAGAAGAATACGAGGAAAAGTTCAGAGACGAAGACACCGGAGCTATCCCAGACCAAGTAAATGCCGCCGCTTTGAATCAATGGCTATTTAATATCAGCACTGTAGACCAAGCGCTAGAGTTACTGATGCAACGAGGGCTAAAGGTAGAAGGAGGCGATCGCTTGGGGAAGACAATTATCTTTGCCCGCAATCACAACCACGCCGAATTTATCGTTCAACGCTTCGATGCCAATTACCCCCATTACAAAGGTAAATTCGCTCAAGTTATCGATAGTCATAACTCTTACGCCCAGAATCTCCTAGATGATTTCTCAGAAGCTAGTAAACAGCCTACCATCGCTGTTTCTGTAGATATGCTCGACACGGGCGTTGATGTCCCGGAAGTCGTCAATCTCGTTTTCTTCAAGCCCGTCTATTCACAAGTCAAGTTTAATCAGATGATCGGACGCGGTACTCGCCTTTGCCCAGACCTTTTTGGCATAGGCAACGATAAGCAAGAGTTTTTAGTATTTGACCTCTGCGGTAATTTTGATTTCTTCAACCAGCAACTCCCTGAAGCTAGTTCACAGCCATTAGAACCTTTGACTGCGCGAATCGTCAAAGCCCAAATTGAACTAACCCAATTGATAAATAAAGCGGTAGTTGAAGATCCTGAGCAAACGGAACTACGAAATACGCTCCTAGATAACCTGCATCAGCACGTAGCGACAATGGAGCAAGAAAACTTCTTGGTTCGCCGCCACTTGCAGACAGTGGAAGAATTCTCTAATCGGGAGCGGTGGGAGCAACTTAGTGAAGACGATTTTGTGGCGATTTCCCAATCTTTAGCATTTCTGCCCAATGGTCTACAAACAGAGAACCGCCTTGCCAAAGAATTCGATCTTCTCTGTCTCCAACTCCAGCTTTCAATTCTAAAGCGAACCGATAACTTTATTAAGCTGCGCGACCAGGTGCGAGATATCTTAACCCACCTTGAGGAGAAAAAGGACATTCCAATGGTCAAAGAGCAACTCTCCTTGATTCAGGAAGTCCAGGCAGAAGATTGGTGGACAGACGTAACCCCTTGGATGATTTATTATATACGGGTTTCCTTGCGCGACTTAGTTAAATTTGTCGATCGCCAAGCGCAATCTATCATCTACACCGATTTTGAGGACGAACTTGGAGAAGTGCGGATTGTTGACGTACCTGCTTACAATTCAGGCTTTAGTCCTTATCAATATCGCAAGAAGGTCGAGGCTTATATTCGCAACCACGAAGACCACATTGCGATCGCTAAACTTAAGCGCAATGCCCCCCTAACTCAAACGGATCTAGAGTCAATCGAGGAAATGCTTTTTGGAGCGCCAGAAATCGAGAGCCGCGATCGCTTTGAAGCAGTTTATGGTAAAGATTTGAGTCTCAAGCTCTTTATTCGCAAGCTTATCGGGTTAGACCGTAATGCCGCTAAACTTGCCTTTGCCCAGTATTTAGAGGGCGGTAACTTTAGCGCCAATCAAATTCGCTTTGTGGAAATTATCATCGATTACCTAACCCAAAACGGCATAATGAACCCAGACTTGCTCTATGAGCCACCTT
>Ga0181464_1001953_pt1 | contig 10345 bp, 6 predicted proteins | sample InSIn2gowninarea_FD_119074 | JGI IMG/M metagenome (GOLD analysis project Ga0181464, IMG submission 119074) | Clean room microbial communities from NASA Spacecraft Assembly Facility at Jet Propulsion Laboratory, Pasadena, California, USA -... ...
AAGGGATTGGGTCTATGTATTTCCTTCTGACCACCCTAGTCCAAAGATTCTCCATCGAAATAAGTCTCCAGCCTAATTTAGCTGCCAAAGAAAGACTAAACTCAGGGAGTCTTTTTATTCCCCAACCTCCCCATTCTTTTGGCCTTGCCCACTTATCCCAAGCTACCCAAGGGAGAATATAACTTTCTTTAGAGCCTGCCCATAAGAATTTTCTGCAGATCCTTCTGATTTTCTCCAACACTCCTTTAGGAACCCAAGTTAAAGCTGCCCAGTAGACTGGAATGGCTAACAGTACTGTTTTGATAAGGGTCAATCTGCCTGCTCTAGAAAGCCACTTGTGACTCCAGTGAGAAATTCTAGCTTCTATCTTAGCTATGAGCCAGTTCCAATCCTCTTTCTTGTATGCTGTCGGTTTTAGCCAAAATCCCAGATATTTGAAGGGGGATTCCAGCGGTTGTTGATGGAAGGGAAAAAGATTTAGCACCATGGATCTTTCCCTTCTGTCAGCATTCTCCATAGATACCTGAGACTTCCTATAATTAATCTGCATGCCAGTAGCTTTCATAAACAGATCAATTATGCTTTTAATCTCCTTAAGTTCATTGAGAGATCCATTAGTGAAAATCAAAATATCATCGACAAAAAGAAGATGGGTGATGAAAAGATTGATTGCTACCTCTATACCTTTTACCTTCTCCTCTCTTCTAGCTTTATGAATCAACCTGCTTAAACCTTCTGCCACTAGAAGAAACAGAAGAGGAGATAAGGGGCATCCTTGCCTTAATCCTCTTTGGCTTTTGAAAAAAGGAGAGACAACACCATTAATAAGAACCACATAGCTGACATTGGAGATACAACCCATTACCCAACTGATGAAGGAATAATTGAAGCCCAAGTGAGTAAGCAGCATCCTGAGATAAATCCAGTTTATTCGGTCACAGGCTTTGGAGAGGTCTATTTTAAAAACCACACCTTTCTTTTTTTGTTGCCTGATGCTGTGAATTACTTCCTGGGCTACTCCTATGGCTCCGTGGATTTGTCTCCCATCCAAAAACCCAAATTGTTCCATAGAAATGTTCCTAGATAGAATGGGAAAAATTCTTATAGCTATCACCTTTGCAATAATTTTGTATATGCAATTGCATAAGGATATCGGCCTGAAATCTTCAAAGTTCTCCGGATCGTCCTTTTTTGGAATGAGAGCTATAAAAGTTGAATTGAAGGGCCTGTAAACTTCTCCTTTCTGTCTTGATTCCTCAACTACATCAGTGATTTCAGATCCTATTAAATCAAAGAAAAAGAGGAAGAGTTTGATGTCCATCCATCCGGCCCAGGGCTTTTATCTTTGGCCATGAGCTTCATAGCTGCTTCAACTTCCTCCTTAGTTACAGGGGCTGATAAATCCTCTGCTTCATCTTCTTCGACAAATCTTGGGAAACATTGTGCAGTTCTTATGACCTCCGCTATTGTGGCTTCTCCCGGATCTGAGAATAACCTCTGGAAATGTCTCTGTCCTAGACCAGAGAGGCCTGAGAAAGTGCTTATCTCCCTTCCTTCTTCATCTTTGAGGCTCCAGATGGTGTTTACAGATTTTCTTCCTTTTGCAAAATTATGAAAGAAACTGGTATTCTCGTCTCCTGATTTCAACCATATAGCCCTGCTCTTGAGCCTCCATTCTTCCTCCTTGTCCAAAAGAATTTGGTTCTGAATTTTCTCCAAATGAAGGATTCTATCCTTGGAAGCCTGCGAAATATAGCCATCCTCCTCAATACTTTCCAAATTTTTCAACTCCTCCCTGATTTTGGACAGCTCTTCATTCTGTTTGGTCTTCCTATCCTTTGCCCAAGAGATAGTCGCCTTCTTCAGTCTCTTAAGATTTTCCATGAACAAGAAACATCTATCCTCTCTTGCATCCCTGCCCGGATGGATCCATGTTTCCATGAAAAGTTTATTAAAGGAGGGATCTTGAAGCCAAGAAGAGTTGAATTTAAAGGGGGTAGGAGGCTTTGGGGGGGAGAAGGAAAGATCCAAGAAAATATGGAAATGGTCAGAGTTACCTATTTCCTCTACCCATTGCTTGAGAATAGGGACTTTTGAAACTAAACCTTCAGAGAGGAGGAAACAGTCCAATCTTTTAGCAATACGGTCCTCCCCTGCCCTTCTATTCCTCCAAGTTGGCTTAAGTTTGGACGGGGATGGATCTATGAGATTGTTATCCAAGAGAAGGCTGTTGAAAAAATCCGACAGGGGATCTTCCCTGGCCGAAGGGCCCCAAGCTTCTGCTCGCCCTATTGAGAAATTTAAATCACCACCCACGATCAATAGGGGCGACTTCATCAAATATTTATTCAGCAGGTCATTCCAAAAACACTCCCTTCCTTGACATGGGCCATAAATATTTACAATTAAAAAGGGAAGGGAAAGAACTGGGGATATGATCTCCATGCCCATTACTTGCTTCATCCCCCATTGATTCAAAACCTTTATTCTTCCTTCTTTATATCCAATCACGAGCCCTCCCGAATGGCCCGATGAATCAATTGCTGAGAATTTCCACCCTGGGAGGAGAGCATTAAGCATTATTTCCACTTCAGAGCCTTTCGCCAGGGTTTCTTGAAGAAAAATAATGTCAGATTTAGAGTTTTGAATCCAATCTCTAAGGGCCAGTTTTTTAGGTTTGCTGGCCAAACCTCTACAATTCCAAGAAGACAGAATCATTTGATAACAGAGAGAGGGGACTGCACCGCTCTAAGTACCCCAAGAATTGAGTGTTGTTTCCCGTTTGCTACATCCAACTTAGCTTTTAATTTTGCCTTTGATAAATCCGAAATTCTACCTCTTTTATTTTTTGGTAAACTTTGGGAGGTCATAATCCCTAAACCACCTACGGAACTAGACGACCCAGACTTCCCAACCATAGATCTGAGGTTGTAGGGACATGGGGTAAGAGGAACCGGAGGAACAAGAGGAGGCCACACTTCTTCACTATTTAAATCAAGGGATGGCATGGCAGCCGAGAGGGTATCAATATCAGGAGAGCCCTCAGGAATATCTAAGATCTTGTTTATGCCATCATTAAGAGAGGGGAGAAAAGAAGGTGAATCATGATGGGAAACAGAAAAATGTTCTGGACAATGAATGGGAAGAGAAGGAGGATCAGAGCACATACCCTTCTCAGGTTCTTTGACAGGGGGTAGATCAGCACTTGAGTCCTTTACGTTCTCCTCCTTAGCATCCTCAGGTTGATCTTCTGAGGCCTTGACTGACTCATGGGGCTGGGGTTCCTCTGTCGCTGCTTCTTTCTGAATCCCCTCAGTCTCCATATCTTCTACATACTGCTTTTCCATGCCTACTTCCTCCTGAGAAACGTGGCCACGATTGGAAACTGGCTGACTTAGAATTGGGGTTGGGGAATAAAAAGACTCCCTGAGTTTAGTCTTTCTTTGGCAGCTAAATTAGGCTGGAGACTTATTTCGATGGAGAATCTTTGGACTAGGGTGGTCAGAAGGAAATACATAGACCCAATCCCTTTGGAAGACTGGATCAGGAGCCAGGAAAAGAGAAAAAAGAACGTCTCTGTAATTTGGAAAGCCACGGTGGAAGCCTTCTCAGTTATTGAACAAGGGCTGGCATGGAAGATAGGAGACGACAGACATCTAAAAATTGGTAGGGATCCCTGGGTAGCCTGTAATGAAGCTTTCGCTCTATCCGCAGGCTTACTTAGGCATCTTGCTAGTAAGGGTATTTTTACTTTAAACCAGGTGGAGAAAATAGGTCATTCCACAATATGGGGACAGGCTTGGAAGAGTGCAGAAGATCTGGGTTTAAACATCAGGTGGAAGAACGAATGGTGCTCCTTCATCCAAGAACTCCACCGTTCCAAATTCAAGCTCAAAAATGAACCAGACTTGTTGATATGGGCACAGGGGGATTCAGGTGAATATTCCCCAAAGGATGGATATAATTTCCTTATGCAAAAGAAAGGTTGGGGAAATCCAGAGTGGTGGTCGAAACATATCTGGAAGTTAAAACGACCAGCAAAGGCTAAGATTTTCCTCTGGTGTATGTTAAAAAGGAAAATTCCAACCTGGGACATTTTGCGAGCCAGATATTTAGCTGGACCAGGGAGATGCTCTCTGTGCAAATTTGAAGAGGAATCTATAAATCACCTTTTTATTTCTTGTGCAGAATCAAAAAAGATCTGGGGGGAGCTAACTAGATTGCTCAACATTAAGGCTCAGTGGGGCAATGAACCTTTGGAAGAAGCTTGGAGTAGATGGTGGCAAAACTTCCCAGAAGGGAATTTGAGACTTCTTCCTCTTATTTTCTTCTGGGGGGTGTGGATTGCGAGGAATAAAAGCCTTTTTCAAGATAAAAACACTCCTGCTTCAGTCACAGCGATTAATTGTGCAACCATATTTTCTGCCATACCTGTCCCTGAACCTAAAATTCCTAAAATTCCTTCCAAGTCTGTTACTATCCAGGAGGGTATTCCCTGGGCTTTCTTTGACGGTGTTTCCCAGAATAAAAAGGTCGGAGCAGGGTTGTGCATTCATTTAAATCAAGATCATTCTCTAAAATCTTCTGTAGGCCTAGGTTCTGGCTCAAATAATTTTGCTGAGTTGACTGCACTGCGCCTCCTTCTTTGCTGGCTTCTTCATAGAAATATTTTCTCAATCCAAATCTTTGGAGACTCTTTGAACGTCATAAACTGGGTCAATGGAAGTGCTGTTTGTCAAAACCAAATTCTGAAGATTATTCTTGAAGAAATAATGTTCTTAAAATCATCTTTTAACAATTTCATCATATGCCATGTCTACAGGGACAGAAACGAGGAAGCAGACAGGTTTTCTAAGGCTGGTTTACAACAGGATTTGGGAAGCTGGTCAATAATTGAAACAAGGCAGGGGCAGTCTCTTACATCGCTGCAACCTCCTTTTGATCAGACACAGTGATTGCGGCCCTACTTTCTCTTTGTGCTTCAAGCTTATGGTCAAAATTGTTATATCTTTTTCTGTGATTTTTCTCTCTTTCTACAGTTATAGCATTACAAAACTCTATTTTCTTTGAGTATATCAGCTTGTCTGAAGTATAGTTACAGTCATGTAAGAGGTTGTTTTCCTTCTCTGAAGGAGACCTCAAAATGTCTTTATGTCAAATGTTTATAGTCTCCGTAAAGGAGGAAGAGCAACAGTTAAATATCAGACCTTATCTCAGCAGTCATCATAAAACCTTATCATCCATAAACAGTCAAAAAAGACTAAGAATTATGTGTTCTTACAGCAGGACAAACTGCAATCTACTGAATCATCAGGATTGCAAGTTGCTTATAGAATGTAACTTTTTATTTCTTAATAAAAAGTTGGTTTCTTCTTCGGAAAAAAAAAAATACTATTCTCTTGGGTTTATAATACCTTTGGTTAATACGAAAATGAACCAATGTCGCATTGTGACAATGATTGTCTCAATATGAAAATCAACCTTGGTCAACCATGTTCGAACGTCACATTGTGAAAAAATTGTCTCAATATGGAAATCAACCCTAATTAACCATGGTCAATCATGGTCAACCACAGTCAATAACCATGGTCACATTGCGACAAAGATTGTTTCTTGGTCCAAAACTACACTATGACAACCATCCTCATCCATGGTCCAACGTCGAATTGTGACAAATGTTGTATCAATATGAAAATCAATCATGACCAACCATATTCCAATGTCGCATCATAACAAATATTGTGTCAATATGAAAATCAATTATGGTCAACCATGGTCAACCATGTTCATTTTAGGGTTTACATACCTTGGGTTTATAATTTTTATCACTTGGGTTAATATTATTCCCTTAGGTTTATAATCGATTGGGTTTTTAGTTTTAATCCCTTGGTTTATTATTCCCATGGGTTTATAATATTTAACTTATGGTTTATATACCTTGGGCTTATAATATTAATCCCTTTGGTTTAATATTATTCTCTTGGGCCTATAATACCTTGGAGTTTTAGGATTAATCCCTTAGGTTTATAATTAATCTAAATTTACTAATGTGGTTGTGGTTGTAGTTATGGTTGTGTCGTATATTAATCATGGTCAACCATGGTCCAATGTTGCATGGTGACAAAGATTGTCTCAATATAAATATTGATCATGGTCCAACATTGCATTTTGACAAAGGTTGTATTGACATTAAAATAAATCATGGTCAACCATGTTCCAATATGAAAATCAACCATTGTCCAACGTCGCATTATGATAAATGTTGTCTCAATATGAAAATCAATCATGGCAAACCATAGTCCAATGTCGCATTGTGTCAAAGTTTGTGTCAATATGAAAATCAACTTTGGTCAACCATGGTAAATCATGTTTGTTTTACAGTTTATAAAGCTTAGGTTTATAATCAATCATGCTTAACCATGGCCAGGCATGGTCCAACATCACATCGTGACAAATATTTTCTCAATATGAAAATCAACCATGGTCAACCATGCTCAATAACCATGGTCACATTGTGACAAAGATTGTCTCTTTGTCCAACATCACATTGCGACGACCATGGTCATCCATGGTCAACCATTGTCCAACATCACATATGAAAGTCAACCATGGGCCAACGTTGCATATAAAATTCAACCATGTTCAAACGTCGCATTGTGGCAAACATTGTGTCAATATAGAAATCAACCCTGGTCAACCATGGTTAATCATGCTAAACCACAGTTAATAACCATGATCACATTGTGACAAAGATTGTCTCTTGGTCCAATGTCACATTATAACAACCATGCTCATCCATGGTCAAACATGGTCCAACATCGCATTGTGACAAATGTTGTCTCAATATGAAAACCAATCATGGCTAACCATAGTCCAATGTTGCAATGTGACAAAGATTTTGTCAATATGAAAATCAACTTTTGTCAACCATGCTTATTTTAGGGTTTATACACCTTGGGTTTATAATATTTATCCTTTGGGTTAATATTATTCCCTTGGGTTTTTAGTATTAATACCTTGGGTCTATTATTCCCATGAGTTAATAATATTTATCTTAGGGCTTATATACCTTGGGTTTATAATAATTTGGGGTTTTAGAATTAATCCCTTAGGTTTATAAGTGATCTACATTTACAAAGTGTGAGGTCTATGTGATTATGGTTGTGACGTATATCAATCATGGTCAACCATGTTCCAATATTTAAATCAACCATGGTCAATCGTTGTCCAATGTCACTTTGTGACAAATCTTATCTGAATATGAAAATCAATCATGGCTAAGAATAGTCCAATAATAAATTTATTATTTATATTATTTTTTTTGTAAAGTTGGCAATACCTATCCATTCATTCATTTCAAGAATCAGGAACATTAAAAACATAATAAATGTCCGGTGGCCTCAACCTGCCTATTGGAAAATCGGGTTTGTTGGCCATTGAACTGCATGATATGCCATCCAAAACTTAAATAGTATGAGTTTGTCTATCAAATCCTTGAAGGAATTATAGTCTGGAAACCATCTGCTAAGCATAAAACTATAAACATAAATGCTACCCAACATATACATCGAAACATAAGAAAATATAACAATAGACAGGACCTTCGATCATTTAATCATCTGAAGATTCCACCGAAGCAAGATCTTTTGCACATGACCCTGGCAGTTCGGATTGAGGCAGACAAGGAATGTGGCACTCAATGAAGCCAAGGAGAGCGTTCTAGTGCTGAAGCTGGAGTTGAATTAATTGAACTTCTTTATAAATGTGAGAGAGACAAGGATTAGGATCCGCATTCATGACAATGTTGAGAGAGGAAGCCATTACTTTGGAAGCAATTCATTTCATGAGTTAGAAAAGGCAAACCAACTATTTATACAGAGTGAGGCAACCATGGGTGTAACCAAAATCAAGGATTAGACCACTCCATTCCTCCATCGTCGACTCAATCTCAACTTTCAGGTTTAATTAAGCCTCCAAGGTCGACATCATATGCTTTACCTGGGATGGGATCCCCTCATAATAGGCCTGAACATTGTTTTGCAGAACCTAAGTATCCATTTTTCTACCGCATTGGTGTGGAGGCTTTCCAAACGTTGAACCTTTTTCATTGCCCTTACCACCTTGATTTTTACGACCACGGCATCCGTACCCATAGGCACTACCACTAAGAGGGGTCTTCACCATGATGGATGATGTGAGACCACCCTTCGTCAACCTGCTCTCACCTACCGGCACTCGAGACCCAACCCACTATGCAGAGGCCGGACAGAAAAATGACTTAGGTCGTACTACACTGCACCACACCATGAATCGACAACCCAAACCAATACTTAGAGAAAATCAAGAACTATCCTAGAGTGTGATGCACCTTCTGATTGTTAAAAGCATCCCCCTTGCACTCCTTAGCCTAAAGTCTGCAGACTCAACCTGGCCCAAATTCCTGTACCCTTACATTCCTCAGGGTTTTCCAATGAAACTTAAACTCAGAATTGTGAAGCTCACATTCAACATGCAGATTAAACAGAGAAAATAAAACCCAAAACCAATGAAACATGCCCATACGAGATAGAAAATTTCCAAAAAAGATGGATATATTTCGCAGGCTTCCAAGGATAGAATCCTTCATTTGGAGAAAATTCAGAACCAAATTCTTTTGGACAAGGAGGAAGAATGGAGGCTCAAGAGCAGGGCTATATGGTTGAAATCAGGAGACGAGAATACCAGTTTCTTTCATAATTTTGCAAAAGGAAGAAAATCTGTAAACACCATCTGGAGCCTCAAAGATGAAGAAGGAAGGGAGATAAGCACTTTCTCAGGCCTCTCTGGTCTAGGACAGAGACATTTCCAGAGGTTATTCTCAGATCCGGGAGAAGCCACAATAGCGGAGGTCATAAGAACTGCACAATGTTTCCCAAGATTTGTCGAAGAAGATGAAGCAGAGGATTTATCAGCCCCTGTAACTAAGGAGGAAGTTGAAGCAGCTATGAAGCTCATGGCCAAAGATAAAAGCCCTGGGCCGGATGGATGGACATCAAACTCTTCCTCTTTTTCTTTGATTTAATAGGATCTGAAATCACTGATGTAGTTGAGGAATCAAGACAGAAAGGAGAAGTTTACAGGCCCTTCAATTCAACTTTTATAGCTCTCATTCCAAAAAAGGACGATCCGGAGAACTTTGAAGATTTCAGGCCGATATCCTTATGCAATTGCATATACAAAATTATTGCAAAGGTGATAGCTATAAGAATTTTTCCCATTCTATCTAGGAACATTTCTATGGAACAATTTGGGTTTTTGGATGGGAGACAAATCCACGGAGCCATAGGAGTAGCCCAGGAAGTAATTCACAGCATCAGGCAACAAAAAAAGAAAGGTGTGGTTTTTAAAATAGACCTCTCCAAAGCCTGTGACCGAATAAACTGGATTTATCTCAGGATGCTGCTTACTCACTTGGGCTTCAATTATTCCTTCATCAGTTGGGTAATGGGTTGTATCTCCAATGTCAGCTATGTGGTTCTTATTAATGGTGTTGTCTCTCCTTTTTTCAAAAGCCAAAGAGGATTAAGGCAAGGATGCCCCTTATCTCCTCTTCTGTTTCTTCTAGTGGCAGAAGGTTTAAGCAGGTTGATTCATAAAGCTAGAAGAGAGGAGAAGGTAAAAGGTATAGAGGTAGCAATCAATCTTTTCATCACCCATCTTCTTTTTGTCGATGATATTTTGATTTTCACTAATGGATCTCTCAATGAACTTAAGGAGATTAAAAGCATAATTGATCTGTTTATGAAAGCTACTGGCATGCAGATTAATTATAGGAAGTCTCAGGTATCTATGGAGAATGCTGACAGAAGGGAAAGATCCATGGTGCTAAATCTTTTTCCCTTCCATCAACAACCGCTGGAATCCCCCTTCAAATATCTGGGATTTTGGCTAAAACCGACAGCATACAAGAAAGAGGATTGGAACTGGCTCATAGCTAAGATAGAAGCTAGAATTTCTCACTGGAGTCACAAGTGGCTTTCTAGAGCAGGCAGATTGACCCTTATCAAAACAGTACTGTTAGCCATTCCAGTCTACTGGGCAGCTTTAACTTGGGTTCCTAAAGGAGTGTTGGAGAAAATCAGAAGGATCTGCAGAAAATTCTTATGGGCAGGCTCTAAAGAAAGTTATATTCTCCCTTGGGTAGCTTGGGATAAGTGGGCAAGGCCAAAAGAATGGGGAGGTTGGGGAATAAAAAGACTCCCTGAGTTTAGTCTTTCTTTGGCAGCTAAATTAGGCTGGAGACTTATTTCGATGGAGAATCTTTGGACTAGGGTGGTCAGAAGGAAATACATAGACCCAATCCCTT
>Ga0181464_1000841_pt2 | contig 10342 bp, 7 predicted proteins | sample InSIn2gowninarea_FD_119074 | JGI IMG/M metagenome (GOLD analysis project Ga0181464, IMG submission 119074) | Clean room microbial communities from NASA Spacecraft Assembly Facility at Jet Propulsion Laboratory, Pasadena, California, USA -... ...
GGGGAACAATTGTAGAAATACTGAATACTTTCCTAGAAACTAAGCTTGCAGTAAACCCTAGGAACACAACATGCAGGCTCATAGTTTAGCAATGTTTGCCAGCACTTGCAAGTTATGATTTCAACCTAACCATTAGTATATTGTTGAGATTAGGCACAGACCTACTATTCCACATAACTTGAAAAGTTGGCAAGTATTTGCTAATGACAAACATATAAACAATTTTTTAACCTTAGAAGAATAATTTGTTAATAGCAATATAGATACAGACTAACAATAGATCCTAACATTAAGGATGAAATAGAAAATAATGAAACAGAAGGTGAAGAGATAGATAGATTTCATCCCCCTAAATTTACAAAATTAGATGTAGAAAACCTAAAGCAGGTTGAGATTGATGGAATAATTAATGAAGACACTGAAGTCATTAATCTCAAAGACAACTTCTTACCTAAAGGATTAACCACTTTGGAAGATTTGTTTGACTCAAATTATTTTCCTATAAAACCTAAAATGGAACCCTTAAAATCTGATATAGAGGAGTGTAATATAGGCACTGATGAAAACCCAAAGTTAATCAAACTTTCGAAATCATTACCTCCAACTTAAAAGGTGAAATACATCGAATTATTAAAAGAATTTCAGGATGTCTTTGCTTGAAGTTATGAGAACCTTAAGTCCTATGACACCAACGTTATACAACACACAATCCCTATAAAAGAAAACCAGAAACCTTTTAGACAAAAGCTCAGAAGGATTAATCTTATCCTATTACCTTCAATTGAAAAGGAAATCGAGAGGATGTATGATGCCAAGATAATATCACCTATCAAATTTTCTGATTGTGTTTCAAATTTGGTGCCAACAAGGAATAAAACTCGTGAGATCAGACTCTGTGTAGATCTCAAAAACTTTAACAAAGTATCAATTAAAGACAATTACTCTCTCCCTAAAATGGATCATATTTTACAAAGGGTAGTTGGATCAACTAGAATCTCATTATTGGATGGGTTTTCTGGTTACAATAAGATCATAGTTCACCCTAATGACCATGCCAAAACTGCCTTTACTACTCCTTGAGGCACATTCATGCATGTGAAGATACCTTTTGGGCTAATGAATGTATGAGCCACTTTCCAAAGGGCTATGGACATAGCCTTTGCCAAATAAATTCATGACTTCCTTGTGATATATCTAGATGACATTACTGTGCTTCCAAAATATGATAATCAACACTTGGATCATCTAAGGCAAGCTTTCATCAAATGCAAGAAGTATGGTATTTCTTTGAACCCTAAGAAGTCTTTATTTGGGTTAGAAGAAAGAAATTTATTAGGTCATATAATTTCAAAAGATGTTATCCAAATATATCCTGCAAGAATATAAGCCATCTTACAGATACAACATCCTAAGAACATTAGAGAATTATAGGCTTTCTTAGGGAAAATTAACTTTCTTAGGAGATTTATTTCTAATCTAGCAAAATTACTTAGATCACTGAACAATATGTTGAAAAAAGATTTGACCATAAAATGGATGGTTGAGGCCAAGAAATCCTTTGAAGACATTAAATTAGCCTTAACTAAAAAACCAGTTTTAATCAGCCCAAAATTTGACAGAGATTTCATTTTATTTTCCTTTGCTTCGGAGCACACAATTGTTGTAGTTTTACTGCAGAAAAATGACTAGGGCTATGAACAACCTATTGCTTTCTTTAGCAAAGCCTTGAGAGATCGCCCCTTAAAATACAACGTAATGGAAAAGCAAGCCTATGCTTTGGTAAAAGCTATCAAAGATTTCAGGGTTTACATTTGATATTCTCATATAGTAGCCTATGTCCCTAATTCAGTAGTCAAGGACAACCTAACTCAAGAAGGTCTAGATGGAAAGAGAGGGAAATGGATTGCTATTATTTTAGAATACGACATAGAAATCAAACCAACAAAGTTAATCAAAGGCTAAGGTTTAGCCAATCTCATGGCTGAATTGAACTATCATGTCCTAGATATAAACTTTATCACAAAAATAGATAATGAAGAGGAGATGGTGACTTCACTAATCAGCCAAGCATTTATTGAATCACCATGGTATGCTGATGTCATATATGTTTTACTAAATCTAGAATCTCCTCCCGAATTATCTAGGACTAAAAGCAGGTTCCTGAAAATGAAATCCTTAAAATTTTGCATATTAGACAATGCTTTGTTTTGGAGAAACCATGAAGGTATTCTTCTCAATTGCCTATTAAAATAAGAATATGACAAAGTATTACAAGAGTTTCATGCAACTGACTGTGGAGGACACCTTTACTGGAAGACCAATGCTGATAAAATTCTTAGCGCTGGTTTCTACTGGCCTACCTTGTTTTCTGATGTAAAGAAATATGTGACCTCCTCTCACAAATGTCAAATTTTTTAGGGAAAGAAAAAGCTTCTACCTTTACCCCTAAATCCAATCTCTTCTTAAACACCTTTTCGACAATGGGGCTTAGACTTCATTTGTGAGATTCACCCACCTTCTTCTACTCAACACAAATGGATCCTCACTGTTAGAGACTATTTCACTAAATGGATAGAGGGCATACCTTCAAGGCAAGCCCTTGACACTGTTATCATAACTTTCCTTGAAACCAACATTCTATCAAGATTTGGATGTCCAACTAAGATCATTACTAACAATGTAGCAGCGTTCAAATCCAAAAGAATGATATATTTCTAAAAAAAGTACCATATAACCCTGGGACATTCCACAGCCTATTACCCTCAAGGAAATGGACTGGTAGAATCCTCAAACAAAATTCTAGTAAATATCATCAAAATGTTGTCAGAGCATAATAAGAAAACATGGAATAGAAAACTAGTAAATGCCTTATGGGCAGATAGGCTAACCACAAAAAAATCAATTGGTACTTCTCCCTACCAACTAGTTTATGGGATGGAAGTTGTTTTTCCATCTTCCTTGGGAACACTAGTGATGAAGTTGCTCCAAGAACTGTAGGTTGAACCAAACGATATCCAAATAAGAATCAACTAAACAATTCATTTGCAGCAAACCATGGAGGAAGTGTACATCAGATCATAGGTTGTGCAGGAAAAGATAAAGAAGATTTTTTATAAGAGGACCAAGGCTGAGAATTTCTACCTTGGTGATAAAGTCTTAAAGTGGGACTCAAGGAGGGAAGATAAAGATAAACATGGGAAGTTTGATTTCCTATGGAAAGGCCCATATGTCATTTATTCTTTTAGAGGTAATAGTGCTTTCTTCCTAAGAGAAATGGATGGAACAGAGGCAGAAGGTGGACCAGCAAATGGTAGAATGCTCAAACACTATTTTGAACCTAACTACTGATTTTATTTCCCATCTGTACATACTTTATTTTCAAAAGTCTAGATTTCATTTCAACAGTGAATTTTGAAGTTGAAACCCAAAGAGAAGGCTCTAATCCTTAAGGATTTTCTATCATAAATATCAATAATGTAGAAACATAGAGGAGAAGTATTGCAAGGTAACAACAACAACAGTTCAGAGGCTACCAATCTACAAAGTTCTTGACATTTCACTAGGAAATTCCATCCCCAAGTGGAGCCACTGTTAGGTTCCTATATCAATAGGAGTCATAATTTTGAATGACTGATGATTAAGCCCTATAATATTGTACATACCTTTGCTTTTTGCAAATGTTTTCCATATTCAAAAAATTAAAAAACATAAAGAGGGTATGTCCTAAAAGAATAATCAAAGGAAAAAAAGAAGAAAAAGGTCAAAAAAATGAAAATAAATGAACCCCAAAATAAAAGAGACCATGAAAGTATGCAAGTCAAAATGCCACTCCTATTTACTTTTATGCATAATAATGATTGTGTGAAGCTTGTTACTCGTGCCACAATCCATGGTAATCAAATAGTTTAATCTTAGCTATTCCATGCTTTGAAGTTCATGCTTATAGCTAGAGAATAAAATCTGACCAAATAGTGTAATCTTGGCAGATAATGAGATAAGTAGAGTAAATAAAAGGAGCTCAATTGTTTAACCTGAGCCCTTGGATGATATAAGATTAGATTGAGATAGTTTTCTATGTAAAGAAAAGAAAATTGATAAGGGTTTTCTAGCTTAAATGCACCCTAATAAAGTGAAGAAAAAATGGTAGGATAATTAGATGGTGTTATCGGGAAAACTAGTGTCTATGCAGAAATGCTAGTCCCACTAAGGGTGATATCTACCTTAGAAACAAACACACTAAGACTACTTTCATTTTCCTTTATGAGAGATAGATGAGATAAGAATAAAGGAGACCAACCTCTATCTCGCGCTTGGTTCCTTGCTTGGTTCCTCTCCCTTCTGATAGTCCTTTGCTACTTGCTTCCTTGTATACCCAGCTTCAAAGAGCACCTGTAGAATCAAAGCAGCATAACACTATACGAGAACATGGATCTATTATCATAAACAATATAGGACCAGATGTATATTAACCACACAAATGCATACAACATCAATTACACAAGAATGTGGAGGAAAACTTGAATAGCTTTATTAATAATCAAGAAAGAGCAAAGAGGATTACAACCAATTGTTCTGACCCAGCATCATCCTCTCAGCAAGAAGCCCTTCTTCACCTCATAAAAAGCTTAAATCACCCAATACTATGATGTAGCACCAAGAAACCAGCAGCACTTCCTTACAAGATACAAAATTCCAGCCTCTGGATCTCTTGGATGAGGGATCCATATATAGATGTTTGTAAGGGGGGTGAGTCAGCTTTTGAGATTTGATTAGTGTCCTCTCTCTGATAGTTCTTGAATCCACTTGGAGATTGATGATCTCTTACTCATCCCTGGGCGAATGCAGAGAGGCAAGTGTCACAGGAGGAGTTTCTAGAAGATTCTTTGCTTCTCCACCTTGCAAATTGACTATGCCATTTGTCCACTCTCACCCATCAAACCCCGTAGAAGGGCTTTTCAACATGCATCGCACCTACTAAGCGTACTTAGGTGGGATGCAGCGCACTTTGACCATGGAGCAGGTGAAATGGTCCAGTTTTGACCAATTCTGAGTAGTTTTTTGTGGAGAACTTCTGGGAGAAGATGTAAGCAGTTGACCTTGTTCTTTTAGGGGTTGGAACAACACTTTTAAGGACTTAAGAGCCCTTGGTTTATAGACATTTATGATTGGGGTTGCAGTGCCCAAAAATGTCTATAACAATAGTGTTCATATACATTTAAACAATATTCATTGAAACAAAAGAGTAGAAATCAACCCAACGGCACTTAGATAAAATATTTACACAGTAAATAGTGGTACACTATAATTGTCACAGTCGTACCCATCTAATGATAAATCAGTCCAACCCCAACATCTTCATAGAAAATAAAAGTAAACTAGAAACTGGAGAAACCGTGAAATCATGCCCTGAGTAGCTGGAGCAGAGATCTAAGAAGAAAGTAGAATAACACCCCATGTCTGATGAAATAACTAAATCCAGAATTAGGGAACCATCTGAGATGAAGAATATACAATTGTTTCTCTTAGAATAGAAGCCAGAAGTTAAAACAAGCTCGAACCAAAAGATTAACCAGTGCAGCAATGGAAATATAGACATGAATGAATGAGGGTCGTGAGTAGAGAAGAAACCTTCTAGCATTTCACCAGAAGGTAAAAGAATTAAGGACATGAAAAGAGAAACCCTTACAACAGAGGTTATCTTAATTGTAGGAAGTCTGGAGAAAAGACCATAATAGAAACCCATGAATTCACTGTAAGAAAAAAGGGGAAGGACATTCTAAGAATATTTTGGGAAATCGAACATAGAAGAGAGGTTAATTGTTTCTGCACATGCAATAGGATGCTTCCCATTTAGCTCGGATTTCCCAAATTGAGTTGGGCTGGAGAGTGGAAAATTGTTACTTGAAGCACGACTTAACTAAGAGAATAAAAGAAAAATCGACTGTGTGGAATAACAACCCTTTATAAGGGGGAATATTTACAAATAGAGAGATACCCAAGACGTCTAAAGGAAGTAATCTATAGCAGAAGAGAAACCCAAGAAAATTGACCAGAATGACTTTAACATTCCTGCGGGAATCGAGGGTGCAAAGGTTGCGCTAGTAAAACGAATTAACCGACATTTCCCCTGTTCCCAAACTCCGCAAAAAGGGAAGAAAATTATCTATGGAAGAAATTAAAACTAGAACCATCAATAAATACAATGTTGAGTCGATATAAATCAGCCAGTGAACCAAAAATATCCTCTTTTTCACAACAATAAGAGTTAAGAATGGCATACTTGGAAAAGTAGAGAAACGCAGTCGTAATCCAGGCGGGTAAACCAACATTCAAGGACCTGTGTCGATGTCCACAGTGGCTTATGTGTTCCATGGATGAGATTTCAATGAATTAACAATTAAAAAGAAACTAAACCCGTGAAGGGAAAAAAATAATACAGTGGCTGCAAAGGGAAATAGTAAGTCATAATGAAGCCCAGAAGAAAAATACTCCACCTTAGAAACACCATGACAAAGCTCGTCTCTAGAGCTATGTTCTACTCCTGCAAAATAAGGAAATACCTCGTCAGCATTCTGGGAAGAAACTCAACAAACACGCGAAAAGGGTTAAAGAAGAAAATGGGTTCACAGAAATAAAACCACGCGAACACTAAAACCATAACTAAAAATATATATACCCAGAGAAGTGTCGTGGGCATAGATCAACATGGAATTTGTGCTAACGCGGAGGGCCAAATGCTAAAGAGGAGCCAAAGGAGACGCAGTTTTGTCGTCAAGTGGAAGATTCAACAACAAAAATGAATGCAATGATCAGGTAGATAAGGTTACAATTGATTTAGGGTTAGAAAAGCTAATATGAACTGTTGATGCCGAAATACTCATTCCAACCGTCCATAAGTTACTACCATCAACACCAACGTTGCCACTATGGTCATGTGATCTACATGTGACAAATACCAACATGGATATGGATAATTGGGTAGCTATAATCCTAAGGAAGAATGGCGCAGGGCATATCGGGGTCACATTAAGGGGTTGACGCTATAGTGTGGTACGAGAGATGCAACAAATTTCGTTTCTTATTTAATACATATGGAATAGGGTGTATGCATTGTGCTCCATAATAACCATGCCCCCAAGGGAAGTATCATTTTCCCCTAATCCTTAGGATGTATAGATGTTAGTAAGGAGGATGAATATATTTCCCTCACCCATAGGCTAATAGGGAGGTTAACCACCTATAGTGACAAGGAAGTACATTACCCAGGATGTTAGTAACCTTAGAGGCTCAGAATTACAACCCTTGATCTGGAGTGGCACATTTTAAATAAAAAGGAAAACCCGAGGGAAATTATGGTAAAGCATTACGGTGTTAGATTCCACTATATTGATTAAATACATAATTCAAGAATGAAAAGGGTACTTTGAGAAAAAAAAATAGAAGGGACTAAGGTATGTTACAAAAAGGGTGCATTCATAAGGATGCAATGTCGCCTCATGTTTGTGCGGGCTACAAGTGCCCTTGCTCAAGGGGGAATCCATTGGCATGCACCCATTACAATTATTCAGGCATGGAATGACATGATTCTAATGTGTGTTCCTATGTTGATGATGGCAGAAGGTATTCGAGGTGGATTGCTTGCGATGAATCAAGGTATCTGGAATTATTCAGACTTGGAATTGCTACTAGTATGGTTATGTGAGGAAAAAATGTGCCATCTAAGGCACAAGACATCCCCATCAAAGCACATTGTTAGGTCCTTTGGGAGACGTTTGATTTCCCCATGTTTCTAAAAATTTATGGTTAATTTCAGTTGGGTTTGCTTTGTGGGAACACTTGGTACTGTTTGTAATAGCTTTTGGGTGGATCAAATTATTTGGTCTCTAAGGTCTCTCTAGGGAGTTTGAACCTGTTTAGGACGACTATTAGGTGTCAATCTAATCATAATTTTTGGCTCGATGACATTGAGTGGTATATCTTTGGCTTATCAATTTTGTTCATGTAGGTATTCATAGTCACAATTTTTTTCTCTCCCTTTGCTCGATATTTTTATTGAAAATCAAGGTTAGTCTTCTACGAAGAAGACAAGGAGTGGATTTTTTCAAGAAAACAAGTTTTGAGAGGTAGAGTGTAACTCAACTTAGGATTACACTCTAAAAATCCTGTTTATAATATACACGAGGAAAAATATGGAAATAGAGCTACAAGATTTTCATAATGAACTCACGAAGATGAAAATAAACTACAATCAGATGGTAGCCACCTCTAGTATCTCCTGGGAATATACTACTAAGTTGAATTCTAAAATTAACCAATTGGAGGATTAGAATTCTAACCTACAAACTCAAATCAATGACTTGAATGAGAAGATGAATTTAGATCATCTCTTCGCTTTTGATAACTCCTTATGTGTCAACTCTAAGTATATACTAGATTTGAATTTTGTTGATCATGTTGAGAAAGTTGATCCTCTACCAAAAAAGGATAAAAAATAACTTCGTTTTGATAAATGGATTGTAAATTTTATTAGATATTAGGAGTTTAAGGAAGAATATATGAATGCAACAATGTATACGTTGCAATATTTTTAAATAGACATAATCTAGGTAAAAATAGGATGGTAGAGGAAGTCATATTTTATTTTATTGTCCAAATTTTGTATCACATGTTACCATATTTGTATTTTTCATGAAATAGCTTGATTCCAATAAAATGTTTTAATACAATACAAATTCACTTTTTCAATTAAAAATTAATTAAATATTTATTAATTTCTAAAACAAATTGTTGTGTGTGGAGCATGATTGTTCAGAGGTCTTTGTTTCAACCGGATGTATACCCTAGGAAGTTTGTACACCCCTCCACACGGGGGGGTGCGGGGGGGTCCGGGGGCCAGCGGTCCCCTAGTGGGGGCTCGGGGGCAGTGCTCCCGAAGTTAAAAACAGTTGTAAATTTGCCTTGTAAAAGTATAGTAATTTCTAGTCAATCTGAGCCGTTCATTAGGCGGATAATCTGATGGTAGAACTTATGTTTAGTTTAGGGTTTTTTGCCCTAGAAGGCAACCCTTCTCTTTGTATGAGGGCATTGTATTTGAGGTTGTGGAATAGATGTGTATTCTATGTGAGAGAGAAATAGAGAGGTGAGATTGTGAGAGAAAGCAGAGGATATTACATCATATTTGTTGTAGGTTGTGTCTCTTCATTTTGCTGGATAATAGAAAGGAAGGACTGGCTGTTCGGGGTGGATGTAGCCCAAACTGGGTGAACCATGTATATCTGTGTCTCTCTTGTTTTATGCGTTTTCTGTGTTTATATTTCTACAATATTTTATGTGTTCCATTGCTCCGTAATATATAATTTTCTAACAACTTGTATCAGAGCCGAAGATCTATTTGGTTGATAAACTTGCAGGAAAGAAGGGTTCCTCGTTCGAGTGGGAGCAATGGCAGAAGATGGTAAGTTTAGGGTCGAGAAATTTAACTACCAAAACTTCTGATTGTGGAAGATGCAAATGGAAGATTATCTGTATCAGAAAGATCTATACCTACCATTGGGTGGAAAAGCAAAGATGCCGACGGGTATGAAAGATGAAGAATGGAACCTTCTCGATAGAAAGGCACTCAGAACAATACGGTTGTGCCTTGCAGCATCAGTCGCCTTCAACATTTCGAAGGAAACAACGACAGAGGGTTTGATTAAGATGTTGGAGAAACTATATGAAAAACCCTCAGCCTCAAACAAGGTATTTCTTATGAAACGGTTATTTAATATGAAGATGTCGGAAGGTGGATCTGTTGCAGATCATTTAAATGATTTTAATACTGCTACAAGTCAGTTATGTTCTATAGGGGTAAACTTTGATGATGAAGTTAAAGCTCTATTATTCTTGTGCTCATTGCCAGAAAGTTGGAATGGTTTAGTAATGGCCATTAGTAACTCTGTGTCTGGATCTAGTACTTTAAAGTTTGATGATGTTGTCGGTGCTATCCTTAGTGAGGAAATGCGATGGAAAAGCTCCGGTGAGACATCGGGAAATGCTTTGAATGCAAATTCTAGGGGAAGAAAAATGGAAAGAGGAAAGAGCTCAGGATATCTCAATAAATCAAGGAAAGGCAGATCCAAGTCCAGATCGGGGATAGTGTGCTAGAAATGTGGAACGAAAGGACACCTAAAGAAAGACTGTAGATCTAGGAAGGGAAAAGAAGGAGATTCACAGCAAGAAAACAATCACGAAGCAATTGTGACAGGTGAGGTGTTACAAGATGCTTTGATTCTTTCTTTCAAAAATATTACTGATTCCTGGGTGGTAGATTCAGGGCCCTCATTCCATGCCACACCTGATA
>Ga0181464_1001959_pt1 | contig 10337 bp, 11 predicted proteins | sample InSIn2gowninarea_FD_119074 | JGI IMG/M metagenome (GOLD analysis project Ga0181464, IMG submission 119074) | Clean room microbial communities from NASA Spacecraft Assembly Facility at Jet Propulsion Laboratory, Pasadena, California, USA -... ...
CTTCCTCAAGGATATGATACTGAATGTGGTGAACGCGCCGGACTACTGTCCGGAGGTCAGAAGCAACGCATTGCGATTGCTCGCAGTGTTATTTCTCAACCATCTGTGCTGTTGCTGGATGAGGCTACGAGTGCCTTAGATCCACACTCGGAGGGGGTCGTCCAACGTGCCCTCGATAAAGCAGCGAAGCATCGGACAACCATAGTCGTGGCACACAAACTAGCCACGATAAAGAACGCCGACAACATCGTGGTCATGTCCAAAGGTAAGATCATTGAACAAGGCAGCCATGAGTCTCTCCTTGAACGAGACGGAGCATATGCCAAGCTTGTCCGGATTCAAGATCTTGGCAAGGCTGCCGAGCAAGAGACAGAAGAGGAGGAGAATACGGTCTCCAGATCACACAGTTTGGTGGTGGAGAAGAATGTTACACGCTTCCCCACCAAAGACATCGAGAGGATGGAGCAGCAGAAGGATCACGGCAATTACGATTTACACAAACCTATCAGCATGGTTAGAGTAGTATGGCAGCTCGTCGTGGAACAGAAAACGCTCGCCATTCCCTACACTCTCATTCTCTTGGGGTGCTTTGCTGGTGGCGCCTTCTTCCCAGCACAAGCACTTCTGCTTTCTAACTTACTGAACGTCTTTACTTACGAAGAGCCTCGCAGGACAGAGAGAGGCAACTTCTTCTCGCTCATGTTCTTCGTGGTGGCTCTGGGCAATCTTGTCGTGTATGGGATACTTGGATGGGCTTGTAACACAGTTGTGCAAGAAATGACCCACCGATATCGACGTGAGCTGTTTGCTTCCATATTGAAGCAAGATATGCAGTTCTTCGACAGATCTGAAAACACGGCTGGAGCTATGACTAGCCGACTTTCATCCAACCCCCAAGCAATAACAGAGTTGATGGGCTTCAACATTGCGCTCATTCTTCTCAGCTTGATGAGTCTGGTCGCTAGCTGCGCGTTAGCATTAGCCTACTCGTGGAGATTGGGGGTGGTGGTGGTGTTTGCAGGTCTTCCCCCACTTGTCGTCTCAGGCTGGATTAGAATGAGTCTCGACTTGAAGATGCAGAATGACAACTCAAAGCGTTATGCCAACAGTGCAGCCTTAGCTGGCGAGGCAGTTACCTCAATCCGCACTATATCCTCTTTGGCTCTTGAGGAAACAGTGCTGAGACGGTTTCAGGGTCATTTAGTGGATGTGATCCGCAAAACAATTCTACAGACCCTCCATATAATGATCTGGTTCGCCTTGACCCAATGTATTGAGTTTCTCTTTATGGGTCTCGGATTTTGGTACGGGTGTCGTCTTCTGTCCGAAAACAAAATCTCCGAGCAAGACTTCTACGTCGCTTTCCTTGCTACGTTCTTCAGTGGCCAAGCAGCATCAAACTTCTTCAGTTGGAGCACCAGTATCACAAAAGCAAAGAGCGGAGCAAACTACATATTCTGGCTTCGCAACCTCCAACCACGAATTGCCGAGACAATCGAAAACAAGCATCTGGGCCCTTCCCCTGACGAACAGCAATCGCCGTCTCTTCACGACCTACGCTTCTCCTATCCTTTGCGTCCAGAAACACAAGTCCTTCGTGGAGTATCACTCAACATCAAGCCCGGCCAATTCGTTGCGCTTGTAGGTGCATCAGGTTGTGGTAAGAGCACGCTGGTTGCTATGCTTGAGCGGTTCTACGATCCAGTAACAGGTATGATCACACTTGACGGAAGCAGCGACGAGACCACTTCCGACATTGTCGACATGTCCCCTCGTCTCTATCGTTCCATCATCGGCCTGGTACAACAGGAACCGACACTCTACCAAGACACAATACGTGAGAACATCGCACTTGGTGATCCGGACAACGACGCGATGCAACAACCATCTGAAGAGCAGGTCATCCAGGCATGCAAGCAAGCAAATGCATGGGACTTCATCTCCTCTTTACCTGATGGTCTATCAACACTCTGCGGATCTCGCGGCTTATCCCTTTCCGGTGGTCAAAGACAGCGTATCGCAATTGCGCGTGCCCTGATACGAAATCCGAAAATCCTGTTACTCGACGAAGCAACCAGCGCGCTCGACACCGAGTCAGAAAAGATCGTTCAAGCAGCACTTAGCGATGCAGCCAGAGAAGGCAAGCGTGTGACGGTGGCGGTTGCACATCGACTTAGCACCATCAAAGATGCCGATCTGATCTGCGTTTTCTTGGGTGGAAAGATTGTAGAAATGGGTGTACATCGAGAGTTACTAGATCAGGGAGGTCTGTACAGCAAGATGTGTGCTGCACAAAGTTTGGACAAAGCTGTTTGAGCGTGTACAGTACCTTGTCGCTATGGTCAGCTAGCCATCTTGGCTTCGTACGTGCAGCGTTCGGGGGGAAGGGGGCCTGGATCCTTTCACGGTCAAGAATAGCACGACTGAAACTATAAAAAATATTTCATAGCATAATTGAATGAAATATATACTTCACCTTTGTCTTCATACCACCGGGTCTGCTATTCCTCCGCTCGACTAAGCGCATTTCTTGTTGTGTATTCCAAAAATAAACGTGACACCGCCTGGGGTGTTGGTGTAAGGGTGTAACTCATCCTGAAATGCACTCCAATCTACCGAACTAGGCATACGTACGTAAGTCGTGGCTGAAGGATCGACTTTTGATGGTTCCTAGCTTGTAATTCGCTGTCACAATTCTTGTGTACTGTACTGTTGTACATCAATCGCATGAGTTTATTGGAATGAGTGCGTTAAGTACTAGCGGGGTATCATGAGGAGGTACGAAGTGGTTGCCCAAGGCGGACGCGAAAGATCTGCGGAGTTAGGTTATTATAGTTGGCCATTTTGAGTCGCCAATATCTGACCAACAAACGGCATACTTTCGATGGGAATGTTGTAGATCAATGCGACCTCATAAATCACATTCAACTCTGCAATCTGTGGCGCCCACCTTGGTGCCCTCCCACTGTACCCTTGTTTGACCGCAACAACCACACAAGAAGACGACCGTCAACTACCTTAAGTTTCATAAACTTCTCCACAATCGACCACAGGCAGAAAATCTGGTAAGAATCAATCAACCAGTCATTGCTTCGACACAACCAGCTGTAAAACTGTCCATTGTTATTGCCATCAGATCTCCAATAACAGCACAACCATGTCCTGCCCAGATTGCTTCACTGGCACCATCCACATCAATGCAGAACCAAGCGGTACAATTTTGAACCTCCATGGTCGTCAAACCTACGTCGCCAACCCACCAACCGGCACCCAACCCAAAGGCATAGTAATCATCATTCCCGATGCCTTCGGTCTCCCATTCGTCAACAACCAACTCCTCGCAGACACAGTAAGTCCCTCCTCCAATCCATCCTCCACCTCCATCCGTCCACCCCACCCTCTCGCACCCCCAAATAACTAAACCTCAACCCCCCAGTACGCCCGCGAAGGCCCCTTCAAAGTCCTCCTCCCCGACTTCATGGACTCAACCCCCGCCCCAATCTGGATGCAACACACCTTCCCCGCCATCTTCGCAACCTCCACCCTCTACGACTGGCTCAGCAAACCATACCACATAGCCTGTGCCCATGAAAAGGACAGGTTCTTGCTGCACCAACCGAATGTTGGTTCTCAGCCATCGCAGATTGACGTCCTTGATTGGTTTGCCATCAAGGTGGATGCTACCACTGTTCGGGTCGTACCAGCGTTCTAGTAAGGCGACTATCGTACTCTTTCCTGAACCGCTGGCGCCAACCAAGGCTGTGACCTTGCCTGGAGGCACGTCCAAGGTGAAGTCCTCCAGCACAGCAACATTTGGACGCGTTGGATATGTGAAATTCAACCTGTTCAGGCTGATATGACCTTTGACAATCTCTGGCTTCTCCCCTGATTCGTTCAGCGGATTAATCTCCGACACTCGATCGATACACTTGAATAAAACTGCTGCTGCAGAAGTGGCGGTTGTGAAGGTGATAAAATTTGGCGAAAGTTGTGTCAGGCTGTTTGCGGCCACAGTAACACTAAACAAGACTGTCACTACCGTACCAGAAGTGGTAATCTCGCCCGAGTTATACATCCGAAGACCTTCCCAGAAGGCTAAGGCAAAGCCCGAGTAGACCATAAAGAACTCACACGAGAAGAGAACCATATATATCTTCGATTTCTTTTGGCCAATCGTGTGTGCTCTTGCAAGGAACTGGTCAAATTTGGCGACCAATTTCGCTCGTGCCCAAAAGGCATGGACAGTCCTCATGCTTGATATGACGTCTTCTGCAAAGGAGCCTGCTTGGCCATACAAAGCCAGTATCTTTGTCTCGTATCCTGCGTCGATACCTGCAGTTATTGAAATGACAATGACCATGGCAGGAACTATACATATAGTGATACCGGTGAGCTTTGCATTCGTTGTAAAGGCAACAATGAATGCCGCGACGAAAGCCGAAATAGATTGAATACTGAGGGCCAACTTCTCACCAATTCCTTGCTGGATCATGTTCCCATTTGTGACAATCTGGGATGAGATAGAGCCATGACTGCCTTCGTCGAAGAAAGCGACCTCCTGAGACAGAGTGGATCGAAGATAGCGACGGCGGATAGTTCTCGTTATACGGGCTGCAGAAATGTTATAGGCGACAGTGTAGACATATGTCAGGCAGAACCGAGCGATGGCAAGGTAGACGAAGTACAAGGCATATCGATTGATTGCAGACTGGAAGCCTGCTCGATCACCTTCTTGAGCAAAGTTTTGGACTTGCGTGACGAAGCCACCAAACACGATGTTGATCCTTTTTGATGACTATCAGCATGCCTCGTGTTAGAGTAGGGAAGAGGTTTACTACTCACAGAGCAAGTGAACATCCGGAAGCAATGGCGGCTAAAGCACCAACAGCATTGAGGGCCCAGTCTAAACTGTCAGAGAAGGCGAATATCCTTAGAAAATCCTTGATTCCAGCTTGTGTTTCTGTTGCTTTCTTATCATTTGCATCATCCTTGACCTTGATGGTTTCTGGAGTTTCGTTCTCAGTACTCGACTTCTCCTTGGACATGTTGTCCTGCGACAAAAATCCTGACTACCGCAAGAAAGTATGGGTACAATCGTGACAGACAAGACTTGATCCTTCGGACGATCAGATGTTCATCAGATAGAGCGAACAGGGTGTTGTCCAGCTGCCATATGACACAAACCGAATCAGTACGATATACACTGTTATGCTCGGGAGGCCTCCAGGCAGGCAGCTTATTTCAGCCCGTGTGAAGGAATGGTCTCAGAATCAATTGCGCCTCGCCACACTGCAGAACTGAAGTATCGAAGTCTCAATAGGTGACAGCATTGATAGATTTCGATTCCAAAACTGAATTGTTCAAGGGCGAAGCAATGAAGACCAACGGAGGTCAGGATACAGAACTGGGCTCTTGTAGTTGGCTGTACAAAGTGGTTGAAGAGAGGTGGCCTGGCGGACTCGGATGAACAACAAGCGCTTGGTCCCTGGCTAAAAACTACTCTTCGACTGCTTATCAGTTGGCGTGAGGCCTCCGCTGCCTGAAGCAGGTTGCTAGAAGAATTGAGAGTTCAGGATGCAGAAATATGTACGCATGAAGATCAAAACTACTATTTTTGACACTTCAAAGGTGGTTCGACCGAGTCAGCGAATTAGTTGAGTTTGGCCAAGTTAGCCGGGCATAGCAATCGACATGGAAGCCAAGGGATCAGCTTGAGTCACCGCTGCTAGCTGCTGCTTGAACTCTGACGAGCAACCAGATCCTTCCTCATTTCAACACCGTCTATCACAGATTCGCGTTGAAATGGGGGACTATGAAGTTGAATAGTTAATCCCGCCGCCAAGGAGAGGAAGAAAAGTGGCCGATTGAAAATGTCCGCACCCCGCGGAAGCCGATAGCTTCTTCCTGGTCATATAACAATAAGGTAGACATGATTCATCATATTGTTCCCGAGGAGGAAAGTGCCGACATAATGGTCCTCCCGATCCCATTCGCTTAATCCTCTGGAACTTGCTAGTTTGATGGCCAACCGTATACCGTAAACGACAGCCAACTTCGACTCATGGAGGCCACGGCCAGCGACGGATCGAGCCCAGGCTCGCTATTGCCCAAGGCTGTATGCTCGCTGCCCCCGTTCCTTGGTGGTACAAGAAGCTAATGGACGACACTCGCAGTGTGAGAACTGTCGAGTACGCAAAGTATGGGCCTGCATAACCAGACGTGAAATGTTCTTGTTGCTAATGGCGAGTTTGTTACTCCGTAGATCCGTTGCAATCGACAGTTACCTTGTTCGAATTGTGAGACGTCTGGCATCACTTGCCGCCCAGCTACTCGAGCCGTCGAGCATCGCTCGAGAGTGTTGCTGTCCACGAACTAGTATTTCAGCCACTGGTCTCCTTGCGATCTGTTCTGACCATTGCAAACAGTGAAAAGCAAATTGAACAAATTAACGATCGGTTGAGTGGCATCGAGGATGCCCTCAACCACCTTCGGCTCGACAAGCCGGCAAATGCGGTAGTAGAATCCTCGCCTGCTACCAATGCGACGTCCGACACGAACCAGTCGAACATAGCAACGCCCGCCGCGTTCGAGGGGGCATCATCGTTCACGAGTCAAGCTATTCGAGCAAGTCAGGCCGCTGCCATATCTCTAGAAAGTATTCGAGGCTCCGCCGATCTAGCTGATGCGCTGAGCTCACTACGCAATCTGGTCAAGGTACCTGGATCAACAGGTATCAGGCAGGAAGTTCGTCTCGGTTTCGCAGGCGCTCCTCGTCAGCTCCCAGAAATCCCGCTCTTGCCGGCCCAGTTGGTTCTCAGTCTACTACAGGAGTTCAGGACTAGACACTGCTCCATGTTTCTGGCTTGTGCTTTCAGAGGTCAGAGGGAACTTGAACGCGTGTGTCAACGTGTCTATTTTCCCACCCAACCTGTATCCTTGGCTGCTCTTACCCTCATGCATGGCTTGCTGTTTTACGTGATGAAAGAGATGATGTTCGACCAAAGCTACGGTGCTTGTCACAACTATGCATCCGCCATGGGAGACTATTGTGCTCAAGCTGAAAGGAATTTTCATCTTGGAATAGAGACATTCGATTTGCTTACAAGCCCAAGCCTTGAGAGTGCAAAAGCCCTGTCCATTGCTGTAAGTATGCCCTATGATAGATGCCAGAAATCCGGCTGACTTGCACACAACCAGATGATGAAGGCACAGGAAGAAGGGAAACTTTTACTATGTTGGACCTTGATATCGTCAGGCGCTCGCCAAGTCTTGACCCTCGGTTACCATCGAAAACTATCGATGCGGAATGACCCTCCCGAACTCGCAGAAGAGAAACGCCAGGTCTTCTGGGCAATGTACACCATGGACAAAAATCTGGCCCTTACTCTAGGTTATAGCCCCACAATCCAAGATTATGACATTGACGTGGAATTGTTCGGTCTGTCCCCTGATCCAGGGGTAGCAGCCTGGGACAAGGCATTCATTGCAACGATCGAATTATCCCGGCTGCAGGGGTTGATCTATGAACGCTTGTACTCACTCCAAGCTTTGAATGCTACTGCCACAGCAAAAGCTCAGAACGTTGATGATTTAGCGCATCGGCTCGAAAGATGGCATACTGAGTTCTCGCCGGTAAGTCTACCTTCTCATACCCTCTGGAAGATCCATAATCATTGTATACATAGATCAAGAACGAGCCTGCACACCTACCGGAGTTCTTCTTTTTGTTGTACAGCTCTTTCGACGTCATCTACTACTCGCTCTTGACAACCACCCATCGTGCTGCCAGTCCGTCCAACACGTCCGTAGAGATCACGTCTGCGTGTTATGAAGCGGCCAAAGCAAGTCTCCAGAAGCACCTCGAGTTCAATCCTCTCCTCACGTCATATGGCGATAATCCTGATATCTTGATCAGTTACGTATCGTGGGTATTGCTATATACATCGTGGACGCCACTGATCGTGGTCTTCCTACATGCACTAGCATCATCAAGCAAGGAAGACGTTGCACTTCTCCAACAAACAGAAGAGTCACTCAAACCGCTAAAGGGCATCACCCAACAGTCGGAACAAGTTTGTGGACTATCCAGGATATTCTGCAAGTTAGCAAAAGCATTCGTGGAGCGCAACAAACCATTTATCGGCAGTTACAATCCTCAGGAAGATACAGTTGTAATGCCACAGCTTGAGAGCTTCGACCAGAACCAGAGTTTCCTGCCACTCCCAACGGGAATGCAATACCCACACCAGAACATAAACCACGATCTGATACCCGACTTTGATGCGTCCGGAACAGAAGGCATGTCGATGTTTCTCGGAAATTGGCTTGGCGGAAACCAGCCTGTCGCCAACCTTTGGAACATGGACTTTTCAGAGACCATGGAATGAGCGAGTTACATGAGTTACATCGTGCATCGGATCAATTTGATCTTGACAGATTTGGGTGAAACGCTCAGGTCGTGAACGAAAAGTCAACAAGAAGTTTCGCAGTTCCAAGGGTGTTATTATCCGAGTCATGCCATGCGCAAAGACTGGACTCTCTACATTTTCGAGGCAAGCATGATAATCACCAATCTTTCAGCAATATTGAGAGTGTTCAGCTCTCGAAGAATAACCACCTTACTTCAGAACTTTAGCATTGCTTGCCATACGAGATACGCACCACGGTCTCAGCAGCTAGGATGATGAAGATCATCTCGATGCACGTGGAGCGCTAGACAATATGCTTGGTGTAAAGAATGGAAGAAGGCTCAAAACGGTTAGAATGGCTGGCCTGAAAAAGGAAATGTGAGAAAGACAGCAGGATGCAGTCAAACGGTTGGACAAGAGAGGTTCGTACAGTACAGTCCTGTATGCGGCTCTACGAGGATTGGCTTTGCAGCCAGACGGGTCGAGGCAGATCAGTTCAGCCAGCGTTGAGTGGTGTGAGGGCTTTGATTAGCAATGCCACGATACGGGCTGCCGGTAAGCGGGGACTTTCTCTGAAACTGACGCTAAATGGGCACGGATCAAGGCTTGTCCGCATGTAATTGGAGTTCAATCGTGAACAGCGCCTTACGTGGGCATGCATGGGTGTGACTATTAGTTCAACCGGTGAACCATCATTGACGAAGTCTAGACTTGCTTTTGGTCCATTATCAACAAATGTGTTTGAATTGTACAGTACGACTAGGCCTTGAATATATCAAACACATGTTGATAGAGCATAAGGATCCGACGTATGGGGGGCAATAATCACCTGCGTAATTCTTCAGAGGTGGAAGGAGAAAGACCAATGTAGAAGAGTCGGTGATAACAACAACATTTCCTCCGGGAGACAGGCTATTCCCATTCCAGCCCAGGCGATATGCAAGGTGAAAAGGGTCGGACTGAAATTCACCCTCTCCGTGGCTAAGGTTTGGTATGAGCCACCTTCTGTAATATTCCTCTTACCATCATTGGTGGATAGGCGACGAAAGTACTGCGCTATCTTTTCGTGTGACCGTGTCCAGATGATGCCAGTCGCGATCATGGGAACGCGTCGCTTGTTCAAATCAACCCTGCAGCTCCCGTTGCAAATGAACATTGGTGCATCAGGTGCGACAACAAGCGACACATCCGCCAGCCATTGCTCATAAAGCAGCGTCAACTGAATTGTTCTTCACCACCCAGGCATGTGGGATTGAATGACTTTCACAGCATTGTGAAGCAGTTGTAGAGGCGTTCGTAGAAGTGATGACCACATTGGTGCAAACGCAGACCAACTTACTGACGTGATGGTTGCTGATTAATTTGGGAGCATGGAGTCGGTGTAAGTTTAATGCTAGTCGATAGCAAGAATAGCGCATCCTTCCGAGGGCGACGCCAATCAGTGTTAGGCTTAGAGTGGCCAAGAGAATAGGCATCCTCATACACTGCCGCAGTGTTGAACTTCAAGTCATCCGCTGCCTCGCCCTTCCTAACTCTCACAATCATCCATCATCTTCTCATTCGAGTATCAGCTTTTCCGTGGTCGAGAACACCTGGCCTGGCGACTTCCCCATCCGACACCTGAATCTTTGGGCACTTTTCGGCACTGCCTCAGCCGACTGCCCCTCCAGCCTAGGCGAGACAGTAGCTATCGACGGTCGCACCAACTGCTTGCACATTTGTTCAAACCACCTTGCCTCATACCTGGCCGACACTCGACTCATACCTCTATCCTCTCCACCTCAAAGCTCATCCAGCTCGAGACTGCCCCACCCGTGTTGAACGAGAGCTTTGCCACAAGCTTCCCGTCATCTTGTACCTCATACGGTACATCCAACACAGCCTGACATTTCAATACACAACCCAGACACAAGAGCCTTTGGTCATTCT
>Ga0181464_1001670_pt1 | contig 10331 bp, 12 predicted proteins | sample InSIn2gowninarea_FD_119074 | JGI IMG/M metagenome (GOLD analysis project Ga0181464, IMG submission 119074) | Clean room microbial communities from NASA Spacecraft Assembly Facility at Jet Propulsion Laboratory, Pasadena, California, USA -... ...
AGTCAATTTCTAAATGATTTGATCTCATTATCTCATAGGAAACCAAAATTTGTATTTTAAACTTGCTCATGATCAAGCACTTTTGGATTTTTTCAATTTTCTTCCATTTTGAGACAGGAATGTCTCTAGCCCACAATTCACACCCATATAAGATCACTAGACAAACTAGAAGCCCCAAAAGCACTTTAATTGTTTTCGAATCCCATAACTCCGTCTCTCTACATTTGTTTTGAAGAACACATAATTCTTTCCACCCTCCTAAAATTATCTTCTATCTATAATTCTCCCAATTAAGTTTGTTATTGAAATCAATCCCTGTGTACTTGTATTCATTTAATTCTTCAAGAATGTTTCCTTCAAAGAAGAACTTATGTTGGCCCTGCTTCTTTTTGTTTAAGAAAATCATTATTTTGGTTTAGTTGGTATTGACTTGCATCCCCGGTGCTTTAAAAAAATTCTCAAGGAAATATAGGCGCATTTGTAATCCTTGGGTTGATTTAACAATCAATACAAGGTCATCAGCATATAAAAGAAGCTTTTATCACAAACTCCCCCAACCGAACACTATCCCCACCTTGTAGATTTAGCCACTCTTCCAATTTATCAATATATAAACCAAAAAGGGTAGGGGATTGATTTCAACCTTGCTTGACTTCGATGCCACTTCTAAATCTTTTTGAAATGTGTGTTGAAGTTCTAATTTTGGCTTTCAACACTTCATAAAGCCTATGGAAAAAAACTCCATAATGCAAAGGAATTTCAATTTCTTCCATTCTACTCGATAATGTTTCTCTAGGGACCATGTCAAATGCATTTTTGAAGTCAACAAATAAGCAAAATAATTCTTCTTTGCCCTCGCAAACCTTTTCAATAATGTGTCTCAGCGTGATACCATGATCAATTGTAGAATGTTTCATCCTAAAACCTGCTTGTCATTTTGCCCTCTTTTCTTAGACTTCCACCCACTTATTGATTCCAGTTTCTACCATGCCACTAAAGAGCTTTGGAAGCAAAGGATTGATTATAATGGTTATATAGTCGGAAGGATTATTAATATCTCCACTTTTAAAAAGGGGTATTTCTAGACTGGTTGTCCAATCTCTTGGGAATCCTTGTCTATTAATGTTGTTGAATATTTCCATCATATGCGGTGCAAGAATGTTCATTCCCCACTTTAGATATTATGCTTGAAGTTCAACCAAGTCCTTTTCCTTTCCTATTTCAACTTCTTAATTCCTATGTCTACTTCTTGCAATGTGAAAAGATTTTTAGTTGCCTTGATCTTGGGAGGAGGCTCCTCCTCTAATTCTTTCTCATAGAGTTGTCTTTCCTAGTCAAACCATTGATTGGCTATAATATTATTTTCAATTTGCTTCTTCCTTGGTTGAAGTTCCTACCAAAAAATCTTTGGGTTATTCTTGCCTAGATATATTAACCATTCTTGCCTTATTTGCATGAGCCCATCTTTCTTTCTTTTTAAAATCTACATGTATAACTTTACATTCATCTTCTCCTTGCCTAATTTTATCAAGGTTTTCCTTGCCATTTTGCATTCCTCATCAAACCAAGCATTTACACGAAAACAATTTGATTCATATTTCCTATTTGTTTTTCTTTTTCTTTTTCTCAAGCAAGAGTCGTTCCTTCTATTTCATTAAAACAGAAAATATTTTACATAAATTACAACTGCCCACAAGGCACTGTGGACCATGGAAAATCTAATCACTAACTGCCAAAGGCATGAACCCCCAACCCTATAAACATAACCTCAAAACCCTCAAAAGATAGACAATGCTTGGGTCATACGGGTAGATGAACATGCGAAAATCCACGATTCCTCCGATGCATCTGAACAACCAAACTTGCCTCTTTAATCACTACCATCCATTCTCCTCCCTTGATCCAATGACAGAGGAGGATAACGCACTGTAAAGACGCTCGGTTCTTAACGACCAGGCCCCACCAACATGCATGATCATTCCTGTCTGTAGATCTACCCATCGAAATCCGACGGGTGAGGATAATATCGCACTAAGCTAAAGCCCCGAACATTAGCATGCGATGAAGGCAGTATTCGATCCTGCCCCCATGACATGTGTAGGTAGATGAACGGAATTGTTGCTAATTCGTTAAAACCACTTCCCACTTGAGAGACTTGCGATAACCCAAATACCACCAAGTAAGCAATTTTGCATCTGGAAAAGGAAAATCAGGGGTATTACGGCTGTTGTGAAATCCAGGATTCTGGTCCTTCGCGCCATTTCCTCTACACCTATACCTGAACACATGGAAGGCGTTGATCCTTCCCCCTGGTCAACCAACCAATAAACTGAGAAATTCGAGAAACATCCAACGGGGGTTTCTGAATTTGTATTAACAAGGGCTACTGAGGCTGACAATGGCCTGCCTTCGACCAAAGACCAGACTATGAAAAAAATAACGAATCATAATGAGATCAAATCATTTAGAAATTGACTCCTTGGCTCTGTATTCAAAGACCTCCCTGTCTTCATCCACCTAGTCGTAACAAAGTGCATTTAGTCTGCTTTGAGGCAACTCTTGCCAACCCATCGAAACCCTACATTCAGTACCGCTCACTCCTTGGTTGGCCAGAATATCCACCAGTCTATTGGCCTTTCTGCATGCATGGTTGAAAGTTACTATGTGAAGACCTTGGAGGTGACTCTGAATTCTTTGGGAAACCTGGATTAGCCTCCAATGTTTTGATAATTTCTTCGACACTGTTCCACAACTAATTTTCTTGATTGAGTTAATGATTAACTCAAAATCAGCTTCTATAATCACATTTAGGTAGTTACCTTGCTTCAGAAAATCTAAACATTGCTCCATAGCCATTAATTCTGCCATGTTGTTAGTGGCTCTTCCTAAATGGCAATGGAAGATGAAGAGAATACTTCCTTCTTCATCCCTTAATGCCCCTCCAAAACCAGCAGTTCCCGGGTTGCCTTTTGAGGCCCCATCAATGTTGTATTCCAAAAAAGATTGAAGGGGAGGATGCCAGAAATCCTACTCAGTATCCATTTTCATTACTTTCTTATTTTGGCCTTGAGGAATAAGCCCCTGTATACCCAGTTGACTGAGAATTCTCATTTCATCTTCTAAGGGTGGATTCTTAGGGGGATTATGCACCGTGGTGCCAACTGTCTCCTTAAGCTGTTTTAAGATCTACTCAAACAAGCGATGGGAGGGACTCTTTTCATTTTTGAAGATTCTCTTGTTCCTTTGTTTCCAAACATTCCATATAATGAAGCTTGGAATTAAAGCCCAAGTAGAGCAAAGAAATTTGTAATCAGAAAAGTTTTGTCTGCAATTGTTTAGGGTATTAATGATACTCCCTTTGTCCCCGTTGGTCTATTGGAAAATGGTGGCAAATGTATCCACAACTTGGAGGTGAAAATAAAACTATTGAGAAGGTGTTCCATTGTCTCCTCTTGGGCATCACAGAGCTAGCATCTGGAAGGCCCCAGAACACCCCTCTTCCTAATATTATCCTAAGTCAAAATTTTCTTATGATGAACCAACCACATGAAGAGTTTGATCTTCATCCACCCTTGATGCTTCCATAGGTTCTGCCAGATTCTATCCAGAACATGGGAATCCATCTCAAGGAGAATCCCTTTTGCTTCCTTTGGATTAAAGGTACCCTCATTATTGTTGCCCCATCTAAGTTGGTCCTGCCCCCCTGTCAATAAAATCTTCCTTTGTTTCAACATTTTCATAAGTGCCTCTGTTTTTGTTTTCAAGGGGCTATCATTCCTGGAATCTATGTTTCTCCAGGTACTCCACTTTTCTGCACTATTAGTATGATCCCAAAAATATTTTACCTTAGATAATACATCTTCTGGAAATACATCTGCAAATTCCTGTATTACAGAGATGTTATCCAGCGTGGCTGTTTTATTCTTTGAATCAGCATAGCCCACCTAAATCGCATAAATTTGACATCCCTTCCTGAGACACTTTGTCAATTGGGTTGCAGTTATTGGTCGACCCTGAACTGGCTGCTTAATTCCTTGCATCTCCTGCTTCTCACCAAGTTCATTCCTATAATAAATGGTCTTTATCTTATAATTCACTAAGGACCAGTGCTTTTCTAACCAGTCCATTCCGATCAAAAGATCATATGAACCAAGAGGAAGCACATTTAAATCTGCTACTATTGGCTGCCCTGCTATTGTTAAAGGGCAGTTATTAATTTTTGCTAGCACATGCCTCTTGGCCCCTGTAGCTAGTTGTACTAACCATGGGTTCTTGAATTTAACAGGTTGTAGTTTACAATGTTCTACTACCTTCGGACTAACATAACTTACGGTGGCTCCTGGGTCAATTAAAACTGCTATAGAAAGGTCTGAAATTTTACCTTCGAATTCCACCATGGTTGGCTAGTATTCCGCTTGATGATCGTCTAGGGTTGCATTGATCCTTGACACGCTCCATCCCACATCGCCGACTGTCGATGCTTCCTGGACTTGAGATATCTGTTCATTTCCCTTTCGCTACGGACAGTTTTTGATGTACTGAGGCCCTCCACAACCCCAACATTGTACTGGGGGTTTGGCTGCCCCTTCACCATCCACTCTGGTAGACTGTTCGCTCACTCTGGATTCACTGGCTGGTTTGGTTTTGAATGAGCCTCTCTATATGGTTCTGCTATTTTGTCCCTTGCCAATTCCCTTTCCTCCAGTGCTGCGATTTCCTCTACTGTTCCCAGCTGTCTTATTCCCTCTTTTTTCATTCCATCTTTTATTCGGTGCTTCTCCTTTCTGTTTATTTTGCTGGTAGCAGATCCTGGCCTTGCGAATAGCTTCATCCATCATCCTAGCATTGTCAAACTCAATCCTTTCTCATATATACAGGGGAAAACTACTAATAAATCTTTGCACCTTAGCTTTCTCTTCTCTAATGTAACGTACATAGCGAAGCAGGGAAGTAAAATGGGTAATAAATTCGTCCATAGTCTGTTGCCCCAACCTCAAATCGTGGAATTCCCTTGCCTTTTCATCGTAGAAACACTCGGTCAGATATCTTTCTTTGAAGTACTTCTGAAATTTCCCCCATGCTATGGTCTGTTCACTTACCCCCTTGACGATCTTAACTTCTTCCCACCACAGGGTTGCTTTCCCTTGTAATTGGAAGATAGCTAATCGTGCCTTCAAGTTAGGATCATATTCATACAGCTGAAAATATTTGTTCATATTAATTAACCATGCTTAAGCTGCTTCCTCCCGCTCCCCATCAAAGTGTGGGGGCTTAATCTTGCGAAATTCTCCCTGCAGTTCCACTCTTTGGTGTTTTGAGGTTCGCTGCTCAGATGCATTGTCAGATCACTCCTCTCCCTCTTCTGATCTTTCAGGCTCTCTATGATAGTTTTGTTCTTCTGACATCCTCTGCTGTTCTGCACTAGGATCAGCTAGTGGTGGGTTCTGTCTGTCAGATAGACTTTTTAAAATCCTCTCTTGTTCCACCATCAATCGTGCATTATCCTCCCATAACCGAGCCATCTCATTCTTCAGTTCCTGTACCGTTTCCAATATTGCAAGGTTCGTGCTACACGTCTCCTCACTGAGTTGTACCCATAGTTCGGGGTTGTCCCTAGGGTTTATTGCAAGTCCCTAACCTACTACAGACCTATGTGGAGCACTGCCAGCTCTACGCATGTTTACTATCTGTTATCTCACTACTTCCCCTTTGTCCTGTCCTTAAATGAAACAAGAAAAGTGGTTAGCAATATTAACTGTTTTCCTTGTGAAGCATAAATAGATTGCAACAGCAACAACCGTAATTTTTTGTTTTTGTTTTGTTGTGTTTGTTGTCACATGTTTTGTTCCGATATTGTTCCAGAGGTCTCAGTGTGGAAAATTTGCTCTGATACCAATTTGTCACATCTCCCTTCTATAAAATATGTTGGAGTAATTTTTTTTGTATTTATCTGTTAGCCTTACAGTGTGAACTTTAGACCTATGGTTTAATGTAATAGCGTTGTGTAAAAATTTCATATGCAATTCCTGTTTTTGGCTGCTAGAACTGGCAGTCGGAGAAACTCTTTCCAGCGATAATCTGACCCATGCATTTATTTTGCCACTGCTTTGACTGCTTCTCCCTTTATTTCCATGGTACCATCACCCTGGTATGTTGGTACTTCTCCAATAGTTGGTTTCATTTGCATTATCCACCTGGCCAGTCATTTACTTCCTGCTTTGTCATGGTGGCGTGGCAAGGGCTGATATCCATTGGTGATCATGTACCTCAGGTGCCTCTAGCGATCAACGATCAGGAATGCGGGTGATGAATCGAATGGTTGAGCACTGACTTAGGGTTTTGTGATGGTTTATTCGGTGGTATGCTTCTTTTCCCTCATTCTGCATGGACGCTTATTTTCGCTTTGCCTGCCTCCTGCCACGTTCAGCTTGTGCACGAACCAGTTTCTGCAACCAGGGTTCGATGCGTCGGAGCTAGTCCACCCCACTTCCAGGTAATTTACACGTCGTTCTGTAGGTGCCTCATACAATTTTCTTGCTCTGTCTCTGCAAATTTGGTTTCCATGCTTACAACGTTCGACCAAACCCTAACAATTTTCCCTCTAGTTTATAGGTTTTCGGTTGGAATATGGATGGTGGAGCCAGAGGAGGTCATTTTGGCATCGGGAATCAGCTGCTGCTGACAGGGTTGCATACATGCAGCATGGAATGCTGGGTAAGCACTCTAAACTCGGGTTTGGCTTGTCTAAGGGAAGTTCACTGCCTCGGTTTGCTCTTCTCAAGGATTGTAAAGCACTTCTCTGTTTCTTCTGGTTTCAGCTGCAAAGAGGATCTTGTCGTGCCTGGACAGAGTCCCTCTACAGTCTTTACAATGTAAAAGTTTGGAGCCATAGGCTCTTCTGGCCGAGGCTTGGTTGTACTGTTGTAGATTCAGGCGAAAGTTCCCTTGGTTGGAATCTAATTGTATTAATAGATCATCTTTTGAGATCTACCATGTAATTGTAGTAAATCTCGATATTTTGATTTTGTGCATACCTGGGTTACGTTTCTCTTTCCTAGTTATGTGAGCACTTGTATCAGAACTATGTTTTCCTGATAAGTTCTACTCGGCGAAAGACGCATGCATACTGTTTCCCAACAGGGATTTTGACTTGATTTCTAATTTCTGTATCAATTTATGAATTGGCAATCGTATTTCTGTTTCCAATCATGGCTCTGTAATACTTGTTTAATATATGGTTTCTCGTTGAAGTCTGTTCCAAGAATTTAGAGTTTTTATTATGCGTATGCTATGTTGGAACCAACAAACTCTAATCTGTCGAATTACCATCGAAATAATTCTTTTTTTACGGTCGTTGCTGGTGGGTTTAATCATTAAAACATTTCCTGTGTAGAGATATTTTCCAAGTTTCCTTAGGATTATAACTAGTCACTATTTGATGGCTTGAAACCAGGTTAGGACAACCACCGTTGTCTGCCTATGGTTAGACATACGTTCAACATTTGACATCCATCTGGTTCAATTCAAAAACTCGTGGTAAGAAGTTCCCTAACGGCCCAGTCCCCCTCGCCGGAGCACTGCCATTCTGGGAGGCGTGGTTTTTTTTACTTACTTTGCTTCCTGAATATGACTATCTTTGCCTCTCCTCAAGATGCACAAGCTTCCATAGGGAACCTAGGGTTTTTATCCTAGAGTTTCGACTGTCCATTTTATACACACTCAGTTTGTTATTAGACTCTCTCTTGTAATTTTCTACCCGACCAAGATTTAATAAAACCCTTCCGGGTCTCTTGCCTGGATTTAACCACAAGTTGGAATCGATAACGATACCAAATCTTAATGTCAATCCCCCCCTCCAGGCTTATGATTTTATTCCCATTGTTACTATTTCCCTTAACCGCATGACAATCTTTCTTCAGTTTTAGCAGGAATTTTTTCTCCTAGGAAAGAAAAATATCGATTGCACAGGGTACTTTTGTTTCAAGCTTGAGTAATCACATTTTTAATTTTATGTTATCGATGGTACTCTTATCTTTCCTACTGTGAACTGTAGATTTTAGAGCCTAAGGTTATTCATTATTCCTGAGGGGTTTGTATGAGTAGGCCACAGATTCTAATCACTGTTCTCAAGTTCCCTCACTCAGGGTTATTTCTGCCTCTACCTATTTCTCTAATTTCTTCTTTTGCATTTTAACAGAGAGATAATAGAACACTATCTATGCACAGTTAACTGTTATTAATCAATAAAATAGACCCCTTCATCCATTCCCTGAGTAGTTACATATAAAATGTTTAACACATTTGCTACCAGAAAAGTTAGCAGTTTATTTAACAGATATCCAAGTGGTTTTTCCTACTTACCTGGTCTCCGCCTAGTGAATAGGACTCCTTAGAGGTTCACCTAGATTCCTGCTACTTCTCTCTTTTTGACCACCCAACCGTGAGACCCGTCTTTCAAGACCAGAGTCTCCCCCCTAGCTTTCCCTTGCCGAATCATTATCCTCAGCAAGAACACACTCAGTGCTTGGCTATCTGATCCTTACCAGACTTAGCCTCATTTTTCGTCCTCTGCCTGTCCCTATAGCGCATATTTTTTTTGCCTCCTTCCCCCCCCTTCCTCCTTCCTCGAGGTGTTTTTCTTTTCGGTTAAGGTAGGCAGTTAGGATTGTTTTTCAGCAACTGCCTGCTTTCTCGAACTTCCCTTCTCGAAAGTTGCTAGCCTCCATTCTTTAAAAAAAAAAAAAGGACTTCAAGAAATATTCCATGGTCAATTAAAATATTCTTAAATTCAAATAACCATCAATTCTTGTTTGTAGTTAAATACAGTAATAAAATAATTACAGCAAAGTATTTATAATGTCCCGGGTATCACACAAGCTGCAAAAAATAAGTCTGACAAGTATCGTTGTTGTCAGGTTGTTTAAAATAAGTCTAACAAGTATCGTTGTTGTCAGGTTGTTTATTGTAGTGGTTGGGATTATTATTTCCAACACTCCCAATAAGTCTGACAAGTATCGTTGTTGTCAGGTTGTTTATTGTAGTGGTTGGGATTTTTATTTCCAACACTTCCACTTAATCACAATTGCCTCCATTTACAATTTCCAAACAATTTCTGAGATATAAAAAAATTTCACATGCCAATGGCTTTGTGAAGATGTTAGCAAATTGTTCTTATGACCTGCAGTGCTGCAACAAAATTTCATCATTGTTAATCAAATCTCTAATAAAATGATATTTAGCATCAATATGCTTGGTCCTCTTGTGGAAGACAAAACTCTTGACAATGCAATTGCTGAGGTGTTGTCACAAAAAATAGTTGTCATGCCCTTTTGGTCATGACGAAAATCCCTCAACATCCTTCTCATCCAAACTACGTGACACATTGTTGTTGCTGCTATGACATATTCAGCTTCTGTTGTTGACAGTTACATTATTGGTTGACTCATGGAGGCCCATGAAATGGCTTTGGAATGCAAATGAAAAACATTTCCTGATGTGCTCTTCTGTCATTGACGTTGCTCGCCCAATCATTGTCAGCGTAACCAACGAGCTTGAAATCACTTGTTTCTTTGTACAAAAAACCATATTATTTTGTCCCATTGACATACTTCAGAATCCTTTTCGCTGCTTGCCAATGTGTCTTCTTCGGTGTCTCCATGAACCTTGACACAAAACTTATTGCATACATTATATCCGGCCTAGTGGCAGTCAAATACATCAAGTTTCCTATCACACCTTTGTATAATCTTGGATTGACATTGCTGTTGAAATCTTCTTTGCTCAGCTTCAACCCTATGATAGTTGGAGTTGGTGTAGACTTGTTGTTATGCATTTTAAACCTCTCCAAAATTTTTGCCACATACTTTGCTTGAGAGATAAAAATTTCATTTTTTGTTTGCTTCATTTCTATGCCCAAAAACTATCTTAGCAATCCCAGGCTAGTCATTTCAAACACACTCTTCATGACTTGTTTGAAATCAACGACGAGGAAATCATTGCCGCCTGTAAAAATCAAATCATCTACATATAAGACGACAATGAGAATCTTACCTTTGCTTTCTTTGATGTAGAGAGTAGGCTCACTGTCACATTTGTCGAAACCATTGTCCAACAAGTAAGCATCTATCTTGTTGTACCATGTGCGCGATGCTTACTTCAATCCATAAAGAGCTTTCCTCAACCGCTATACTTTGTCTACTTGGCCTTCAATCTCATAACCAAGCAGTTGTGCAACATACACTTCCTGTTTCAGCACCCCATTCAACTATGTGCAATGTCTCCATCCATGCGACTGGCATGAACGTCTCTGCGTAATCTTTTCCATGTTGCTG
>Ga0181464_1001732_pt1 | contig 10328 bp, 9 predicted proteins | sample InSIn2gowninarea_FD_119074 | JGI IMG/M metagenome (GOLD analysis project Ga0181464, IMG submission 119074) | Clean room microbial communities from NASA Spacecraft Assembly Facility at Jet Propulsion Laboratory, Pasadena, California, USA -... ...
ATGAACAACTTCATGCGCTCCGTACTATTAGAATTGCCCCGTTTGTCAAGTAAACACCAGACCACTGGGAAGGCAACTCCCTCATGCACAATGCCCAGCATCAGGATGTTGAAGACGCAATCGCCAAACTGCCATTGGGTGCGGTCGATTGAAAGAGTCCACGGCTCTGGGATTGCCATTAAGGCAACCACCGCTTGAGCAATCTTGGCATAATCCATTTCGTAGTGACGGAAAAATCGCTGCAACCGTTTGTAATGTGAGTCGGTTTGAGCCTTGCCACCGAAAGCTGTTGCCAGTTCAGTAAAATTCACTGTCTTGACCCGCAACAGCGCCATCAAAAAGGCTGCCACAAAGCTTAGTCGTGCGCCATGCCAGCCTAAGTGAGGGCGTAAAGTATCTCGCAGTAGAGTAACCTGATTCATAGGGTTTCATTATTAGAATGTGGTAATTCTTATGAAACCCTTTCCTAACCCTTGTTTGCAAGCTTTTGTCCTGTACTTAGAAACCAGTCTGTTGATAGCCCTTAATTAGCTTCCAAGCAAAACTGTAGCTAACATCGAATCGTTTTGCTGTCTGCTGGATTGATTCCCGCTCTCTCTTGTTTGTCTCCACAATTTTCTGGCGTAAATCATTTGAGTAAGCTTTCATCCATTTAGCCATTACTCATGGTAACGATTCCTCTCACTTTATCTCATTCAATCGAGAACTGCTGTATTCAGTAAAGAGATACGCTTTAAATTACTGTATCTAATATAAATAGGTACTCAGAAAAGCTGAAAGCATCTTTAGATCGGCACTACAATCATTAATGTTATTCAGCAGTCGACAGGGAGCGATCGCTCTCAAGAAAGTGCTGTGGAATGAATTGCGAATTTATCCCTCTTTCGTCAGTTTCTGAAGAAAGTCCTGCTGTGAGAGAGTTGCAGCCATTTTTTGAGTGAACTATTATTATCAAAAAGTCGAGCTACTGCTTTCTCTAGAAGGCTTATAGGATTCAGAAATGACCAAAGATTTGCAGGTTGGACAAGAAGAGAGTTATCGCACTTTAATTAAAATTATTGTTCGCCAAGCAGGTAGCGATCGCCTTGGTAGGAATGAAGCAGGAGTCAAGAAACATCGCCCAAAAGCTTACCCTTTGTTATCAAAGCCTCGGCATTAATTACGCAAGCAATTACAAACGGCTAAACCACAGGAGTATTTAGGGACGGGCTTATCTTTTCCATTGCAGACCAATGTGCAAGGAGGACTCAAGTTAAGTTCGGAAGCTCAAAAGGTTAAAGAGTCTATCTGGTTGATTTTGCGTACCGATTTAGGCGAACGCCTGTACCGCCCTGATTTTGGCTGTCGCTTATCAGAACTAGCTTTTGCTCCCTTAAATAATGACACCCTATTGCGAATGCGGATCTATGTTTTGGAAGCATTACAAAAATGGGAACCTCGAATCGAAGTAGATGAAGTCCGCGCCGATCCAGACGCAATTACTGGGCGCGTCAACATTGTTATTGACTATACCCTCAAGTCTCATCCCGACCCCTACAGTTTCGTCTACCCGTTCTATTTAGTTTCCGAGGTGGAGTAACCCGTGAATTTTGACTTTTTACCTCAGCTTCCCAGTTCTAGCCTAGATGATCGCACCTTTGACGACTTAGTAGAAGAATGTCTGCTGCGTATTCCCCGCTATTGCCCGGAGTGGACAGATCGCAATCTCAGCGATCCTGGTATTACCTTAGTCGAGCTATTTGCTTGGCTGACCGATCAGATGTTGATGCGATTCAATCAGATTCCCCGGAAAAACTATATAGCTTTTCTAGAACTCTTGGGCATCCGTTTACAGCCACCAACTCAAGCTCAAGTCAGGCTGACTTTCTACCTCAGCACTCATTTACTAGAAAACTACACCATTCCAAGCGGCACAGAAGTTGCTACCGAGCGCACTGAAACCCAAGAAGCCATCGTTTTTACAACAGATCGCAACCTAGAGATTGGTCAACCAACTATCAAACATATATTATCCTCACAAGAAGCGGGTAATACTCCTCAATTTCTCCAAGATCGCACCGGACAATGGCATCGCCAACAGGATGGTCTTGCAGTAACTCACGAATTTGAACTATTTTCGCAAAAACCGCAGTCTGGTAATAGCTTTTATCTGGCGATCGCATCCGATGCCCCTTTAGAAGGAAGTGTGCTGGAAATCGCCTTTACAGGAGCGCAAGGTACACCTACAGGCATCGATCCAAATCATCCTCCCCGCCGTTGGGAAGCCTGGGATGGCAAATCGTGGATAAATGTGCTTTTGCAGGAAAAAGATGACACTACCAACGGCTTTAGCTTTAACGAGAATACAGAAGATGACGATCGCTTTGAGCAAAGCGGTGAAGTGGTTTTACATCTACCCGAACGCTGGCCTACATCCAGTTTTGATGCTTACCGAGGTCGTTGGATTCGCTGCACCCTTACCGAATCTGGCGATCGCCAGCCGGGATATACAAATTCTCCTCGGATTAAAACAATTGCGATGCGCGCCATTGGCGGGTCGGTGCAGGCGAGTCAGTGCGTTCTGGTACAGGAAGAAATATTAGGTATCAGCAACGGAAAACCGGGGCAGAGCTTTGAAGTTGAAACTTCACCCATTTTAGAGCGTCGGGGAGAGGAGCAACTGCTTGTTCTTCCCTTGGGGCAGCCCCCCGAACTTTGGCAGGAGGTTGAAGACTTTGCCCAATCAAAACCCCAGGATCGACATTATGTTGTTGACTCATTGGCGGGTACAATTCAGTTTGGCCCATTGATTCGCGAACCGCAAACGCTGAAAAAGCAAACGCAAACTCGCGCCTATTTACAGCAAGTGTTGCCCCAAGAGCGATCGCCTGGGCTTGACCTCCACGATCGGATGATTGAGCAACAGTACGGGGCAATTCCTCCCTATGGCGCTGAAATTATGTTTTCCTATCGTACTGGAGGCGGTAAACAGGGAAACGTACAGGCAAACACGCTGAACTTTATGCAGACGGCAATTCCTTATATAGATAGAGTGACTAATCATCACTCAGCCGTCAATGGTGCGGATGGCGAGTCTTTAGATCGGGCTGTTTTGAGAGCGCCGCAAATGCTGCGATCGCACGACAGGGCCGTCACTGCTGCCGATTTTGAAGCCTTAACCTTAAAGGGAAGCGGCGGTGCAATTTCCCGCGCCTTGTGCTTACCAATGTCTGCCAGCCAAACTGCTGGCAGTGTTAGCGTGTGCGTCGTGCCTCAAGCCAATACCGATTTAATTGACCTAGGACACGGGATTGCTCCAGACAACTTTAATTTAGATTCGGCTCTGCGCGATCGAGTCACGCACTATCTAGACGAAAGACGTTTGCTAGGTATTGGGTTGCAACTACAGCAGCCCAACTATATTGGCGTATCGGTTCAAGCCGAAGTCACCCTAGAGCCTGCTTATAACAACCCAAGCGCTCAGGCTGAAATCGTCCACAAACTCAAAGTTGCCCTCTATCGCTACCTCAATCCTTTAACTGGTGGTTTAGAAAAAACGGGCTGGCCCTTTGGTCGCCCTCTTTATCCGTCAGACATCATGGTACTTCTTCAACAAACCCCAGGGATTCAATATTTGGGGGCTATTTTACTGTTTCCTATCCAAAAAAATGGCGAATCTTGGCAGCGACAAACAACGCCAGTAAACTACATAGATCCTGGCTCTTTGGGTTTACTCTGCTCCTGGGTATCTGCCCAGGAGCGTACAGGACATAGTGTGAATGTTCTGAGCGATCGATCGACGGCGAGGACTTAGGGTATGGTGTCAGTAAATACCTCCAAGTCAGTTAGTCTTCATATCTCGCCCACGCAGATTTCTGTAACTACCTCCCAAGGGGGTAGCCGGATGCTTGGCGCTGAAGCTGTAGAAGGTTCGCAACCGCAAGCTGAAATTGTGGTTTATCCAGGGGAACTTTGTCGAGTTGCCCTTGAAATTAAAAACTGGGAGTCACAACCTCAACACCTCACCTTAAAGTTAGATGGGACGTTCCCTCTAGAATGGTGTCAGGTACAGACGGATGCTGCTATTGCACCTCAAGAAGGGGCAGTACCACAGAACTCTATAGTGCAAACGTCCGGGGTAGCCCAAATTAATCTTGTCACCCTAGAAGTGGCTGCTAAAAAAAGCCGACATACGGATTTATGGTTTCTTGTTCCTGATGGTTTTTTTGAGGGTCAAGATGTGCTGGCGGGAGGCAAAGACAATCAACTCAACTTTCGAGGTTGTCTGTCGATTTATGCTAGTTACAGTCTAAATCAAGGGTCTAGTTTAGAGCCGATTCAAGAATCTAATTTTGAGCTAAATGTTCGACCACGAAGCGCTTATACCGCTCTTTTGCCGATAGTTTATCAAGAAGTTGATTACATTCATCGCTTGATCGAAATCTTTGAGCAAGCTTTCGATCCTGTGGTGAATAGCTTTAGTTCAATGTGGGCGCATCTAGACCCATTAACTGCACCTCAAGCACTCCTACCGTTTTTAGCTCACTGGGTAGACTGGTCAATTGACGATCAGCTAGATTTAACTCGTCAAAGGCGGCTGATTCGCCGCGCTGTAGAAATTTATCGCTGTCGCGGAACCCGTAAAGGACTCCGGTTTTATCTGCATTTATATACAGGTTTGCCGCTTGACGAACAAATCGACCGGGAAGAAGATAAATCGATTAGCATTACCGAACCCTGTGGTCAAGGATGCGTATTTGGCATAGCCTCGGTAGGCAAAGATGCAATTATAGGCGGTGGCAAGCCCTATCACTTTGATGTGCGCTTGCGCGCCCAGCCAGACAACCCCATTGACGAGCATCTGATCCGGCGAATAATCGAGCAAGAAAAGCCTGCATTCTGCTCCTACAGCCTGCGGATAGAAACAGACCATTGTTGAGCATTCACTAAAACTTATTTAACCCAATTATTCCCTTAAATTGGAGATATTTTTATGACCCATCCTTTTCCCAACCCAGTGATCGCCCCTATGGAGCGCCAACAAGTTAGAGATGGCTTGCTTTTAACTGCCGAGCGTTGGCAACGCGCCCATGATTATCAACGCAAACGCCAAAATCTTCACTATCAGTCAATCAATCAGCCAGGGATTGTTTGCGGGTTAGGAGTACGGGTAATTCCCGCCCCAGAGGAAGTTGCGGCTCAATATCGCGACAATCGCTGGGTACAAATTCAGCCGGGAATTGCCATTGATGTAGAAGGTAATCCAATTATCGTGCCTCATCAAATCAATTTTCGGATTGCCACAGAGTTAAAAGATTCCGAACCCGTCACGGTTTATTTAGTTGCTCAGTATCGAGATCCCGATCGCTTAGGAGGAAGCCCCGATCGGGAAGTCGTGCAGGAAACTTTCAGAATTGACGAGCGCAGCCGTCTCCCGGAACGGTCAGACGTGGAGCTTTGTCGTGTTTTAGTGCGATCATCGAAGCAAGATTTGCTCCGCACTCCTGTCGATGTTTTTTTTCCAGGGTACGGCGAATTAGATTTGCGTTATCGCCGTCAAGCCCAAGCAAGACCTCAAGGCTTGGTTCAAGTGGCTCAAATTAACTCTGACGATTCAGAATGTAGCCGAAATTTTTTCAATCTTACTTACTTACTACGCGCTGTTGAAGACATTTATCCATCTTTAAAAGGTGCGGAAACGGTCGATCGAGTTACTTGGGATGAAAACATCCAGCCCTACGAACTACTTTATCTAACTGGACAGCAAGGTTTATCGCTAAACAACCATCAATTCTCGATGCTTTCAAGCTATTTAAAGTCGGGGGGTACTTTACTCGTCGATGCTCCCGTCCAGAATACAGAACTGATTGAATCAGTCCAGTTACTCGCCCAACACTTACAGACCCCACTAAAGTCTTTACAAGAATCCCGGCGCGACCATCCCTTGCGGATCAAGCCGTTTTTATTTTCTGCGTTGCCAGTAGTGGATGGAAGTAGAGTTCAACTGTTATCTGGCGGCGGAATTATTCTGGCGATCGGTAATTTGGGCGGATTATGGGGTTTAGATGAACAACTAGAGCGATCGCGAACTGAGATAAGAACCGCTCAAGAACTAGGCATAAATATCCTACACTTTGCTTGGAAACGCAAACAGACAATCGATTTACAGTCTGAAGGCGGCGCTGTTGCATAAATAACTCCCCTGCATAGCTGCACTTAATTCAACGTCCTTTAACGTTTTTTGACGCGAAGATATCGTCAGGAAAATACTAATTTAAAGCGAGAAAGATTTATACTTCCTCGCTCTAGGTTCTTAAGATTACAGATTAATAGTTTGCTTACAAAAGCTGTGGCAACCCGTTAGCCGTAACTACCCCTACCATGGAAACCGCCGGAGCCGTGATGGTGATTGCGGAGAGTGACCCTATGGTTACTGGCGAGGGTGAAAATACTGACAATGGGCCACCTGCCGTTACATTAGCCGCACCCAGGGCCTTGATTGTGGCAAGACCACCAGCAGTGACATTCATAATCCCAGTAGTTGTAACATTCATTGTTGCTCCAGTTACATTAATTATGCCTGTGGTGCTGAGGTTAACCGTCATTGTATTATCCATAAAGGTTAACTGTTGTTGCCTTCTAGTTTTAACACTAACAATAGAGGTCGTATCGTTTAAACTTACTTGATTAAACCCTGCTGTTTTAATTTCAATCTGTTTTATCCTAAAGTCATCCATACGAATGCTGTGACCTCCAGCAGTTTTAATTTCTATAAATTTCTCACTGTCGTTAAGGTCAATACGATGTCCAAGGTTAGTTTTAATATAGATGCCTGCTTTGGACTGCCTACCTCCATCTTCCTCAACAAATTGAATCGTATGCCCAGTACGGGTTTTAATCGTGCGTACTCTCACTTTGCGGTTTTTAATGGTTTCCGCAACCGTTTCAACGGTTTTATCCTTGCCATTCCAAACACCCCCGACTATATAGGGGCGATGAATATCTCCGTGTTCAAAACCGACTAGGACTTCATCATTAATTTCTGGTAGGCAATAAAATCCTCTGTTATGGGCTGCCCCTAACCCTACTACTCTGGCCCACTGGCTTTCATGCTTCATAGTCAAAGTGGGAAATTTTACTTTAACGCGACCCAACCCTTTTGGATCGTTATTATTCGTCACCAGCCCCACTAAAAGAGTTTGACCAGGTTGGAGATGGGTCTTGGGGGGCAAGGTAGAAAGTAAGCTACCTTCTCTCAACCCGCGAACTGTAAAGTCCGTTGTATAATCCCTATGGATGTAACGGTGACGGGTTTCGGTTATGTAGTAGTCACCACTATAGCGAGTTCCCATATTTTCAAGAGTAACCACTTTGCCCGGTCGGATCGTCGGGTTTCCTACAGCTTTGGCATCAGCCGTTACAAACTCTCCGCCTAGCTCATCATAAAGAGCCTGAGCGATCTGTTTTGCCTCTTTTGGAGTATTTACAGGTTGGTTTACCACAATCATTTTAGAAGGTTGTTTCATTTTAAACTTCCCACTGATGCTGCTCCCGTTACCATTTCCCGTCTTCGTAACCAACTGCTCTTTGGAAGCGGTTTCTGAGATTAACTTTTTGTTAGTGTAATCCCAGCTATTAACCTCGACCGAACTAACTTGTTCGGCACTGGTAACTCTTACATCAAAACTGGTAATATCTTCCAGCCACTCTAGCTTAAGAACTCCTCCACTTTTAGGCTTGCGAAAGTGAATCTTATTGTCTTGCACAAAAAATTCAAACCCTATTCTTGCGGCGCGCTCTCGCAGAAACTCCATATTGGTTTGATTTTCTTGAAAAACATATTCGTGGGAGACACCACTCGCATCCAATTGACCGATTTTAATTTTTGCTTCTTGAGCAACACGGCGCACAATATCGGTATCCGTACAGTTTAAGAAAGATCGGTTGTAGCGACCCCGATGCAGTCGATGGGAAACATCATAGCCGCGCACCACAATATGCGCTTCAGATGTATGAGAAAATTTGACTTCAATACCCGTAATTTCGCCCTCAATCAATTGAGGTTCTTTTTCAGATAACTGAAATTCAATATCTTCTGTTGTACTAGACTCAAATCCAATCGTAATGCGATCACCAATATTAAAGTATTTTTCGTTTTTCCAAGGCGCGCTGTTCTCGCTGGCTGCAACATAAACATTGTGAATTTTGATGATAAACATACTTGGCATATGTAAGCTTTCATCTACAACTATTTCCAGAACGTCTTTCATTAGTTCTTCTGGCGCTTTCACTCCACCCAGTTTGAGTACAGGCTTGGACAGATAAAGGTTTTGACTATTTTTTTTGGTAAGCATTGCAAGATACTCTTAGTGTTGCTAGACAAAAATTTAGAGGTTATTTCCTTAACATTTGGAATTGAATTATGGGTTGAGATAAACTTCAACAGGTTTTAGAATTTAAAGAAGTCGTGGATCGCGAGTTCTTCCTGGGGTTGGTTTTGGCTTCGGAGTTGGTTTTGACCCTGGGGTTGGTTTTGACCCTAGAAGTGGTTTTGGTCCTGATATATTTTCAGGATCGACTTCTTGAAGCGCAATATTAACGATCGCTTTAACCGGAGTGCCATCAGCCAAAAATAGGGTAAGTTTGTAGTTCAAACTCGTCATAACGCAGTGAAAATAGCTATCGTGCCAAGTCAAAATATAGACGGGCGGGCGACTAAGAGTATTGCTACGAGCCGTTGCACCCTTTTTAATATTGTTAATATATTCCTTAAGAACAGAGGTCTTTTTTTCATAAGTATCAAATAACAAATTCTGCAAAGTAAACGAATAGGGTTCTACTCCAGAAAAATTAACCTTCGGCAATAAAGTAGTTCCCCGATTGCCTACGTCACTATGCCAAATTATTTGACGAGTAAAATCAAGTTCTGACGGATTAAACATGAATTCAATATCTTTAGCCTGTCCACTGAGGTCGCTATGCACCATCAACTTTGCTTTTTCAAGTTTCATTGCGTTTTATTCAACCTTTTGAATGCAATTAAAATTACCAGGGTAAACAGCCTGCAAGTCTTCCCTGTCGCTCGCGCTCGTAGACTAGACGCTGGTGTAACTCCTGCTCGATTTCTTGAATTAGCCTCTCTAGTACCTCTGTTGAGGAAGACAAAGCGCTCTGTGCCGGATCTATTTGATGAGTTGCAATCGTTTGGTGCGAAAAAATCCGGTTGCTTTGATGGAAACCTCTACGTTCCATCTCAAGATTTAGATGCGGACTAAGAAAGTCGCAAATCATTTGTACAAGCAATTCTAAGTCTTCTGCTGCTTGCCGAACAGTATTTACAGATGGTGGTGGTGTTAACACTTCCTCAAGTAGGGATTTTTGGGGCGCAAAAGTACCCGGTGGAACACCTGCAAGCGGGGTCAAGTCTTGGGTTAACGATTTAGCACTTTGGTCATGGCGATCGCTGTCATAAGCCAGTAAGTTTCGAATACTAGACTGTTGCATCGATCGATCTGTTGATGTCTTCTCAGCATTACTCAAATTGATCTGCTGCGATAGGTCGCGAATCTCCTGAAAATCTGCTTTTTTTTCTACACTACCGTTAGAACACTCTGAAGATTTTGAATTAATCGGGGGGTCAAACTCACTCATAATTAAACTTCCAACTTCTTACATTCATTTCCAAGTGCTTTGGGCAAAATAACCCTTTGTGTCTCTAGAGACTGCATCGCCACCAGCCGACTGCTTGCCAATTTTTAAACCCTCAAAGGCTAAAGTTAATTCTTCAACAGCAACACTGTTGCCGTCGGCGGCTAAACTAGGGAGTTTCCAACCTACGGGAATAGCACCAATTAGACACCAGCTTTTCATGATTTCCCCAGCTTGATTGAAGGTCAAAATATTAACGTTGCGTCGCTGGGTTTTTTGCTCAAATAACTCGCTTAACCACTGCGAAAAGGTATTGTCGTCAGTTGTCCCTCGCTTTAGCGTAATATCTGAAAAACGAGTGTGTCCTAAACTAATTCTTTGCTGATCGTTTACGCCACCTTCTTGATATACCTCCTTGTCTACGTCGATACTGATGCCCGAACATTCTGAAAATGAGGCAACTATGTTTTTGCCAATTTCTATATAAAATCGGTTGGTTGTAACGTAGTTCTCAACGTGAGAATTGGATTTTGGTGCAGTTGTATTGTTGGTTGGTGTAGCCATTTTATTGTCTTCCTGTATTAGAGTTACCGATTCTTTCTCTTTGAATTTTGATATCTGCGTAGAGTCGTTCGTAAACGCAATCGCATAATTGGTGCATTAGCACCGGATTGTTGAGATACTGTTGAGCTAATTGTGCA
>Ga0181464_1001970_pt1 | contig 10322 bp, 9 predicted proteins | sample InSIn2gowninarea_FD_119074 | JGI IMG/M metagenome (GOLD analysis project Ga0181464, IMG submission 119074) | Clean room microbial communities from NASA Spacecraft Assembly Facility at Jet Propulsion Laboratory, Pasadena, California, USA -... ...
CATAGGAAACTATATTTGAGCTTCAATTTCTCTCCCAAAATGGTGTCAACATCCTTCCAAGATTCCTCCCTTTTGTTAAAGATAAAGGGACCCAGTTGATGTCTTATTTTTAGTTGTGCTCTTTTCTTAGCACCATAGAAGTGAGAGAGATTTGCACTGTTGAATTTCCAATAGTACTTTAAGGCAAAGAGTCTCATGGGGACATATTTTGGAAATTTGTAAGGGGCGAATTCACAGCCATAGATTCTGATCACAGTGTGGTTCTGGTAATAATACCAGTCACCAATGTTGTATCCTTTTGACAGGTGCAGGATTCTTTGCATTTCAGCAGTGAGCCTAGGAGGAGGATCTACTGACAATAAGCAAGTAGCTGGATAAATAAATAGGTCAATGAATTCATAGTAGTGTAAGGGGATTGTGAGACCAGATGGCACACTGAGGTCAAAAATATCATAGACCTTCGCTCTCCCTTAGCATCCAATTTCTTGAGGAAGACTGGGAAATTATCAGATTGATAATACAACAGAAAATGATATATATATATGAAGTATACTTGAACACCCTCTCCCTTTCCAAATTAATGAACTATTCAGGAATTTTGTTGGCAATGAATGTGGCATAGTTGTACTTGATAGCAGGGGGCTGTCCTGGAGCAAACATGGACATGAGGGCCATAACAGTTTCATCCACAACCTCACTTGTTCTGAATCCCAAAATGTAGGAAATCATATCTATGATTAGCCTTCCAGTTTCATCAAACCAAGCATGGTGATAGGGAGGTGATTTACTGAAGAATCTTGGAGGCACAAATGTTTTGGAAATTTTGGTGACTTGTTCAGAGGACAACTTTGAGGCTAGATCCAACAGGTGTTTCATGGTCAGAGGAACCAGAGGCTAAGTTGGTCTGAATTGAAGCATCTCATTTATGGACTGAGGGGTGATGTAAAAGAGGACATTGCCTGAGGGACCCATCACTGCCCTTTGAGAAGACTCATAGTTAGCACAAAACTGGTGGATGAGGTTAAGGAACACATTTACTAAAGGCAGATAGTAGATAGGCATGTTGGATTCCCATATCCCAAATATATCAGTTTTGTTTCTGTGGCTGCTCCTTATCTCACAAAAATCCTAAAGGTGTGGTTTGTATCCCTCCATGTCATCAATTTGAAAATCTCTATCAGCAAGAGGCTGCCACTCCAGTTCTCTATGTGGTGCATTTAAGGGTGCAATGTTGAGGGCTATTGGAGCCTCCATGATTTTCTGTGCTTACAACTGGATTTGAATATGTGTTTCAAATAGGGAACGCGATTTTGACACAGATTTTCCTTACACGAATGGTGAAATCTGAGCTAATATGGAAATAATCTCTCTGGGCAAGATTTAGGAGGAGGAAAAGACTTCGAAGTGTAAGCTAAGAAGCTGGGGAAACAATGAAAAGGTCGCCTCACTTGCATGTGCTTTTTCAATGGCTTCACGAGAGAAAATGAACAGAATTTAACGTTTTAGGGACAAATTGCAGAAGGCTGTGAAGTGAAACATGTTTTCTTGGAAGCAATGGTGAGCTCTTGAGTTGAAATGAGGAGGTTTGGTGGTTAAAACACATTGTAATCACATTTGACTCCTTCAGCGATTGCTTTAATAGAGAAACTTGATAAAATATGGTTTTCATGTGACAATTGGATAAATACCTGTTTTTCAAGACTTTTGCACAGAAATGCAGTTGTAGGTAGAGGCTGAGGCGATCAGGTTTGTAGTTTGAGCACGACTGGTTGACGGACGGGGTCGTTGATGGTGGATCGATGTAACACTCATGCACAAACCTTCAACATTGGTTGGATAAAACAAATAAAAACATGACTTTGGTGCGCTTTTTGACGGATATTTGTGTTTTTTCAGACCTTTTGGTGCCTTTTGGTGCTAACATCAGCATGATGTCATACTACACTATAACATGGTACGGGGGGTGACGCGGCAGCTAAGGTGGACAAGTGACGGGGTGGACACAGTGGATTATAGAGCAGAGTGGGCGTTAACATAAACACCGACATGGGGATGTTGCAAGCGGCAGGGAGGATAGGCGGTAAGCAGTTTGCATCGCAACGCCTTTGGTACGGGGGCGGTTTCTGTCAGAGCGGGCATGATGCAATGAAAACGGGCCATGCATCCCTCTGTACGATGCCAATACCACTTTTCATCGTGAGGTAATCTTCAGACAATGGGGTGGCTCCAATATTAATACAAGTTGTCAGATCTACAGGGCCAGATCGGAGGGCTGACGAGAAGGATAAATGCGAGGATGATATGGCGCGAAGACCCACCCATATTATAATATTTAAATAATGCTGTGGAGTTTCAAAAACCTTTGATTTGTGGGTTTTGCAGTTGTGCGAGGGAAGTGGCTATTAATTTAATCAGACATTAAATTAATTCCATAGTATTTACATGCGTGCGGGGTATTTGCATAGTTTAGGTGGGTGGGTTAGCTAGGTTAGGTATTTAACCTAATGTTAAATAGACCCCTGATGACTTGGACATGGAAGGGCTGTTACCAAAGTCCCAGATGGACATAGTAATCCTAAAAACTGTAATATGTGGCTATAAATGCCAATGGGTAGGGATATTTATATTTTTTTGGGATTTTATATAGTTTTTGTACCATAGGGATAGGGGACTGTTTAGGGAGCTAAATAGTAAATTAGAATGTTAATATGAACATGTATGGAATGAAACTGCATGAGAAAAACTGAGTTGATAAAGTACAAACTTAGCCATGGAAGAATGAGAAGGAGTTTGAAATGATGATTTTTACACAAGAAATGCAGCTTCTTTTCCTTAAGAAAACTCAAATCTTGAGTTACTATTTGTCAGAGAATGAAATGAAGCAGGACTATTAGGCAGACCCCAAAGTTCTTGAGGGGATGTTAGTAAAAGACTTGTGGGGGAATGAGAGGGGAGTTAGTCATGCTTCCATTTCCATATTACCAAACAATTTCCATGGTAGAAATGTTACTGATGATATGAGTTTCCTTGACAAGGAAAAAATGATGATACACTTGCTTACTTCTACAACCTCAAACTACCTACCCAACCTACAAGCTAGCATTTTTTCTTCCTTTTGGTTGGGTGCACTTGAGTTTGCAAACACTGATTTTCCTCTTTTCCTTTTGACTGCCCTCCTATCTAAGTCTACCCTTATTTCTTCCAAGGGCTCATATTAAATAGTTGAGACCCTTTGCTTCTCTACCTAGCTAATGATATGCCAAGCTTAAAATGTTTGGACAAATCTTCATTCTCTATTCTACAACAAGTAAACTTAAACATGACATAACTAGGATTGAATTGTCGGGTTACTCATCAGTTGTTACAAAAATCAACCATCTGTACAAAATGAACTCCTTGGGCAATGGAATAGCAGTGGTATTTGAACTAGCACACTTTCTTGGCCTTAAATTTGCAAAATATGGAACCTTTGCAGCATAAAAAGATGAACATATTTGGCCCTTTCATAGTCAATCATGAAAAATGATACCTATTGGTATAGGAACCTAACAGGCTCTAGGTAACCCAACCACCTACATTTTTCTTTGATTTGCACAATAAAATGAGGCAAACTACGCCCACAACCCCTAAAACCTATGAGGTCAAGTCTACTGGTGTCGAGCCCTTAGTGGATTTTGAGAGTCAGATTGCACATCCCTCTTTCCCTTATTCACTCATTGACCTCCGCTTTGAACTATTTTCTAACCATGTCTTGTAGCAGCTACAACCACCCTCCAAAATTTTTCCTTCGCTTCATTTTGGAGCCTTCGTCCTCAAAATCAACACAACTATCCTACATTGATTAGGTACTTGTGCTTATTTGAGTTCATCTATCATTTCACTTATTTTTTATAACTCACTTGTCCCATCGGTCAACCATAAGCACACCCAACACTTGGTCCACGTTCAGTCAACTAGTTTTCGGAAAAAACTGCGCAAATTTGGAGAGCAACTTGTCTTCCTCTTTAGAAATGTGAAGAGCATCATAGCAGCTACCCTGCACTCAAAAATTGTGTAGAGCAGGCCAGGCAGCCTTGCTTTAGAAATTGCACAAAGAAAGCCAACCAACACTTCTCTCTACAAATTTTTTGTCTCTGCTAGTTGTACTGTCATCTAGAGAAACTCACCCAACTGCACTGCCTTCTAGAAATGCATAGAGCAGTCAGGCTAGCTACACTATTCTCTATAATTTCACAGAACTATCTAGCTACTCTACTCTCTATAAATTCATAGAGAAGCCCAACATCACTACTTTAGAAAACTACACAAAGCTAGCCAAATAGCCAAACCCCTAAGTCCAAAACCATCGGCAAAGATCTCCCTCATTAATTATCCATCACATGTGCTGGCAGGTGGTCTAGTTCCCTATATAACTGCGTAATCCTTCCTTACATGGCGAGAAACTTTTCTCGAAAAATAAAAAAGAAAAAAATTGAAAAAACATCCCTATATTTTAGGGATTTATTTTATGCAGCAGGAGTTACATGCAAAACTGTTTTAGAAACTTCTTGCCAAGTGTCACTTTTTCCTAGATTTTTGGCATGCACATCATAAACCCTAATTTCACCAAATCTATTTAAACGATGTCATAGATTTCATTCTGCACATTCCATCTTGAAGCTATGGCATTTTTGAGGCATCTAGGAACCTTCGGCACAGTCGGTGCAACTTTTCGGGTTAAGTTTTGCTTTTCATGCCTTTTCCCGCTTTTTCTGTCACTTTTTAGTTTTTGGATTGCATGAGTGTTATTTCCTTAGTTTTACTAAATGAACACTGGTGTTTTGATGTACTTTAGCTTGTAGAAGTGTTGTTTCAAGTTTTGCATTACCTTTTCTTAGTGTCACATGCATAACATTGCTTTTGCACTCATAGGCATTGTTTCGACGGATTGCTTCATGAGTTGTTTGGTTTTGTCGATTGATTGATTTCTACACTCTCTTGAATCATATGCATGTTTATTTCACTCGGATTTGTACTAGATTTTCACATGCATTCAGTCCTTAGTGATTTTCAATCACCCGTCGGCAAGTCTAAACTTCCTTAGCCAAGATCTTGCCTTGCCTAGATTGCATTGCACTTTTATGAGATGGAAGGCTCTACCTTGCTCCTAGGAATTGCATATAACTTGCCTCCCACTAGCTTTCCAAGTTTTTCTCTATGCAGTTTTGGGAGACAGTGCCCCAGCTGGCCCTCGAGATTGTGTAGTGCACTATCCCGGGCAACAGTCATGCTAATTGAAATTGTGCATTGCATAGTTCTAGTCCTTAGCATGCCAAGATGGACTATGCTCTATGTAGTTTCAATAAACAATGAACTCCTAGAAGCCTAGACTATGCTCTATGCAGTTCCAGCTATCGGTCTCCCATCCTCTTTGAGACAAAACTGCGCAATTTTCAAAAACAGTCAACCAGGTGTGTTGCATGTTAGTCCTCAAGTTTCTTTTGGTTTTCAACTGACATTTTTTTGCCATGAGTGTTTCTCTATCTCCATGTGTCACAGGTGTTCATCAATCTCTCAACAGTATAAGTACAATGGCTTCAAAGAGAGTATGATCAAAAGACATAGTTGAGAGCAGTACTGGGGATGTGGTTGGACAGGGGTCAATGAGCTTGGCCGTGTATATAAAAACACACTTGTTCATCGAGAAGGATATCAAGATAAAATGGAAAGACATGATCAACACCATCTTTTCAGGAAGCTTTGAGGAGAATTTGGGTGATAGATAGGCCTATGTGAACATCCATAAGTAAGGACTATACAAGGTTGCATGTAGGTTTCCCATGTTCCCTTACGCAGATGTGATCCACTCGATTGTCTCACACATTGATCCCGAGGCAATGATACTAAGAAATGTCAGTGCAGAAAGGATTTCTTCCTTTAGGATTGAGGATTATCATGAGATATATCATTTTCCATTCCCAATGAGTAGGATGGATGTACCATTTTACACTCCCAATGGTATCACGAACACAAGAGATATATTAAAGCATTGGGTAAAGGAGCCAACAAAGTTAGGGACGACATCCAACTAGATATACATGACGAAGACACTTAGGAGTGCATATCAATTCTTGTTCATCTTTGCATGCCACTTGTATGGCCAAGGGAGTACAAAAACCTTCCCACAGAGTTGGGTTGCTATGTTGGATCAGCTAGAAAATAAAGGAAAACCATTCAACTAGTCCAACACATTGGCTTTCCAGTTGAAAGTGCATTTGTCCAATGCTTAGAGTCCACCCAAGGATTAGTAAGAAAATTTCTTCATATCTACATACCTGCTCGATGAAATTTATGCCCATCAATAGTTTCCTCACATGGTTTGGGCATGGACACCTTCATAAAGTTATGTGAACATATATTGCAAGTTGCTCTCATATTGCAGCTACCAAGGAGTCATGGCTAGAATAAGTGACCATTTTTTTGCCCCTCTGTACATGAGGATCTTTGAACAAGATCCACCCTGCATGTATCAAGAAACAATGGAGGCATTGTTGAACATTGAAGATTGGTATGCCTCACCCAAGGTAACATTCATTAGCATGTACAATGCAAAGAAATATCCGCATGTGTTGTCGAGGTTCGCCATGGACAATTTGGCCATGCAAGATGTTTCATACCACATCTCAACAGGCTTGTCAGTTGGATTGGACAGGAAGAAAAAGGAACCATGGCCTACACTTCCTATGAAAATTAGGTTGTATGTGATCGAGAGTCTGAAAGAAGCAGATGTCAAAGTATAAGACTTCAAGAAGTTTAAGTTTGGCACCAGGAGTTTGAACCTGTATGACCCACATGATTTATGCAGGGACCACTATGCGAGAGTGTACTATCCTTGGATCTATGGGGCATGTCATTAGTGAGAGGAAGGCCCATGAAGGTATTGTTATAACTCCTCTAGGTTCAATGAACCACTAAACATTATAGTGGAATGCCTAGGAGCACTCAAGGAAGCAACACCACAAGGAGAAGCAACAACAATAGCAACAAGAAACAAACATGTGCCAAACAAAGCTAAGATGAAGATTACCAAAGGTACAAAGACAGATCAAAGCTACAAGCTTAAGTAATACCACTTGTTGAAAAGGTAGCTTTTGAGATAGATATGAAAAGGTGACAACGTGATAGGAGGATAGCACAGAGAAAGAGAGATAAGGAAATGCTAGAAGATACTGAGAGGATGTTGTAGAAAGTCAAACAAAATCTCGGGGAAGAAGAAGAGATGCGTAGAAGAGAGACGGAAGCACATCATGAGCATGAACAGGACCAGGACCAAGAATAGGAACAGGAACAAGAACAGGAAGAAGTGCAAGGTGCGAAGACAGTGCAAATTACACCAATACAGGTTGAAGACTCTGAACCAGCAATAGATGAGGAACAGGGTGAGCAGCTACAAGAACATGAACTTTCTCTTCAGGATGAATAGATAATAGAAAAGATGGACATGGAGGTGGAGTAGCCGTAATAGGATCATGATACCAACCTCATTCCAATAGCAGTCGAGGTCAATCCAAAGGGTTCACCAACCCCAACAGTAGAGAAAGTCTTGAGATAAAAAGGGGATACCATTCTCCTTTAATACCATCTAGGAACAAAGATGTAAAACACAACCTTTGATGAGTCACAACACAGAGTTGTACAAGGATGTAGATCCCACACCCCAGATGAGCATGCATCACCTGCGCACTTGGAGGAATGGGTGATTGTTTCAAATGTACAAAGACATCACTAGTATCGAGGCTTCGTATGCCAGGTTGTACAAGGATTTAGATGTCATGGTGAGGAAGTATGGCACCCCATCGATTGGTATGCTTACCGAGGCCAAAGAGAAGAACCAAGTCAAACTAGAGCTCGATGCATACTTTGATTAGTTGATGCTCACGACCACCAACACATATTTTAAAGTCAGCATAGATAACATGTGGATGTACATCATCAATCCGGCCATGCTCAAGACTGAGTTGTACATGTTATAGGGTGAGTTGGACCAAGGTTCCAAATCAATATACCTAGAAGAAACGGAGGCAAGATTTTGTTTCCAGAAGGACTTCATCAAAGAGTATATAGACACCATTGCACACTATCAAGCATGGTATCAATTCATCACCAAGGATCATGGATAGAAGGTTGATGAGCTAGTCTTTCCATAGTCATCTGAGTCTAAGTGTTGTCTTGTTTGGCTGACTCAAGCCAATTTTGTCCCACATGGGTATATGTGGAAAATGTATCATTTTGTAAACATTATGTTAAAAGTGAAATTCCAAGTGTCACTAGTGGAAAACAAACAATCATATGTAATTTAAAGAGTCATGAGGGTAGTCCAAGAGTCACAAAGGGGAATGTCAATGGTCACCCCACCCTTTGTTATAAATAAAACCTCATAACTCATAGAAAAAGTTTTTGGGAGCCAAGCTTTTTCTAGGAATTTCTTAGAGAAGGCTCAAGAGTATTGTGACAAGCCTTAGCTTCTCCACATTGCAGAGTGAGAAAATTTCTTTGGAAGAGTAGGTGGTGTTGACTGTAATGTTCCACTATTGGGGATAGTGGCTATCATGGTTGTATGTATGGATGCAAATTTCACTTTATATAATATCACAAAGCCAACATGTTTCATGCATATGTTGTTATTGTAGTTAGACTATTATGGTTACTTTAGCAATGTATGTTGTTTTACTTACGCATTGATGTATGGACTATTCTATATGTGATTGTATGAATCTTATTGAAGTGTGTTTCTGGTTTAAGTCATCACTTTGGATTGTCAACTATTCTTATTTCTAGTTTGTGATTTCATTCAGCTTGTGTGTTCCTTTCAAGCTGTGTACTATTATAGGCTTCTAAGGGGCACACTTTTTTCCCCTTCCGTGTGTTAGAACCTCCCCATGCATCTCTCCTGAATTACTGAAAGGTCACACACTTTATTCCGACAAGTATATATTTCTCACCTTTTCACACTATCGCAGTCAAGGCATAGATTTACTACCCACTGCTGGGACTCCTAATCCAAATGGTCTGAGGTCTAGCTGGGACTTATTACCGGGGAGATCACCTGACATGTTGGCTAGTCCAGCACCATCAATATTTTTTGCACTATAAGGAGGGCCAAATGACAAGATGAGTCCTCAAAATATGTTTTTAATCTTCACACATCTATAATGTCTTATGTTACTCTTCATCCTTCGAGGTGTTTTTCTTATGGATATGACTTTGAAATCCTAGAGGAGTTCTAGAATCTATTGTCACAGAACACATATGCAGGTGAAGCCATAACAGCTTGGGATAGGCATAGTCTTGCCTTTTCCAATCTATATGAACACATCGAATCCCGTGAGGTTATGTGATCTGCACGTTGTTCACATTCATGCTTCATGGGAATCCATTGAACTGGCTTAACGCACTGCCTGAAAGATTTATTCACTCATTTGGTCACCTTGTTTTAGATTTATGTCATCTTTCCATAAATTTTACTATCAAGAACTTAATAAAAAATTTCTTCTATTATGGAAGGCTCCCAATGAATCAGTGACGTAATTCTGGTATCACTTTTGTAATCTCGTATTTCAATTCCCAGAGGATGAAAATAATTGGGAATTTATCAATGGAATATTTCAGTATCTTCTTCACATATCTGAGAATCCACACATCTTAGAATCATTCGAACCCCTCCCAGCATACCTCAGTGTTAGAGCTTCCAAATCCAAGGCGGACACAGTTGTTGTCACAAGTGATTTTTCATCCTCATCTCATCAAACAACTCTAGTCCCATAGTGTGAGGCGAGAGAAGGTGTACATATGATTATTGAACTATCACATCCTCCCACCTCACCTACTCTTGATTTCTGCATGCATTTGGCTGACAAGTCTATTGGTTGTCACATGGATTTCTTTCCTCAACCTTCGCCTCTGCATTTTGTTGATCCTATGGATTGTACTATGTTGTGTTCTCCCGTTTCGAATTCCACACTTGTTGTTCATGAGGATCAAGTTGTAAACATAGTTAGTGTTGAGAAGCCAACCTGTGCTATCATTCATAATGAGTATGTTTGGGAATCTGAAGAAGAACCTACGGAGAAGGATGACCTCCTTTTGTTTGCACCTCATCTGCTTTTCCCTAAAATCTTTGGTGATTTTGACATTGTTGATTTCCCATGTGAGAACACATTCTCAGATGCATCTACTTCCGATCATTCACATAATACACTAGATGTCAGTCTATCATTACATAGCAAGGATGACACATCTATGTTTGCAAATACACTCAATATTTCATCTGCCATTTCTAAAAA
>Ga0181464_1001973_pt1 | contig 10318 bp, 12 predicted proteins | sample InSIn2gowninarea_FD_119074 | JGI IMG/M metagenome (GOLD analysis project Ga0181464, IMG submission 119074) | Clean room microbial communities from NASA Spacecraft Assembly Facility at Jet Propulsion Laboratory, Pasadena, California, USA -... ...
ATATATTATACAATAAAAAGAAAAAAAAGGGAGTATGGGATAATGGCAATAGAGCCTTAGGCAATCCTAATGTATCTGTAGGGAAAAAAATCCAAGTTTTAGTCCAAAATCCCTAAAAAGACCCTAACAGTTCAACCGTTTCCTTTCATTCCTGCTTCTCAGAATCCAGATTTCTTCTCTGATGCCAATTCCTCCAAGATTATTCCCATAGACTTCACAGTATACATGGGTGGAGATGCCAGAGTGTTATATTTCTTCACTTCTTATGTTAAATCTATTGCTTACTACAACTTTGTGATTGATATCAAGCAGTGGACAAATCTTATAATGGCATGTTCGTAGATTTATCAGTCCATTTTTTTGCATGTCAATAATGGGTTCGAGTATGGAACAAAAATACTGGGTTCTAGTATGTAACAAATAATTATTTTCAGATTCAATTCTCCCCAGTGATATGATGATATTTGATTGATAATTGGCCAGAAGAGACGCATACCAGAGATTTCACATCTCTCAAATACTGCTGCGAGTTATACTTAAGTTATTCAATGAAATAGAGCCAGTTATGAACCATCCATTAGATAAAATCCCTATTAAGACATGGTTTATCCAGCAATAAAATCCAATATTTCTGAAACTATTGTAAAATCCCTATTAAAACATGGTTTATCCAGCAACAAAATCCAATATTTCTGAAACTATTGTAAAATCCCTATTAAAACATGGTTTATCCAGCAATAAAATCCAGTATTTTTGAAACTATTGTAATATGGCAGATCCGGCTATGGAATCCAAATTTTCATATGGGAATTACAGGACTAACCCAACAATGGACGTCCAAATTTCATATGGAAATATGTATCTCTGAAACTATTACAATAGGACTGAACCAGCAATTGAATATAGATTTTCATGTTCATGGGAGTATTATTTCTTTTGAAGGGTGCAAGTTAGATTACAAAGAAAATATTCCGAGAAAACTTAACACGCTATTTTTTTTGAAATTTAGGTGATGGGATTCCATTAATATCTGGTATGTGCTCTTCAATAAGACAAGTCCAATTCCAGAGTGCGAGTAATTAGTCAAATTAGTGAACCACCATTAGATTTAGCAAACATTTGATGAGTTAAAGTGTTTGCAATGAGAGAGAATTAGTTAAGATATTATTTAAGTTGTAGCTTAATTATGTATTCTTTATTGGTGTATATTTTTAAGTTAATTTTAATATTTATTTAAAAATAAAAATTTACATTTTCCTTAACTATTTAACCAAATTTACTAAATCTCAAGATAAAGGTAAATGGTGTTTCATTTTTAGACGAGGGTTGATATTAATCTACTATATATATATAATTTATATTTATTAGTCTTTGCCATTATAATTTGCTGATCATTATTAGTTTAGTATTGATCAATCCAAGTTATAATGTTTAACTTTGAAAATAAATATTTATTTTTAAATATTATTGAAAAAATTATTTTTCAAACATTTTATTGGACCATAACTTTGAAGGTATTACTATGGTACGCAGATTGGAATTATCAATTCAGTTCTGGGAGGACGGATAGTGGCAAAGGAAACAGAGTATCTTTCTGCAACCCTAACAGTTCAACCATTTCCTTTCATTCCTGCTTCTCAGCATCCAGATTCCTTCTCTGATGCCAATTCCTCCAAGATTATTCCCATAGACTTCACAGTATACATGGGTGGAGATGCCAGAGTGTTATATTTCTTCACTTCTTATGTTAAATCTATTGTTTACTGCAACTTTGTGATTGCTATCAAGCAGGGTACAAATCTTAGAATGGCATGTTCGTAGATTTATCAGTCCATTTTTTTGCATTTCAATAATGGGTTTGAGTATGGAACAAAAATAATGGGTTCCAGTATGTAACAAATAATTATTTTAAGATTCAATTCTCGCCAGTGATATGATGATATTTGATTGATAATTGGCCAGAAGAGAAGCATACCAGAGATTTCACATCTCTCAAATACTGATGTGAGTTATACTTAAGTTATTCAATGAAATAAAGCCAGTTGTGAACCATCCATTGGATCATGGTCTGTTGTAGCCTTCAAAGATCACAAGTGTATCAGAATTTTTTGTTGCCTAGATCCACTAGAGCATGGCCTGTTATAGCTTTAAAAGATCACAGGTGTATCAGAATGTCTTCCATTAGATCATGGCCTCGTATAGCCTTAAAAGATCACAGGTGCATCAATGTTTTTCAGAGGAATATAAACATTGTTGTCATATTTTTTCTTCCATTAGATCATGCCCTCTTGTAATGTTAAAATATTGCAGGTATATCAATGTCTTTCAGAGAAATATAAGCTTCGGTATATCTTTTATTTATTTTGGATGATTCTTAAAGTAGCAATATATCGTTATTCAATATAATAGGCAAATTAGACAAATTGAGACTGGTTGGTCCCTACCTAGGTTTCCAAGTGTTTGTACCTTGCAACATGTTTTGCTTCATAGCATTTGTTAACTATTAGGGAAGAGGTTATATGCTTATTTTCTAGGACACCCACATTAGCTTAGGATTTTATAACATAAGAAAACCTTTAAATTCCTGCAAAATCTTCCCCGTGAGGATTAGATTGTGTGGATTATATTAGGTTTTTTTCTCGCAAAGACTATTAATTTCCATAACACTGTATAGATTATGTTGGTTACTCACACAATAATGTTAAATACAGATACTTTGCATCACTTCCTAAAAAATGCCTTGGCCTACTCTGTTTTAAGTTTTTTTGCAAAGAGAGTCTGTTAAATAAATTAATGAAACATACAAATCAAAAACAAAATATAGTCAATTTCCAAACATCTTTTTCGTGGAATCTTGTACATAGTCATCACACCTCATATCCACATGGATATGTTGAATTTAGGGTCTTTTTAGGGATTTTGGACTAAAACTTGGATTTTTTTCCCTACAGATACATTAGGATTGCCTAAGGCTCTATTGCCATTATCCCATACTCCCTTTTTTTTCTTTTTATTGTATAATATATTGATTCCTATTTATTCTTTGATTACTGTTTAGATTGTATGCTTAATAGTAAGTGGGTATTGTGGTGTTGCATTTATTCATTCTAAACTGGAGGGTCAACCTCTCAGTAAATTCCAAGGATTAACACCATAACAAAATTAGACTTAGAATTCTGGAGGCACTTTAAAAACAATTATTGCAAGTCATTCAAATGCTTGTTTTCCTTGAAAATTCAAGACTATTCGGGGGCCATGTTGGAGTTTTAGATTTCAATTAACAAGTTACTGAAAGACTGGAAATGCTAATCTGTAAGAATACTTTATACATCCCACTGTTATCTGTCTAATTACATAGTCTGAAACAACATCATTCATAAACAAAGGGATTTGACCATCATATAAAAATTTCAGTTATTTATTTATAGAATAATCGGAAATGCCCATCTAGAAGAAGGGTTTATACAGTTCATAACCTCTCTCTTGTATCCCTGTCAGGCTGTTAATTTTTCTTCCATTTCATCTACAATTTTACATTAACCTCTCTCTTGTATCCCCGTCAGGCTGTTAATTTTTCTTCCATTTCATCTACAATTTTACATTTTGTGATCACTACTATCTTTTTTTGTCATTCACACATTAAAAAAGTGGAAAAAAATACATGCATGTGTATTTTCATTTAGAATGCATGCAGAAATTGATTTAGGACAGTGCATCTTCGTGTGTGCTCCTTGCTCTATGTTGAAACAATTTCACTTCTCTTTCCTTAGTAGCTAGGATTTTCATTGCAAGAAGAAATTAAACGGTTGTTTATCATCTTAGATTGCATATTTAGGAATTGTGAATCTACATCACGCGGTCAACCTTAAAGGAAAACTTCTTAAGAAAGATCAACTGTAAAATAAATTTCAAATGCTTTGGAACCCAATGCATAACATTTAGAAGTCTAGGCTAGAGACGTATTCCGGCGTCGTAAAGCCTGGTAACTATCGCTTTCATCGTAGGTTGGGTGATTCCTCATCTTTGAGACGACAAGTGCCAGTACGGACTTGTGCTCCCACGTACCGTCGAGTATATATTGGGAGACCACAATAGGCTATATCCTTTATCCTTAGGAAGCTGTGTCTGCCGCCCTATCGATCACAATGTACTTAACACAGCATTCAGGAAGATTGACTGTTGTACCATAAAAAGTATTTTGTAGTTTTGCGATTGGTTTGGTAATCCCCCTGTCTATATTTCCAGAGTAGTCACTTTCGTTCCTTTTCAGACTCCTTAAAAGAAAAGGTCCATCTGAGCACTTGTCACTTCAAGCTCATTAAAAATAGAAGGTGACTAGAGTCATCTTTAGCTTTTTCTCGACTCTTAAAAATTGAAAAAGAAAGTTGTGTCAAAGGGTCATAAAATTTATTTAAATCAGAATAACATCACTATTCCCTTGTTGGTCTTAGGTTGAGAAAATGGAGTCCACCAATCAAGGATTTCCCCTCAGGGGAATCCTACTCCCTTATCCTCTAGGGGAGATGTTGGTGCACCTCATATGGCTACATTGTCCCTTCCAGGGCTTGCAATTGGCCCGCCAATATGGCTTTTCTCGACCTCAGTCATTCAAAACACCATGATTCTTGAGCAACCAAATTAGTACCCAAATGATACTAGAGTTACACATGAAACTATCTACATGTATAAAGAAAAAATGCTAATATGTTCTTTCAAACACATTATTCAAGTAAAAAAATTCATATAAAACTATTCAAAACTTAAATTTTTTTCCCTTCTTTCGCCTTCACTTAAATGTTTTACCCTTCTTTCGCTTTCATACAATAACATGGTTGTTGTCTCCAAATAACATTCTTCTTTTCCTCTCTCTTGCTTATAGGTACCATAAATTTTGTGAATGGCTTCTTCTTCTAACAATGAATGTGCTCGAAGATACTATGCAACAAATAAAGAATGAATAAATGCACGTCGCTGTGAGCTTTATCAAGCAAAAAAAGACATAAGAGAATGTCAAAAACACAAAAAACAGAAGGAAAACCAACATTCCTCATTTGAAATGGCCCACCCCAAAAACAATCCTCCCTTGCATTTATCAAACTCTTTATCTTCTTAGCAAACCTCTCAAACAAATACATCCATACCTCATTGCCCTAACCCCTCCTTCGCACATGCTTTCAGCAACGTTTATACTAATCAAGCACATTGAGATTTATGTGCAAAGATTGATAAACTTCCACCTAAATGCCCATGCTCCATTTGTCTTGAATCATATCCTAGAATACATATCCACAATTCCAACCACATGTATTGCTGCTCCAGATGCGTCTCTGAAACAAATGGTCATCGCTTCTCATTATCAAACAACATGGACCCTGGTCCTCAACCAGCTATCCTTACATCTCTTTCACAAATAGAAGAAATGCTCATTGCTAGGGTTAACCCTATACTGCAAGTAACACATGCACGTGGTGGCCATTATAAATACAGTGGCCACACAATTTGTTTTCCTCAAGACATTACAAAAATCGCAAACATTTTGCCATGACGTGTTGAAAACTTGGACATCCTAATTGTCACTCGTCATAGTAATGACCATAAGGCTTATGATTTCATTGTTAGTAGACATCACGTTCTCGCTGCATCAAAATACAAATTGGCAAATGACCTATACTATAAGAATGTTTGTATTGATAACAACGCACTGGCATCCTTACCAGCAATCCCCACCGATGTCTCCTCCTCCCTTCACCATTCCAATACTACAGAAACCACTGTCCATCTTTCACTTGAACCACCACATGAGCTCACCGAAGATTCTGCAAACCCATCCGTAAACCAAACATCACCATTCGTACCCATCATACCTAATAAAAATACAGAAATCCAAGAAATCTGCCATTATTTACATGCTTACAACCACCAATCTGAGACTACAATTGAGTGGCCAAAAATTGGTTTATCGCCAATCAATGAATACAACACAGAAGGTCTACTCTCTATGGCTTTCCCCACCCTTTTTCCGATGGGAGCTGCAATGCCAAATCAGCCAAGAATGAAAGCAGTGTAGTTACATGAATATGCACTTCATCTCATATGTTACTATGATAACAGATTTGGAAAGCACCCACGCTTTTGTTATTACATATATAATCTCATGATGCGACATTGCAGTCAAGCAACAGCATTGATTTTTGTGAAAAATAACATCATAGATAACTTCCCAATATCTATTCAAGATCTGAACATCCGATTAGAACAATTTCTAGATGAGAAATTGGCAGAGCAAGTCATGCGATTTGGTAGCTCTTTATGTGGAACAAGATCATTTTGGCACAAAGCTAAAATGAACTAACATACATGATATCTCAACTCGGTTTCCTAACGTTCTTCTTCACATTAAGTGCAGCTGATACAAAATGCCCTGATCTTCATGAAATCATGCTCGAATGTCTTCCTTATGATATTGCAAAACAACAAAAGTGGAGAAATGATAACATTATCTCTAACCCACATTTAGCATCACTATATATGCACCATAGATTCATAGCATTTTGTGAGATTATCTTAGAGAAATACTTGAAGACAAAAGATTACTGGTACAAGTATGCATTCTACCGCATTTGTTTTCCAAAAACTCGAAACAACATTCCTCACCTATTATAAATTATCCTACAAAAACGCATACTTGATAGGTATGAATGGCAACATAGGGGATCTGCGCACATCCATGGTTTCCTTTGGATAGAAAATGCACCTGATATGGAAAACCTCAACTGGGAAGACACAGAAGCAATTTATATTACAAGGCAGTTCTTTGACAAATATATTTCCGCTTGGAACCCTCGTACTCCTTCGACTTCAAGCCAATCAATTGCTTGGAAAAATCTCTAAGACCCTTGTCTATTGTCCACACCGCAAATCTTCAGAACCAATCCTTTCAATAATTATGAACAACTCATCAATTGTGTTGAACGTCACACAAAATGCTGAGAAAGCACATGCCTAGAAAAAAATGGATCCTCACTCCAATGTTGTTATAAAGCACCATGTGAATTACATCCAAAATCGGCCTTATTCATTGATTCCAATGGCCAAAAAACATACACCCCTGCTCGCAATGACGATCGACTCAATAGCCATAACCCTACCATCTTATCTATTTGGTGTGCAAATGTTGACTGCCAACCAATACTCTCCATATACAAAAATATATAACCAAATATGAATCCAAAGCAGAAAAAAATTGAAAGCTTCCACCACATGCTGTGTAGAATTGTCCTGGCTTCACCCATTGTTGACCCAGCAACATCCACATTTCAAAAATTTCTTGCAGAAACCCTTGTTTATTGTGACATTGGAGCATAAGAAACCTACCATATGCTGCAAAAATTACCATTAACATTATGTAGTCGACCATTCATTTCTTTAAATGTAAGCCAAAAAATTCTTATGTGCCTTCCACAAACGAACACCACCTCCACTACATCCCCACACATCATAGATACATATATCCAGTGCCCTTCTACCCTAGAATCCACATCACTAATAGAATTAGCAAGATCCTGGTCATATGATCCTTGTCGTAAAACAAACAAATGGAAACAAAGACCTACAAAAGCAATTGTTTGGGTCATACCATGTTACTTCTCCATACCATCCACAACTGAACCTTGATACGCTGATTTTTGCAGAGTTGAACTTATGCTATACAAACCTTTTCGCCATATCGTACAAGATATAGGAGATTCTGCTGCAGAATTCATCACAAATTGGCAAACATTTCATCCAGTCTACAAACCTTGGCATCAACACTGCACACTATCTAATATTGAATCTGTCGCAGATGATACCTCAACTATTAATGAAACCAATCCTCTAGACACCATGGAAATAAATGAATGGGAATTACTTTCCCAATTACACCCTACAAATGAGCTTCTCATAAATGACCTTGACATGCTTGGTCTTCGTGGTTTTGATGACACCCATAACTGGAATCATACCACTATCCCATTAGATCTACAAAATAATGCCATACAATTCATTGAGAATAGCTGCTCCATCCACCGCATTCTTCAAACACATCAACATATCATGGTGACCCTTACTACATTATCTCCACTGCAAAGAAAAGCTCTAAATATTGTTTCTAATCTTTTTGCTAAGAAGGATTATTTAGCCGCTCTCAGAATGATAATACAAGGCACTGCTGGTACAGGAAAATCCCTCCTTATCAATTGCATCAAAGATATGCTCATAAGCCTTGCAAGCCCAGAACCTTCACTGATCATGCTCCTTGCCCCTACAGGGGTTGTCGCCTTTAACATACAAGCATCGAAAATCCATTCTGCTCCGCACCTTCCTATAAAGGATCTTATGCCCTTAGAAGGTAATGCTCTTGCAAAATTCCAAGAAGAACTCAGGCATATAAGATACATACTAATCGGTGAAATGAGCTTCATTGGGCCAAAGCTTCTCAGCCATATTGATGAACATCTTCGAGAGGCATTTCCATAGCAAAGAAACACTCCTTTCGGTGGTTGTTCCATTATATTGGTTGGTGATCTCGGTCAGCTACCACCCGTCAAAGACATACCTCTATATGCAGGGGCGAGCCACGGAAGCGCACTGTGGAACACCTTCAACACGGTCATCACATTAGACACAATATTTCGTCAACAAGGTGACAACATCACACAAGGTACTTTCAGGAACATTCTCTAGAACATTAGAGATGCAAATCAAACAATTGACGACTACAACGTACTCATGTCGCGCACAGATTCCTTTTTATCAGAAGAAGAAATATGTTCATTCCATGATTCCATGCATCTATTCCCCACAAATGCTCAAACAATGGTCCATAATAAGCAAATGATGAAATCTCTAAACACCCCTATTGCAAGATCCATTGCTAAAGATGACAACACATATTCCAACATTTCCTTAAAAGACGAGCAACTTGAGCGAATTGTATTACTATGCAATGGCGAAAAAGTTATGTTGACTTCCAACCTTTGGGTTTCAGTCGGACTTGTTAATGGTTCCCTCGGAGAAATTGTAACCATCTTTTACAAAAAATCAACTGCACCACCACAAATTCCAACATTTGTTGTCGTAGATTTTCCCAAATACATCGGGCCTCCATGGGATGAAAGAAAGCCCACTCAAAAAGAAATGGACGTGCACAAATTCCATTGAAGATGGCTTGGGCTTTAACCATACATAAATCTCAAGGTATGACACTTCCAAAAGCAACAATTGACATTAGAAAAACAGAACGTCAAGGTCTCACATTCACAGCAATTTCAAGAGTACCTTCTCTACAAGATCTCCAGATTAGCCCCGCATTCAGTTTTGATCGTTACAATAAAATGAAGGACAACAAAAACATTGCTCGTAGAAAACACACAGAAGAAATTCTCCATTCAATGCTGCTCCAGATAATCTGCTCTAACCCATATTTTAACATCACCAAAAGGTTTCCTCCATTTATTTACCTCATTCTATTTCATAACATACTTTTCATATCTTTCAACAACAACCAACTTTAATCAATATTAATAGTTAACCAAATATTAGAATGTCTTTATATTATCTATACATCTCATTCTAACATTTTCTTTCTTTTGCAACAGGACACATGGACTCAGAAATAGCATACCTAGGCAACTACAAGTAGAATGGAAAGAAAAAAATATGCATCTCCAACTACGCATAGACCTCCAATGGTGTTCAATATGCCGTTATTCACCATTCATCTTCCACTAACAATATATAAATCCCCATAGCAAAGGTAACTTCATTTCCATTCATTCCAAATTCATTTCAACACAACTCACCTGCAAAGTATTACTAATAAATTTCCACAACTGATTTACATATTACTAATTCTAACAAAATATACATTTTGCAAGTCCATTACTATTTCTTCAGGTCTTCAATGCCTCTAACATGTTTTGATACAACTTCAAATATGGAATGACAAGCACAATGTTCTTTAGAATATTATATTCCTCCTCCAACCTCTTATGTTACAATTCACTATTTGTATTTTCCATTTCAAACTTAAAAAAGGATGTTACAATTCACTATTTGTATTTTCCATTTCATACTTAAAAAAGGATGTTTCAAGATCAAATACCATTTTGATGGTTTATGTCCTCACAACTATTTGTGTTTTCCATTTCAAACTTAAAAAAGGATGTTTCAAGATCAAATACCATTTTGATAGTTTATGTTCTCACAACCAATTCATTATCAATGGGTTTTAACATATTTTGTTAAGAAAATCAATTGACTTTAGTGAATATAATAC
>Ga0181464_1001977_pt1 | contig 10314 bp, 10 predicted proteins | sample InSIn2gowninarea_FD_119074 | JGI IMG/M metagenome (GOLD analysis project Ga0181464, IMG submission 119074) | Clean room microbial communities from NASA Spacecraft Assembly Facility at Jet Propulsion Laboratory, Pasadena, California, USA -... ...
GGCTTTGCATGCATCTTGAACCTCAAGAGCATACAGGTTCTTGACCCGTGAACCAATCTGCTTCACCTGTCTAGTGATGATGTGTCTAAGGAAAACCTTTCCCTTACTGAAGACTACATCAAAGCCTCTGTCTTCCAGCATCCTGATCAACACCAATTTTCTCTTCAGTCTTGGCACATACTTGACGTCGGTCAAGGTAAGGCAAGCTCCATGCTCCCTCTGAAAAATAACCATGCCTACACCTGAGACATTATACTTCTCATCATTACCCATCGCTATGAGTATCTGGAGATCTTTCTCCTCCAAAGTACTAAACAAACTTTTGTCACCAGTCATGTGGAAAGAAGCTCCACTGTCAAGGAACCGACCATTTCCCACCATGGATGAAACCATGCATGCGAAGAGTGTGAAATCCAACTCGAATTGTGAAGCAAGTGCCTCACCTTCAGATCCTTCCTCGGATCCCTTCTTGGATTTCTTCTTTGGGCAATTAGTGGCATAATGGCCCAACTCATGACAACAAAAGCATCTCACCTTCGACTTGTCAATCTTCTTCCCATCATTGGAAGAATTGGATTCAGAAAGAGAAGCCTTCTCCTTCCCCTCAGCCTTGATGTTTCTGAGTTTATCCTTGAGCGCCATTCCACCAGCTCAAAACTCAACCGCTTCTGATCTAGAATTTGTGAGAACAAAGTATTTCTTCTATAGAGATTGATTGTATGGGCATTCACCGGATATCTCACCTTCCAAAAGAAGGATGAATCCAGAGGCTACCTGGCCCGATTACAGACTCTGCCTGAAGAAATAAAATGTAAACACTTTCTGAATAATAGATCTGATGATCAATCCCGCTCTGATCTCATGTAGAACTTTTTCTACAAATCAAATAACTCTGATACCATGTAGAAATTTTGAATAATATGACACTTATTCACAGAGATTATCCCAATTATACACTATTGCAGAATACATGCATAATACATAACCTCCTTTATGTTGATCATCAATTTAGCAGCATCAAAAACAATGAAACATCAATCGCATGCACACATTAACACAATATGTAACCCGGGGAAAGCATACAGTTGAAAACCCCACACTATATGCATATTATAATGATTAAGAACATGTAAAAATACATAATACAATACTCCTCAAAAGTACTCAGTATTATCTCCACCTATTACACACAATACAGCTCAGATCTGATCTCCAAATCTACCCCGCTGCTTTGCCTGCCTCCACTGCACAATCCTGCATGAGAATAGATGAGAATGGCTGATCCAAACTCATATTTACCTTGGATGACCCAAAATCACGTGAGCACAAGCTACAATTCACTTGGTATTGGCCCACACTGTGCAGTCCTAATTGGCATAACTCAATCCCATTGATTGTGCAAGATCTCATGCATAACTAATAGTCACAACTCACCCTTTCACTTACCTCTAACACCTGTCTCTGTTGAATTGTCCATGCACTGAGTTAACTGATGTATTCTTTAGTTTCTTTATGAGTTAATAATTAGTGAATTAATTAACAATCAATTCACACAACTCATCACTAGTGTATTCTTTAGTTAGACTAAATACAACTAGTTCAACTAAGTCAAACTGAACACAACTCCATATCCAACTCCACAGAACTCACATGCATGAGTTCTAACTGAAGTCCTCCATGCAATAGCTCAACTAACACATAAGAAACCACGTGATTCCTTTTGTCAGCTGCATGTGCCACATCCATAGCTCGAACTGAAGTGCTCCAAGAGAATAAGATAATGTTTAGAGTCCAAATATTACTAAGGGCTAATAATATTTGACTGTTTCTATTTTTAGCCTGGCAGTCTAAAAATAGACTCTGATCACTCCGCTGTGAACCAAAAATAGAAGTCCATCTATTTTTCCCAACATGACCAATCATCCATAAACAACATCCTGCAACTCATAGACCATGATCCATATGTCTAAAAATAGACTTTGCGCCAAAAATACCTGCGGGCCCACCTAGTGAAGGTGACTCCTTTCCACTAAGATCCATCATCTTGTTGCATTTTCAACAGATAATACTCCAGTAGATGATTCCTTTCCTGATGAATATTTATTTGCAGTATTTGCTCACTCACCTTGGTATGTAGACATTGCCAATTATCTGGTTGCATGAAAGTTACCATCACACCTATCACATCGAGAGAAAAGAAAGATCGTTCAACAAAGTGCTCGATATAGCTAGATAAGTGGGTGTCCTTTCTACACAGGACTTGATCATGAAATCCAGAGATGCATTAGAGAAGATGAGGTTTATGATATACTGAAAGCTTGTCATGATGGCCCTTGTGGAGGGCATTTTGCTGATAAGAGAATGGCACATAAAATTCTCAAGATAGGTTATTATTGGCCCTCACTCTTCAAGGATACAAAGAAATATGTTTAGGCTTGTGATAGCTGTCAGAGAATGGGTCAACCGAATCATAGAGATGAAATTCTATTGAATCCCCAGGTAATACTTGAACCCTTTGAAATATGGGCTCTAGACTTTGTAGGGCCCATTAATCCTCCATCCAATCAAAAAGTTTACATACTGGTTTGTACAGATTATATGACTAAATGGGTGGAGGCTAAAACACTCATTAGAGCTAATGAAGAATCTGTTTTAGCTTTTCTATTTGAAGAAATCTTTGTTAGATTTGGAGTGCCTAGAAAGCTAGTTACAGATGGAAGACCTCCTTTCAATTCTCATTGTTTTAAAGCCACCCTTCAAAAATATCATATTCATCATAGAATGACTACACCATACCACCCCCAAGCCAATGGGCAGGTGGAGAGTACAAACAAAGTCATAGAAGCCATTCTAACAAAAATAGTGAAGGAAAACAGGAAGGATTGGTCTCAAAGGCTCCTTGAAGCACTATGGGCTTACAGAACTACATGGAGGAATACTACAGGATTTTCTCCCTATGAATTGGTTTATGGTAAAAGTGTTGTTTTTCCTGTGGAATTTGAAATTAAAATCTTAAAAACTGCTTTAGCTGTTAACCTTGATTTGACTGATGCATAGACAGCCAGGCTGCAGCAGCTTCAGGAATTGGATGAAAAGAGGTTAGATGCCATTCATCAAACAACTATTATCCAACAACAAAGGAAAAGGTGGCATGATAAAACCATCAAGCATAAACAGTTCCAAAAAGGTAATTGGGCTTTATTGCATGATTCTCGGTTTGAAAATTTTCAAGGGAAACTACATACAAGATGGCTGGGACCTTATGAAATAGATACAGTTTTTCCCAATGGAATAGTAAGGCTCCTAACAATTGATGATTCTAGAACACCATTATTAGTAAATGGTCATTGGCTCCGTCTGTACCAGCGACCCATTTCCAAAGAGGATTTTAAGGCCACTTGCATGGCAGATTCACATTGTCTCTTTTTAGGACAGTCTGCTGCTCCTTATTGCCATTAATTTCTGCGTTGTATTTTTAGCATTAGATTAGATTTCTGAACTAATAATCCCTGTCAAGGGTTGGCATGTTGCAATTGATTATTCTATAGATTCCAGATTTAGGAAAGGATGATTGGAAAGGACGATCCTACTACAAGCAGATCCAATCTTCATCTTGAAGCACTGTCATCTCATTTCAATCCATCCATAGTTCATTTCCCCAACTTTCAGTAACATTTCCATTATTTCCCCTCCTTTCTCTTTCCCATGTTCCCATCATTTTTCAGCAACATTTTTCCTATTTTCCTCATCAATGAAATAGTACCTTTCAGCAACATTTTCCCTATTTTTCCCATCCTTGGAATAGTATTTTTCAGCAACATTTTCCCTATCTTTCTCATTGTTGAAACACCATCCTTTACCCATTTTCCTGTTGCTGAAACACTATCCTTTACTCATTTTCCCGTTGCTGAAACACCATTTCTTTTTCAAAAGCTGTAGTCACACAACACTTTCCATCATGAAAATCACTTCTTCTATTTTTATGCTAATTCTGTCCTTTCACTGCCTTCTCTTATAACTACACAGACCTTTAACAAAATCACCCTCATACTCCAAAAGCTTCTTCCATGACTATTGATGATCTATTGTCAACAAGCACTGTATTTTTCGAAATATGGATTAAAGGTAAACATGAGGTATGTAAATATTATGTGTAAATACTATTAAACTATAGTTAAATGAGAAGATTATGTCATAATTACCATGATCCCCTTACATTTAAAGCTATTATTTTAGCCGTAGTTGGGGGGGAATACCAAGATTATACGCCATCATTTCACATCAAGCCAATTACCGTCAGTGTTTTACCCACTATCGCGTCTTATCACCTCGCCTCTGCGCTGTTACTCCATGTTCTCATTTGCAAAATTTACTCTGTCCGAAGTGCGGTAACTCGGCTTTTGACTGTGCATTTTACCGAAGTTGGTTAACTATTGGAGGACCTGCTATTTGACATGAGCCCGACTCGATAGCTCTACTTGAATTACATCCAGAGGTATATCAGATTTTTCAGTGGGTAGGTTGGGTAGATTATTTTCAGAGGCTTCAGGGATTCGATCCACAACAGGTCCTTGAATTTGCACGTAATTTACAGGAGGGCCATTCTACTGTTTAGGGAGTTCGAATTCCAGTCACAGAGCATGACATAGCATAGGTTTCAGGCCTGTCGGTCACTGGCATTCGATGGTTCAGTCGTAAGCATATCATTCTGAATGCACAAATGGATTTTCTCCTGCTAGGAGAACAGGTTGAGCCCAAAGGCCGGGGTGTCGACTTCACTCATTACCACCTCCATGGCCAATGGTTGCTAAATTCGTCAAGCATTATCTCACTTGTGAAGGTTGCTACTAGTTAGTCTATTAGCATGACTTTGTCTTGTTAAATCATTTGAGACATGGTCGACAATTGAATATTCCGTATTATTTACTTGGGTGTCTAAAGAATATGTCACATTACTGTAGACAAGCAAAATTCCCACTCCTTTCCCTCACCCATCACTGTCTTGTCCAACTACTAATTCAGAGGGGTTTTGCTCGACAAGTTCCCCCTCTTAATAATCCACCCCTAGACCCTGAGCAAGCTGCTAAAATTTCTCAGCAAGCTGTTGAAAATCCTCAAGAAGTTCTTGAAAATCCCCACAAGCAGCAACCCAAGAACATTCTTGATCCCCAAGAAATCCCACCAGCAGAATCAGTCAATCCAATTGACCCTCCCACCGCATCAACTCCATCCCACAATTTAGCAGAATCATCTAATCCTACCGTTCATATTCCTAGTGATGATTCTGAAGATAACCTTCCCATCGCTATAATAAAGAGAAAAAGGCAAAGTAAGACCGCTTTCCTACCAAAAAGGTGAACGAGGGCCTCAACCAAAGAAGCTACCATTTCTCATAGCCCTCCCCCTCAGAAGAAACCCACTCGTAAAAGGAAAATTACTGCTCTCCCTACCTTTTTACCTCGAAGATGAATGAGGGCGTCGACTGAAGCGACAAATGTTGCCACCATCCTAAATTCCCCACCTATTCATCTAAAACCCCATACCCCACCGCAGTCCCAAGTCCCCAAATCTTTACCTGTCTCACCCTCGGGCACTGAAACACAAGAACCAGATGCCCAAGATTTTACGACATCATTTATTTCAGAACAAGTAGCTGTCACACAAGAACCAGCTACTCATTCAGCAGCTGCCACACAAGAACTAGCTGCTGATTCACATAATCCGGATGCCCAAGATGTTCCACAACATGTAGCTGCTACACAAGAACCAGCTGCTGATATACAAAACCTGGATGCTCAGGATGTTGTACATGATGTAGCTGCCACACAAGAACCAGCTACTCATTCAACAACTGCCACACAAGAACCAACTGTTGATATACAAAACCTGGATGCTCACGATGTTGCACATGGAATAGCTGCCACACAAGAACCAACTACTGAGACCGTGACTGATACACAAAGCCCAGTCACCTTGGCTTCCCTTTTACAGGAAAATGAGTTTCTAAAGTCAGAACTTGAAGCCTATAAGCAAGAATTAGTAACGGCAAGGGAAGCCTATGACAAAGAGCTTAATTTCTACACTTTAGCCCATGTAGCATCCACGACCGAGAAAAGTACAGAGAAAGACCAGTACAAGGAATATATGTGCAGCCAATGCAATAATATTTATCATCAAATAGGGTATAAAGTAGTTGAAATTCCACTGCCTGGAGCCTCCCCTACATCCACGTCTTCTGCAATCAAAGAGGAATGCCCTACTATTACACAAGAACTAGTAGGGCCTTCAAAAATCAAGGAGGAACGCCCTACTGTTACATAAGAACCAGTAGGGCGTTCAAAAATCAAGGAGGAATGCCCTACTATTACACAAGAACTAGTAGGGCCTTCAAAAATCAAAGAGGAATGCCCTACTGTTACACAAGAACCAGTAGGACCTTCGAATTTTTTTGAAAAAGAGGCTAAACCACAAATACCTCGGCCTACTGTGCCAGTTAAAGCTGAAGATCAAGTACCTCGGCCTACAAAAACGGTTTTTACTCAGATTGAACCTCTGCCTACAAAAATTGTTTTTACTCAGACTCCTAGTACTGAACAACAAATTGATAAGTGGAAGAAAGCATATGTTATGTTGCAAGATAAGATCTTGTAGGAGCATAAATCACTCTGGAAAAAATATATATACTCAAACTGGGAAGCCTTAGAGCAAGTACTCCAGAAGTCTCACGCACAGAGGAAAGAGAATAAAGAGCTGAAGAGTAAACTGTTCCTTATGTTTGATCTTGTTCACAAATTATTAGCTATCAGGAAACCATCTTCCAATTATTCGCTTTTTCTTGCAGAATGCCTAGCATTCTTTCAGATAAAAGCAATTAAAAATGGGAAACCTCATGAAGTATCTACACCCGAGCAGTTTGTGGAAACTTTCACAGAAGCATTCACCATTAATCAACATTTTCTTTGTGAGTTGTATCTCCACAATGAGGCTATCCTTGAAAACAGGAAGATCAATCTTAACCCTTTGGTTGGTGATGTTCAGATCAGGGAATTTGCTTCTTTCCTGGCCAATCAAATCACATGGAAGACTGCCTTCCTTGTAGCAAAGCATAATGAGGACAACCGCCTCCTGTGGATTCGATTAGAGCCACAAAATCCTGCCATTTTCATTTGGGAATATTCTCAGTTCTTGAAAGAACCAGGGATGGTTGAACACATTAGGCAACTACAAGCAACAGTGTTACAGGACTGCCAACATTTTGTTAAGACTAAGGAAGCTACTGCCTTAAAAGCAAACAACTTATTCTAGCAACAATCCTCTAAGGAAAGGCAGGAGTATAACCCCTTTAGTCCCCCTAATCTTGAAGCAACAATCTCAAGGCTACCTGAATATATCAGAAGTGTTCAGCAATGTCCTGAAAAATGGATAGGATATCATTTTCGTTTTCCTCTTCTATGGATGTCAGCACAGGAATATAAGGCTCATTATAGGTTGACTAAAGAGGAAGAAGCAGCAGCATGGCAAAGGATACAAAATGTGCACGGGTTCAGAGATCTAGATGATAATACTTTCTATAGTTAATGTTTAAGTAATTTGCACTCCAAGGCCCAATACCCTAACTCGGATTCCGAGTAAAAGTTTCATGAGGACATGCAACCATTTCAGTTGTGGGGGAATGTTAGGACCCTACATTATCCCTTTTTGCTCATATATTTTTCTATCATTCCATCCATTTTCAATCCATAATTAAAGCCCATGATATTATTTTAATCCATTTTCCATAGGTATATAACATTTCTTCTCATTACTATATGTTTGATTTGTTTGGCATATAGTTTTACATTACCTTCATGATTAATCGTTGATTGGATAGTTGCTGAAACAATTTTGAAGACTGCAGATTTATCATTGCGGTCTACATTCTAAAACAGTTAGAACAATGCGCAAATCCCATTGCTAAAATAGTTAGAACAGTGCGCAAATCCCGTTGCTGAAACAACCCATGCTTTGCATTCTTAGATTCGGCAGCAACATGGAGAGATCATCGAAGGAGTTGTTACACTAGCTGTAACAACTATATTCCAAAGTCAGAGTTGTCATAACCATTGTAACAACATTTTGTTAATGGAAGAATCGGTTATCCTATTTTAGCATATCAGGTCAAAAATATGATTTATAATGTGATCAATTGTAATAGATGTCTCCTCTTTAAAAAGAGGAGACATCAACATTAGAGGGGATAGACAGATTACGGGAAGGTCTAGCTGGGACTAAAGGAACTTGAGTCTTTTTGTAATGTGATACTTTGACCAATGAATAAAATATTGTTCTGAGCATTTCTTCTTAAGTTCTATTTTCTGGGGAATCTTGTGAGAAGGAAAGGGCCCACCTTCATCACAAGATTCACCCATTAATTTCTGTAGTGCGTTAAGTATTATTTTTTCATGCCTTGTTAATCTCTGTTTTCTGAATTTACTTATGCGTTATTGAAACTCCGTATTTATTGCTGAAACTCTGTTTCTACTTGGTCATTACATTGTTTCCATAAATTCATTCATAAGTGATCAATGATTATTTTAATTGGTTTTCCAGAGTGAGTTTGTGAAGCATGGTAATCAGAAACAGGTGCTGAAGATTCCTGTTTGAGGAATAGGGTCTTGTTCTCTGTTAGAGAACAACTAGTCTTTTCCCTTGCAGATTGATTTCCTTTCCTAGATTTTTCTTTTTAATTGTAATCCAGGGTTCCTTTGGTCATTGTCTGCAATAGAGAGATTGTTTCTGCTGTAACTCAAAGTAGAACTTCAGTTTGTTTAAAACAAGGTGCGACTAGAGTAATTGATACTGCAACTTTTCATTGCTTTTTGGATTGAGCATATATAGTGTGTGATTGCCTTTGAAATAAACAGACTTCCCTGGGTTGACAATTCATGTAGCACTGGTTGTTTAAATTAATAAGAAATTAAGGTGACCAACAACCGCTACCCAATGGACTGATCTATCGACACTTTGTTCTAGAGAATGATGAAATCAACAGGTAGATTCAGGAGCTGTTGTAAAAAGGGCACATCAGGCCAAGTTCATCACCTTGTGGGAACCTGATCATGTTGGTGCATAAGAAGGACGAGACCTGGAGACTTTGTATTGACTATCGGGCATTGAACAAGATCACTATCCGGAATAGGTATCCAATCCCACAGATTGATGACATTCTAGACTAGATCAAGGGGGCCAAGTGTTTCAACAAGATTGACTTGAAGTCCGATTATCACCAGGTACCAATCAAACCCTCTGATGTGTGGAAGGTTGCCTTCAAACCCAAGGAGGGCCTTTTCAAATGGCTAGTCATGCCTTTCGGGTTGACAAATTCCCCTGCAACCTTCATGAGGCTAATGGACATAATCTTGCATCTCTTCATCAACTCATCCGTGGTGGTGTATTTGGATGACATTATCATCTTTGACAGATCCTCCAAACCCTGCGACAACACAAGTTGTGTGGTAATCTAGAGAAATGCACTTTTGGTATGACCCAAGTTCAATATTTGGGGTACGTCATTGGTGAGCGGGGTGTGCATGTGGACCCAACCAAGATAAAAGTCATTCGGGATTTCCCAACCCCAACCACTCTAATGGAGCTTCGTAACTTTCTGGGTCTTTCCAACTTCTATCGTAGGTTCATGTTGGGGTTCTCTCATATCACTTGGCCTTTGAGTCAAGTCACCAAGGGTGGAGTGAAAGAAAATTTCTTTTGGTCTGAATCCCAACAGAATGTGTTTTTTGAATTGAAGCATCACCTCTGCTTTGCACCTATTCTCACATTACCATACCTATAGCAACCATTCAAAATTGAGATAAATGCATCTAACTATGTTATTGGTGTAGTTCTTACCCAACAGGGGAATTCGGTGGATATCACAGTGAGACCCTTTCAGATATGGTTTGATAGTATCCAACTTATGACAAAGAGATGTATTCTCTTGTTTAGACCTACCAATAATGAAATAATTACATTATGTGGAAGGAAACAATCATCCACACAGACCACTGACCCCTGTAGTTCATACAGACACAAGGGAAGTTGCAGAGTGGTCACCATCATAAATGCTCCACATATATGCAATAGTTCCATTTGAACATAAATTGCATGAAGAGAAACAACAATAATGTTGCATACTATCTCAGCAGACGACTGATTATGGCATGACCACTGTGCTTGACTCTTATGGACATGAGGCTTTGGGGTGGCTGTATCTTGACAAGAGCGATCCAAAATTCAGCAACATATACTAGATGCTTCGAGAAGGTAAGCTAGTTCTAG
>Ga0181464_1001979_pt1 | contig 10310 bp, 10 predicted proteins | sample InSIn2gowninarea_FD_119074 | JGI IMG/M metagenome (GOLD analysis project Ga0181464, IMG submission 119074) | Clean room microbial communities from NASA Spacecraft Assembly Facility at Jet Propulsion Laboratory, Pasadena, California, USA -... ...
GACGACGAGGACGAGGACTACGAGGATGTGGAGACGTCCGGTTCTGAAGAAGCAGGAACCGATATGGAGGAGGGCTCCGAGACTTCACCATTATACGAAACGCTTGGCAGACCTTCGCAAAGTGATCAGCATGAGAAGACGAGAATGTTGACCGTCGATGAACTCGAAGCGTTGTTTCTGGAAAACATACCCGATCTATTAGAGACTAAAGATGACTCCAAACAGCGGAAGACGACTATCGGACTTGTTGGATATCCCAACGTAGGAAAGTCCAGCACGATCAACGCTCTTATTGGTGCAAAGAAGGTCTCGGTTTCTGCTACGCCTGGTAAAACGAAACACTTCCAGACGATTCATCTATCAGACAACGTCATCCTGTGCGATTGCCCAGGTTTGGTGTTTCCAAATTTCGCAACGACCAAAGGCGAGTTGGTATGCAACGGTGTGCTACCAATCGATCAATTGCGAGAATTCACAGGACCAGCAGGCCTGGTAGCAAGAAGAGTCCCTCAACCATTTCTAGAAAACGTATACGGCATGAAGATCCCGACAAGACCAACAGAAGAAGGTGGCACAGGCACCCCCACAGCAAGCGAAATGCTCCGAGCCTACGCACGAGCACGCGGTTTTGCAGGTACAGGCCGCCACGGACAGCCCGACGAATCCCGTGCCGCACGATACATACTAAAGGACTACGTAAGCGGAAAATTACTATACTGCCATCCACCCCCTCACGAACCCGAGATCGACGGCAAAGAATTCAACAAAGGACTCTACGACTTCGCGCATCTCCCAGCGAAACGACAAGCATGGCTCATCGCCCACGGTGACGACGAAGACTTTGACGCAACTGCAACGTCAGAAACAACAGCCTCAACAGCCTCCGCTCCTCCTCAACAAGCTTTGGGTCCGAAGTCGAAGAAGCTGGATGAGAATTTCTTCGCACCTAACGCACGGAATGCAGGACATATCAAGTCTCGCGCTTTTAATTACCAGTATAAAGAGCAGGGAAAGGTTGATGCGCAGCAGAAGAGCCTTAGTGGAAGGAAAGAGAAGATTATGCGGGCATTTGAAATGGGTGTTGATCCGAGTGAGCTTGCTAATGATAAGAAGCATTTCAAACAGAGGGTTAAGACGAGGAAGCAGAAGGCTGCTGATGATGATTAGGTCGCTCCGAGGTGTTGCTGAATATGATACTAGCAGTATTCAATGATTGTGGATGTTCGACTCCATTTTCAAGATCAAACACTTCTTAAGACTTTTGCACTCTTTCGTATTGTTGATGCCTTTCTGGTAACTCTCGAGCAGCTCGACACCCAAAAGTGACCAGGGCATGCATATCTTCATAAATTACTGCAGACACCCCTGTTTTCAATTGCGAAACAATGTCACTTTTACCACGTGCCATCTGCATTGGTTTCTGCCGCCGTCTGCTGCTAGCAGTAGACGGAGTGCTTGCCTCCTCTCAAAATCTCCAGTAGGCACAAATCTACCTCAATCATTGTACTCTCGAGGTCAGAGCTTGTTCGCTCCACATGCGAGCTGAATGAGAATGGCTTGCCCACGAGACGGTTACATCAGTCTCTCATATATCGCGCAGCGCTCTCAAATCCGGTCTGCACGAAAGAGTTCATAATGATGCTCATGTGGTTCGGGGAAGCTGTGATTCCACAGATTGAGGGCGGGAGCATCATACCAGGTGATGAGTCTTGAAAGCTCGCAAAGATATGCAGGTTCACATACTACCAGGACCTCGAAGACCGGAACGGAGACAAACAAATGGCTTGAAAAGAGTAGAGGCAATTACACGGGTTCCGAGCCGTTGACACCTAGCCTGATGGCGGTATACGCCAAGGTCAACGCGAGATACTGATAGACCAACATAGTATATGTATCTAGCACGCTGGCAGCATCACTAGGCGTGAAGGCGAGAAACCCTGTGTTCTAGCATCGTATGCTCTGCCTGTTCGGAAGACAAAAGCGCGAACTGATTGCATGCACAGCCCCAAGTAGTCTGAGTGGATTAGACGTTAACTCTATAAGGCAGAAAGGTTGGTAACAAAGTGGTTTATTCAAGTTGCAGGCATGGCTCAGCCTGCACGGCAATAAGACACGAATGGTCTTGCCGTATACTATAGGGCATTTTGCAAGGCTGGAACGTGTACTTGAGTTGAACAGGTGACGGTGAAGTCGAGGCGAATAGAAATGAACGAAGCGGGAGTGGAATATAAAGACGTGGCCATGAGAGTGGAGACAGCTGTGAGCGCAACCAAATTAACTTGTCTCGACTTGCTGAGCCATTCCAATACCGACACTATCAGTTCTATCTCGAATAGTTGTTCCATGGACGTGTATGTACGTTGGACGAAAATACGAAAACGACCCAGGTCAGATATGTTTTCATGCACAGTGTTTACCGAGAAGACCGTTGAGGCAACTTATGTCCAGGTGTGGCTTAGCTCTTCCTGTCCCAAATTGCGAGAACGAAAAGGACCTTGACTTGTCGATCTACGTATGCGTTCGTCCAGCTTTGCAAGTCCTATACCAGGCTTCTAGGCGTATCCTCGTGAGCAGCAGCTCGCAAGGTTAGCTTACCCACGCCTTCCCACTGCACAGCCGCCCGTTCAGCCTGGAAGTATGGACGTGCTCCTCGGCTGTGCTTGAAGATCAAGCCAATAGGGTGATCCTGCGTAACAGTCGCGACTTGACTGCAGAAGGAACGTCTTGGCTAGGTAGTATACGAGGCACTCGCGAATCGTAGGAGAGGTCATGCGCAATTTGGCAAGAGTCTCGCAGCAAAAGTAATACATGTTAGCTGATCTTTCCTGTGACAATGCTATGGCATCGAGAGCATAGGTGAGGTACGTTAGGTAGGTGTTGCCAATGCTTGTTCCAATTACAAAATCACCGGGGGTGACACTACCTAAGATGTTGATCAGGCACTGAATTGCACCAAAGTCTATTGCTCACATCCTCTCTTATAGCGCTGCCATCTATCTCTATTCAAGCGACAACAGTCCTTCAAGTCGTGCGAATCACACAAAGCACAATTCTTGATCGCAACCATGCAAGCCATGGAGCCTGTTGTCGCTTCCAACGACCCGCCAGGCTATGTCTGGCTCACCAAACTCCTCCCAACGACCATCATGATCAATACATTCGCAAATTTCTTCACGCTCCTCATCTCTGTTGGCGCCTATGGGCCAGCCGGACACTTCTGGTCCTCATTTGAAGTCTTCATCACACTCGCATGGCTCTTCTTCCTCATCGCGCTAACCCTCGGTATTGTTGCCTCCATGATCCTGACTTACCAACGCCATTACGTGATTGATGCATTCAGAAGAGGGAGAAATGGCGGACTGGGAAGCAAGAGTTGGATTGAAAGGTGTGCGGTGGCTTTGGTGGTCAAGGTGCCACTGGGGCTGGTGATCGTTGTTTTTATGCTGCTCGGCTTCCTGTTTTGCAGTTTATGTGTTAGTAGTCATTGCTTGGCGGTGGGCTGGATTGGATTTGTTTGGGCATTGTTGATGATGGTTTTGGCGATTGTGGCGTGGGTGTGGATGGAGCATGCTTGATCAAACCACCGGCCTCATCTCCCGTCATCTCAACAATCGTGGACGGGATTTGTTCAAACAGCACCTGAAGCTGAGCTTTATTGAAAGACGGAGGAGCAACAAGAGATTTGTGAAGCATCACCAGAATTACTGGTTACTATCATATGCAGCTTCACGCATCCCGTATTGACTTTGTTCATAGTGTTGCTCAGATGACAGCCCAAGGGGTCGCTTCAAAGGTCAAGATGCGTGGACGCTATGATTACTTACTACTGGCTGTCGCTCAGTAATCGGCTCCGACTGTTTGACACTAAACTTCTTGTTGCAATGCAGACAATTCGTTTTCGCTTTCCTTGCTGAGCGCTATTCCAATTTAGGTTGTTCGTGCGAACTGAACCTCGTCCATTTCCTCGCTTTCTCTTATGAGTACATATCAAGAATAGTTTCGGGTTGCACCACCCGGGCTCGCCGCAAACATGTACCTCTTCGAGAAATGGTGTATGCTCAGGCCTTCCGTTCAGGGAAATTCGCGCGCCTTCCACTCAAATACTTGTCCTATAGCATGCGTCTACCCAGGTACATCGGTTGGTCAGCCGAGACCATCAAGATGTATAAAAGCACCATATGCTTTCTCGAGACGAAGCTTCCAAGCCCACATCCTTTGTACTCTGTGAATATATGCCTACCATGGAACCAATACCAAAGCCACATGGTCTACCTATCGTGGGTAACCTGTTCGATGTCAGGCATGAAGATGGCTCCCTCAAAGCAGTAGAACGTCTAGCCGACATCTACGGTGATGTCTTTCAGTTGACTGTGGCCGGGAAGAACACCATTTTCGTCTCTTCTGCTGAACTACTTCAACAATTCATTGATGAAAAGCAGTTTGTGAAGCTACCCCCGCCAGCGCTGACGACTGGGGATAGCGTAAGAGGCTTGTTTCTCGCTGCGAGTGATGATCCGGACTGGCACCAAGCACACCGAATTTTGGCGCCTGCTTTTGGGCCTCTGTCAGTGGGGGACATGTTTGAGGGTGAGTCTCATCGGTCCTAAATTGAACTCTGGCTGAGCCTTGACACCTTAGGCATGAGAGACATTGCAAACCAGCTATGTCTGAGATGGGCACGTATGGGCGAGAAGCAGGAGTTCCTCCTCACTGACGACTTTACAAGGTCGGTCTTCACGATTCAACATGTTATGTTGTCAGTGCTGACGTTAAGCAAGACTGACGCTGGATACAATCGCCTTGTGCACTATGGATTATAGATTCAATTCTTTTTATTCGGAAAAGATGCATCCTTTTGTCGAAGCCATGAACGGATTCCTAGGCTATTCTGGTAAACGCGCCCAACTGCCAGCTCTGTACACGAAGTTGTTCCGTGCTAGCGAGGAGGCCAAATTGAAAGAAGATAGTGCAACCATGACCAGAATTGGTCAAGAGATTATCATGTCAAGGAGGCAAAATCCTGTGGAAAAGCCAGATATGCTGAACACGTTACTCTATGGTAAAGATCCCAAGACTCGTGAGGCCATGCGAGACGAGTTGATTACTGCAAATATGATCAATTTCTTGGTTGCAGGTAAGCAGCTTAAAAATACTTGGCTGGAGACAGGTGACTGATACCTGTTACAGGGCACGAAACGACTTCTGGATTGCTTTCTTTCTTGCTTGCCAACCTGATGCAAAATCCGAAGACCTACTTGAGAGCACAAGAAGAGGTGGATCAATTGATCGGAACCGGAACGATTCAGCTACATCACATGAAAGAACTGCAATACCTCAATGCCGCACTACGAGAAACGCTTCGAATGACTCCGACAGCGCCAGCAATTACCAAGCAAGTTCCCGACCATAGGAAACACGAGTTTGTTACGATTTGCGGTGGTAGGTACCATATTCCACCAAATGTTCCAGTCAGGGTATTGCTGGGCAAAGCAATGTGTGATCCATCGTACTTCGGAGAGGATGCACATGAGTTCAATCCGGAGCGTATGCTCGAAACAAATCCAAATTTTGATAAATACATGGCGGCATGGAAGCCGTTTGGAAACGGCTCACGAGCATGCATAGGACAAACCTTTGCCTGGCAGGAAGCTCTTCTGGTGGCGGCACTTGTCTTACAGAATTTCGATGTCAGCTTGGTCAATCCAAGCTATGTGTTACGCGTCAAACAAAATTTGACAATCAAGCCAAGAGATCTGTTGGTCAGAGCAAGATTGAGGAAAGGTATCAGTTCAATCGAGTTGGATGCCAGACTTCATGACAAAGCAGCTAATGTCAAAGCACAGAGCCCGCCGGAACAGACTAATGGAGCAGTAGTTCATGACACGGATTCTACTAGGATTACCATCCTCTACGGCTCGAACAGTGGTACATGTCTCAGCCTTGCCCAAAAGCTGGCGTCTGCAGTGACACTCAAGCTAGGAATGATCGCTACAGTAAGCGAGCTGGACTCTGGCGTCGATAACCTATCATCGAGCCAGCCGGTCGTTATCATCACAGCCTCTTATGAGGGTCAGCCACCGGACAACGCAGCACGTTTTGTTGCTTGGTTGGAGGGTTCAAAAGCTAAGGACCTTTCTGGTGTCAAATACGCGGTATTCGGTTGTGGCCACAGAGACTGGAAGGACACTTTTCACCGCATCCCTAAGCTGGTTGACCGTTTGATCAACGAGCGCGGCGGAAGCAGAATTTCGGAATTGGCGACATCGGACGTTTCGCAAGGAGCCGTTCTTGACGACTTTCAGACGTGGCAGCAACAACTTCTGGAGAAATTGAAGAGGGAGTATCTAGGCTCTGGTGCTTCGATAGCGTCCCAGGATCTGACAGACCTTGCCCAGATATCGAAGGATACTCGTGCTACCCAACTGAGCAGTGGATTGTCTGTAGGCAAGGTCAAAGATGTCCAAATTCTCACCGGCCCGAATCAGCCGGAGAAGAGGCATATGGAGATAGAATTACCGCCGGGGAGCACATATGAATGTGGCGATTACCTTGCGGTCTTGCCAATGAATTCTGAAAATCTGGTACGGCGAGTCATGGCTCATTGGGAGTTGCCCTGGGATGCTGTGATTACATTCAAATCCAGGGTTTTTGGTAACGTACCGGTCGACGAGCCTGTGTCAATTTTTGAATTGCTCAAGGGCTACTTCGAGCTTTCGCAGCAAGCCACGAAAAGTGTAGGTTCTTCTTCACCATGCCCACTGGGACGACTATCATGCTTACAAACATTTATAGAACCTGGCAGATTGCAAGCGGTTCACCGAAGATGTGGAAAGCAAAGAACAACTTCAGCAGTGCATTACGGACGACAGCATGTTCAATGAACGAATCATCAGCAATCGATCGTCTCTTTTCGACGTTCTCAGACAATACAAGAAGGTCAACATGCCCTTTGCAAATTTCCTGTCGAATCTCTTACCTCTTCACGTGCGGCAGTATTCCATTTCCTCATCACCCACACGGGATCAGGAAAGGTGTACTATCACGTATAGTGTGGTTAAAGGGACTAATTCGGTTAAGGATGCCGAGGGTTCGGCGGTGTCCTTTGAAGGCGTGGCCTCGTCCTACCTTGCTAGCCTGAAGGTAGGTGACACATTGCAGATGGCTGTGCGTGCAACAGCCACAGCCAAATTGCCATGTGCATTCCGACTTCCGCCAGCAGCCGCGCAAAGCACGACGCCGCTCCTCATGTTTTGTGCGGGAACTGGGCTTGCACCATTCCGCGGCTTCGTTGAGCAGAGAGCAACTATGCTCGAGGAGAATGCATCGGTGAACCTGGCACCAGCTCTGCTCTTCGTGGGTTGTAGAGGACCTACGGATGACCGACTCTATGCTGAAGAGCTTGAGGCCTGGCAGAAACGCGGGGCTGTTGATATCCGATACGCCTTCAGTCAGGAACCTGATCACGAGCTGTCGGCAGGCTGCAGGTACATTGGTGACCGCATAGCCAAGGACATGGAAGATGTGAGAAAGCTCTGGCGCGGAGGCGCGAGAGTCTATGTCTGTGGCGGGCGTCGGTTACAGGACAACGTCAGGGCGGGAGTCAGCAAGATCTCCGAAGAACTGGCACAAAAGGAGCAGTGGACCGACGCAGTGAAGAAGGAGAAACTCGAGCAGTTTAGGTCTGAAGTGGCAGAGAGAGCTGTCAGTGACATCTTTGATTGAATGTTCCATACCTAGGTAGTACAGTAGGTTGGAATATTGATTGAGTGCTACGGACATGTCAAAGATGTTTTTCGGAGTAAACATGAAGATCCATACTCGAAAACGATTGCTCCATTCTCTCAGCTGGCCCACTGAGCTTGGACGGACCGGGGCTAAGCTTGGACTTGTCCCAGACCCCTCTCGGCTTATCATGCGTCAGGCGGAGTACTCAATCTGCCCTTACCAATAGAGGAGCTCACTCTACCGAAACTTAACCTCTTTTGAGCTGTAGTGGAATGAACGACGCTTCTAGAGCCTCGACTAACGGGTCCATTGACTTTACACTTCTGTGAACTCTTACCAACACTTTGACCACATTGGTCCAAACACTTCTCAGCCCTCGCCAAAATGTCTTCGCTCGTTGTGGGCGTGCGCCTTCAACATGCAAGAATATCCGTTGGCGGACGCCATCTATTTTCTCTTGCAGACTTCACGTCTTGCACTTTTGTTCGGTTCATGTTCCTCAGTACTGTACAACTGGCTTCATCCCCAGCTCAGCTGACATATCTGCATAGCAGGGCTTAGCTCTTGCTCACCTGGGCCATGGAGAAACCTACGACTCAAGCCACCGTATCTGTAGTCAACAGTGAGCATGATGGACCAGACGTCGACCCCGTCTCAAAATGGACACCAGGATACTTCAAACGCTTTCCTGTCGTCGGAGCCCTCTCGTTGGGTTTGATTGCCGTCCTCACCTGTGCTTCACTGGGTGTTCTTATCGGTTCTAACAACAGGTCATCATCAACATGGCCGCAACGCATTGCCCCGAACGTGGTCTTGTCTTTACTCAACGCCTTCAGCAGTCTTGCGCTTGCTGTCGCTGTGAGTGAAGGTGTAGCTATAGCATGGTGGCGACGTGCCATGAAAGGCTCGACTGTTGCACAACTGCATGATCAATGGTCGCTTACAACGGGCCTATTCGCTGGCTTGCGTCGCCCCAAAGCTCTAACCAGTAGCATAGCCTTGGCTGTGCTCGCTACTCAAGTCACTTTACTCAACAGTATCCTTTATCAACGGGCTACCTCTACTTATGTCGCTATGGACGCACCCAGATCTTTACAAGCAGCGGGCATCGGTGCCACTGAGTTTCCTATGACGGGATATGTGGTATCCAATACATCCTTCGGAGCACAAACATCGTGTGCCTGTTTTATGGTACGTAAAGGACAGTGGTTTCAAGGTCATACGCAATCTAACAAGTTTCAAGGTTGGTGACTCGTATACTCCCGTGGTCAACAGTTGGGAGACAAGCAACGGATTTTTTGCTGGTTACAACGAGCTATTTCGATTTTCAAAACAGACTCTTCCGGCCGGCAATGGCGACCTCCAATATTGTGATGGTATCTGCTATGCAACGTTTGATACCATTGGCTTCGAAATCGATTGTGTTGATCAGACCAACCACACCGACATTGCAATTCCTGCCATCGCTGCCTACGAATCAGGCGGTAATTCTTCCGCCTGGACCAATCTGCCGATCTTCAACAGTTCTTTCGGTCTTGAATACGCCACGCAAGACAGGAACTACTCCCAGATTACGCTCAACCTTCAGTACTTCCAGTCAGATGACCCATATAATCCTAAGAGCACCACCTGTCCAGGAAACGTCTTCAACAAACAATGTACTCTGCGTCCGGCCACTGTACGGTATCCAATCCAGGTCACAAACTTCACAAACTCACACATCATTAATGGTCTATCGCTTGCATCCCCAAACGCAAAAACCATGAATGCTCAAACGATGAACAGTGCTCCAACACCACCAGCATACTCTTCTGCTCTCAAGCAAGCAGAAGGTTTCCAAGTAATCAACTACCTTTATCCCAACGATAACCATACCATCCGCTCTCTCACTGCTCTCGGCGGTATAGCAAGCGCCATGTCACAATTTCTATCATCAACAGCCACAATAACATACACTGGCGATGACGACTGGTCCCTCACACAAGTCGGAACCCTATCTCAAACAATGATGTACGGCCCCCCAAATATGGGCTCATGCGACTGCTCCTTCAAAAATGAAGCCCTCGACACAATAATCAGCAGCATCAACCAACTAGCCTTCCTCACCGCAACCGGCCTAGTCGACACCACACCCTTCCGGGGCCTACCCCAAACCGGAAAACCCTTCCCCAACACCCTCCCCCAAGCCCTCGTGGTCGGCGTAGACCACAACGACACAACCACATTTCGCGCCGCCCCCAACACAGCAACTCAAGTCGCCGACGTAGTCCACTACAAAACGCACTACCTCTTCGCGGGCCTCGCCTTCGGCATCACAATAATCTGCGTCCTCCTCGTCATCCCTAGTTTCTGGCAATACGGCGAATTAGGACGGCGCGTCACGCTGGGTCCCATGGAGATAGCCAGCGCATTCGGCGCACCAATCTTAGTCGATAACGCGCACCAACAAGATGCTGACTCCGGCCCCGCAAAAAGCGATATAAACAACCTCATCAAGAAAATCGGCGATCGGAAGATCGTGTACGGATTCGTTGATGTCGATGAAGATGGAATGGGCCATCAGGAGATGCACTTGGAACAGCAGC
>Ga0181464_1001981_pt1 | contig 10303 bp, 9 predicted proteins | sample InSIn2gowninarea_FD_119074 | JGI IMG/M metagenome (GOLD analysis project Ga0181464, IMG submission 119074) | Clean room microbial communities from NASA Spacecraft Assembly Facility at Jet Propulsion Laboratory, Pasadena, California, USA -... ...
CCTTCTTCTCTAGCTAAACAGTTACAGGAATAGAGGCAGTGGAACAGATTGCCTCTAAAACCATGGAAACTGATTCATTCAACCTCAAACCACTTCTAATTGATGTATCTACCCCCTAAAGTCATTTTCATCATATTTACATCATATTACATCATTTACCATCACAAATTTACCAAGGATAAGAGAAAAAGTCGACTGGTAGTCAAACTGGGTGAAATTCTGAGTTTTAGGCAAAATTGGAAAAAAAATTCCTGATGCCTAGTGCCATTTCATGACTACTTTTGGAGGCCTTGTGCTTCACCAAATCAGGCCCATGACAGCTTGCTGTAAATATCTACCTATCTAGTTTCTAGAACACTTTGAATTTTCTGATTTGGAGTTGATTTGCTCCTTCAAGAATCATTTCTCCCAAAACTGCTTCTTGTGGGTCCAAAAAGTGGCAGAGAGGGCATTTTTTAGGTGTTTTGTGCCCTTTAAGTGACCCAGATCTCTTCCAAAATTTATGAAACTTTCTGGGTTTCTTGTTTTTTATGAGGAATCCAAAACTACAAGCCATTTGGAAAAATAGTGAGCCAATTCATTAGCTGAATTTTCTTGTGTTTTTATGTACAAAATTGCAAAATGACAAAAATTTCCCAAATTTTCCTCAAATTTAGCAAGAGGCAACCATATTAAGTGCTTTGCTGAGCTAATGAAGCTTCAGCCAAAATTTTGAGTTTATCATGCTGTTTCTTGGCCCTCAAGGCTCTCCTTAACTTAGCTTTTAGCCCCTTTACCCTTGTTTTGCAAATCTTGTTCCGGGCTAGGTAGTGATAGGCCATATGGCATAGCATTTTCTTCTCTTTGTTGGCTTTATCAAGCATCTTCTCAAGGTGAATGTTCACTCTCTCCAACCATGATTCTCGGTCAGCCTCAATTTCTTGCTCAAGGGAGGTCATCTTGATCTTTCTTTTCTTTTCCATTTGCCTATTTTCTCTAATCATTTGCAGCTCCATAATAGCTTGCTTATCTTCCAGTTGCTTGTTTTCCTTCTCAAGATAGTTGATGATCCATTTGGTCCTTCAAGGTTAAGTGATAAGGCTTGTATTTCAGCCTCCTTCTCTTTGATAATCACGTCCTTGAGTCTTGAGTTTTGAAAGCCCAGATCAGTGACATCCTCCTTAATCAAAATAAAATCCCTATCTTGCCCTTCAGTAGGGCCTTCCTCATGCATCTTTTGCTTTCCTTTGTCTCCACCCTGTAACTGTTTAGCTAGAGAAGAAGGAAAAGCCCTCTTCACCCCTAGTGAAGGTAGCATTTTCCTATGGTTCGATGAAGAAAATGAGACCCCTTCCACCCCTGGTGGAGATAGTAATCGCTTGGTAGCTGCAAAGAGCATCCTAGTGCCTATTTCATCAGTGACAAACACAGGAACATGAACCTCCTCTGTTTTATTTTCAAGTTCCTTTTGTTTCCTGGAAGGTTCACCTCCCTCTTGAGGATCTGAAAATATTTGAGACCCCTTGAAGCACTCAAGGGCAATGAAAGTTTCCCATGACACTTCCAACTGAGTGAGCTGATGCAAAACAACAATTTTGATAACAGAAAAATGATAAATACTATTGAGTTGTTGTGGATATGGTTTTCTTTTTGTAATGATTGTCATCCTCTCTATGTTTTTGCATATGAAATAAGAGATGCTCATCATTCTAAACCTGGTGAAGTGCATAAGCAATCTGATGTGGTAGGCATATAGTCTGGAGAACCTACCCTCACATGTAAAGTATTTAATGATAAGTTTCATGACTGGAATAAACTGGTCCTCCAAGAATTTGAAAGGAAAAACCCTGCTAAGTTTATCATGGTACTTGGCCTTAATATAAGGTTCAAAATGTTGCTTACTAATATTTTGCCTTTTGTTCCACTTTTCCCCTACATCTAGAATTATTTTGGCCTCTACAATGATAGTTGGTGAAAGAGTGAAGTTGACCCCAGCAAGATGCACCATATTGTTTTCCAAGTTTATCACAAACTGCCTTGCTAACTCATGGTGATATTTGACCCTCTCAACCATTTCAAAAAACTCAAAACAAGACTGATACTTGAAACATGTGGTGGCTAGAGGGCAAACAAGGAGTTCACTCATGCTAATAGGTTCCTCCCTAATGATTTTTCCACCTTTGTGAGGCTTCCTGGACTACACATTTCTTTCCCCTGATCTATCACTAAGTGTGTCCTCTTCAAAACTTGATTCACTTCTTCTTTCCATGCTTGTCTTAATGATGTAATGTGATGATGGTATGGTGAACAATGATAATGGGTGGGGACAAAGAAGATGAGTATGAAGAGATTTTTGCAAATGTGAAGTGGAGTAGGGGAATGAAGGGAAAGATTTAGGAAACTAGGATTTTGACTTATGAGGGACTTAGGGTTTAATGAAGGGAATTAGTTTCTTAGGGGAATAGGGAAAGGGAAAATGGAATTAATGCGTAGTTTTAGGGTAATGAAGTTTTACAAAAGGGACAAAGGATGTTTGTTTTGTAATGAAGTGAAAACTTTGCAATGAGGTGAAAATGTATGAAGGCAAGCTAGGGTTTTGATTCTAAGAAGCAAAACTCATGAACAAAACATGAAGAAGACTAATTTTAGCTCAAGATTGATGAAAACTTACTTGTAGGAGTGGAATGCAACGTTTGAGAGAATTTGGAATTAGTTTGAGTGATTTTGGAACCTCCCTGGCCAATGCACAGCGCACTGGGCCCAATGCATAGCGCTTGCCTAATGTGCAGCACCTGTGTAATTTAACACTGGCAAAAGTTGTCTGATGCGCAATGCCAGTCTAATGCGTAGTGCCAACCCTCTGATGTGCAGTGCCAGGCAAACTTGCTGCAAATTTTGGGTTTTCTTCCTCCTTTGCTCAATTTCCCTTCAAAATGCGATTTCGGCTCTCTATTTTACTTTTTGCACAATGAAATGAGTAGCTAGCCTGAATTTGCTTTATATATGATGCACTTTAATTTTTTTCCATTGCAAACCCACCTTTATAAAGTCTTAGTCACTTTTTCTCAAAAACTTTGTTTTTCATTTGAAGTTTGACTTTTTCTTGACAATCAGATGGACTAATGGCTTGGTGCTTTTGCTTTTGTAGTGGCAGCGGTTGGCAAGGTGGCTAGGAACAATTGTTGAGCTTATTACATATAGTAACACTTAAATTACATGGATTTTTTTACAAAAGATGGAAAAACTTTGTTTTCACATCGAAACAGAGTTTTGAGGTAAAAAAAGATTTATTAAGCATATCAGAAGTAAATTTATGATTTTATGAACTTATTTATCCTCCTCATGTGCCTGCTGACCTTTTTATTCAATTTTGGATGACCATGATGGCAAACCCTAGACCTAGTGAAACTAAACCCTAAAACTGAATGAAATGAACTAAAATGACTATAAATGACTGAAAAGAGGTTTTGAATGAGCTAGCAGGTATATGACATGAGGGAAACTGAAATCAAACCACTACCATCAGTTGATCGATGACCTAGTGGAATGCAAGTGATCGAATGAGACATCTAATATGCATGAAAAAGAGAAATTTGGTCATTGATGTAAGTGTGAAGACACTGACACTAATAGACAGCATTGGTTCATCAGATATGCTAGAGCTTAGATCAACCTCAGGTTGAAAGGAGGCGATTCTAGGGTAACTACAAACCACACTTAATGTGGTAGTTAGCCCTACCAGGTCGGGAGAGGGCTCTCTCCTTGTCAATATCAATTAGGATGGTTGCAATTATGACTTAAGATGACTGAATTGAATATAGATTTTAGGCTAGGTATAGTAGCTCAAAAGGATTTTGGTTGATTTTAGGTTTTGTTTGCTGGATCAATTGGAGAAGGCAAATTGGGTCCGAGAAATCAACTCAGGGATATAGTTATGTTTTGTGAGGCGAGGTAGACAAGGGTTTATGTACTAGAAATGGATTAAGATCGTAGTTTAAGATAGCTGAGGAGTTGAGGAGGGCACAAAGAAACTATGAGTCCTCTTCAAATAGTTGAAAACATTGAAAACCAAAAGCATTCCCAAGACAAAGCACAACAATGTATTTTGTCCATTCACCTTGATTCATTTAGTTTTAGAAGATAAATATAGATTTTGATACATATGAAACATAAGAAAAACTCATTATAAATAAGAAACAATACATAAACTCACTGTCACAAGAATCCCACAAAAATAGTTGTGAAACCTGGTTTATTCCTTGCCAAACTACTATAGAGATATACAATAGAGTTCAGAGCTTCCACAAGAGTCCAACCTTTACAAATGACTAAGAAAGTACATAATATAGGCATCAAACCATTCATTCTAGCTATCAGGTGTTGAATCCATGAGAAGAGGGGTGGTTTCAACCATATTTAAACTAGGAACATAAAAGTAGGCAATGGAACAGCTTGCCTCTAAAACTTAGGAAACCAATTCATTCATCATCAAAACCACTTGAAACTTGATGTATCTACCCTATGAGGTGTTTTTAATCCATATTTACATCAAATACATCATTTCCATGCATACATTTACCAAGGAATGAGGAAAAAGTCAATTTCCAAGAAAACTAGGAAAAATTTGAAAATTTAAGCAAAACTTGAAAAATCAGATTAATGCGTAGTGCCATTTTAGGGCCAGTTTTGGAGGCCTTCCCGTTGTCCAAATTAGGTACAAGTTGGCTTGTTCGAAAGCCCTCCCTGTCTAGTTTCTGGAACAATTTTATTTTTCTGATTTGGAGCTCATTTTCGCCTCCAAAATTTGATTCTCCCAAGACTGCTTCCTGTGTGGCAAAAAAGTGGCAGAGAGGGCACTTTTTGGGTTTTTTTTTTCCCTTTTGGTGACCAAGGCCTTGTCTAACTATTCTCAATATTTCTAGGTTTACTTATTTTTCCATGTTGATTCCAAATATGCAGGCCACTTTGAAAATAGAGGTCCCCATCAAAAGCGCAACACCAATGGCATTGTGCACCTATTAGAAAAACCTATTTTTCAAATTTCAAAATTCAAAAATGACAAAAATTGCTTAGAATTTCCTGAAATTTGGCATGAGGAATCCTTGTTAGGTGCTTTTCTGGGCCAATGATGCCTCGGCCAAGATCTTGAGTTTGTATTACTCTTTCTTGTTCCTCAAAACTCTTCTTAGCTTAGCTTTTAGCCTCTTTGTCCTTGCATTATAAATCTTGTTCCGGGTTAGGTAGTGGTAGACCATGTGGCAAAGCATCTTTTTCTCTTTGTTTGCATTCTCAAGCAACCTATCCAAGTGCATATTCACCTTCTCCAACAAATACTCAGAGTCATTCTCTATTTCTTGTTCAATGGAGGTCATCTCGCCCTTTGCCTTCTTTTCTCTTTTATGTTTTCTTTGATCATTTGTAACTCCATGAGGTCTTGCTTGTCAGTAAGCTGCTTTTTTTCCTGCTCAAGACAGTTAATGATCCATTTGGCCCTCTCTAGATTTATGGACAAGTCTTGTATCTCAGCTTCTTTCTCTTTGATGCTCATGTCTTTGATCCTTGAGTCTTCAACACTCAAGTCCATAACATCCTCCTCAATCAAAATAAAATCCCTATCTTGCCCTTCAGTAGGGCCCTCCTCATGCATCTTCTATTTCCCTTTGTCTTTGCTCTTTGACTACTGGCCAACCTATATAACTGGAGAAGAAGGCAAAGCCCCTTCCACCCCCGATGGAGATAGTATTTTCCTATGATTTGGTGAAGAAGGCGAGACCCCTTCCTCCCCTGGTGGAGATAGTACTTGCCTCAGTAGCAAAAAGACCCCTTGTGCCTCTCTCATAAGTGACAAATATTGGCACACCTGTAGTCTTGATCTCATGGACACCTAGTTGTCCTGATGGTCCTCCTTCCTCCTAAGGCACTGATGAAAACACCTTGCTGATGAAAATCTCATGGGCAATAAAGGTCTTCCATGGTATGTTCTGCAAGTATAACTGGTGCAAGACAACAATCTTAATCAATGAGAAGTGGTAAATGCTGCTAAGTTGCTGAGGAAAAGGTTTTCTTTGAACATAGTGGGTCATCTTCTCAATGTTCCTATATATAGAGTAAGGGAGGTTCATCATCCTTACCCTAGTAAAGTGCATGAACAACCTGATACGATATGCATACAAATGGGAAAACATTCCTTCATAAGCTAAATATTTGATGATAAGCTTCATGAGAGGGCAAAAACTGTTCTCCAAGTATTTGAAAGGAAACACTCTGCTGATTTTGCTGTGATATCTAGCCTTAATGTAAGGCTCATAATGTTCTTTGTCCACATATGGCCCTTTATTCCATTGCTCACCTACATTAGGAGTGCCTGTTGCTTCTGAAATGGTGGTAGGTGACAAGGTGAAGGAGACACCAGCAAGGTTCACTTGGCTGTTATGTAGATGGGTGACAAACAACTTGGCAAGCTCATGATGAAACTTTACCCTCTCCACCATTTCACAAAACTCATAGCATGACTGATGTCTAAAACTAGATATAGCAAGAGGACAAGCAAGAAATTCTATGGGACTAATAGGTTCCTCCCAGATGATCTTTTGCCCCTTTGTGGGGCTTTCTTGGCACAGGTGCTTCTCTGGAAGTGTCACTAAAAGTTTCTTCCTCCCTCTCATAGTATATGTCTCCCACCATGGATTTTTGATAATGTGATAGGTGATGTAAGATGAAGGATTATAGTGGGACCAAGATGAGTATGAAGAGATTTTAAAATATAAGGTAAGTGAGATGTATGGGGATGTGAATGCTTGAGGGAATGTTGGGGTTTTAGAGAATGAGGGGAATGAGGGGAGTGAGTAGGGTTTAGAATGTGGAATAAAGGTTTGATAATGAAGTAGGTGTAGTGAAGATGTAGGATTGGGGAGTTAGGGTTTGGGAATAGTGTAATAGGGCTAGGGTTTGATAAGGAGAGTGGGGTTTTGGGGAGTGAACTTTGATGACTGCAGGATAGTGAATGGGACTTGGAAAACTCAGTATGAATGAAGTAAAAGAGAACAAAAATTGACCTTTGATAGCTTGTGAGAGGTAGTTTAGCAATTAGTTAGGGTTTGTGTTTAACAATTAGTTAGGGTTTGTTCCAAAGGAAGCCAATCACACTCGAGCAACCAAGCACAACTCATTTTAGCAAGGAGGAATGATATGCTTACTTGAAACAGGCAACAAATGGTTTTGTAGGAAGTTTGGAGGCGATTTGAGGCGATTTGAGGCGATTTTGGCTTCCCCAACAAGTGCGCATCACTTGCTAAAAGGTGCGTAGCACCATTTTAATGTGCATCACCCATGTAAATTAACACAACAAGAGCTCAATAGGTGCGCAATGCACTTTTAATGCGCAGTGTTGGGAAATAATGCGTAGCGCTCGTGAACTTCAACAAAATTTCCCTGTTTTCTTCCCTTGGCTCAAAATCGCGTTTTTCAGTTCTCCTTAGCTCTCCAATTCAACAAGGAATCAATAAAACATATGAATTGGTCTTTTATACTTTTCCTCTTTTGATTTTTCATAAACCAAAACACAATTTTCTATTGTTTTGATAGCTTTTTCAAATTACTCTATTTTTCTAATATCTGACTTTTTGCAGGTGGACTGATACTAATCACATTGACCTTTTGTAGTGGTAGGAGCTGGCATTGTTGCCAAGTCACTAGGAACATACTTATTACATATAGGAATAGTAAAATTACATAAAATTAGATCAAATGAAATCATTAAATACAAATGCATTATTTCACCTCAAAACAGAGTTTTGAGGTGAAAGAGCTTTATTTAGCATATCAAAAGTAAACTCATGACCATATGAACCTTTTATCCTCCTCATGTGCTTGTTGACCCTTTTATTCAATTCTGAATGACCATGACGACAAACCCTAAGACCTAATGAAACTAAACCCTAAGACTGGTTTTTATAAATAAAATGAACTAGAATGACTAAGAATGACTAAAAAGATGTTTGAACAAGTCAGCAGGTATATGACATGAGAGAAACTGAAATGAAACCACTGCCATCAGTTGATCCATGACCTAATGGAATGTAGTTAATTGAATGAGACAACTAATATGCATGCAAAAGAGCAATTTGATCACTGATGGAATTGTGAAGACACTGACGCTAACATTGGCTCCAATGGGGATAGTAGCTCCTTGGAGGTGCCAAGAACCACAGATATTTAGAAAATTAGACTAGTGCCTCATCCATTGGGCAATATGGAGTCAATAACTTCAAAATACCCAAAATCGACGCTATGAAACTTTGACTCAAGATTCACAGCTGAACTGACTAATAACTGAGGTTAACTCAAAGACTGACACTATACACTCAAACACTGAAACTAGACATTCAGCCTTATAGCCTTCACTTCAGGCCCGAAGCTAAATGAATGGTGACAATACAAACTTTGAAAATGGAATGAATAAAATGGTATGTACAATTATGAATATGATAACAGAAATCTCCTTAGAAATAGTACCATTTCAGAAGCCTACCATTTACTGGTCCTCGAACAATCTTCCCCATCCATTTCTTTGAGTAGGAAGGCATTATGCCCCCCTATATGCATCAATTCTGTATGGTCCCTTCCATAGATTCTCGAACTTGCCATGCTTTCCTTTATCTTCATTTCTAACATCCCACCGTAACACTATGTCTTCAATCTGAAATTTTTCCACCTGTGCCTTTCGATGATAAATCTTTTTAATTATCTCCTGCAGCCTAAAGGTATTCTAGAAAAATTCCTCTCTCATTTGTTGTAAATGGAGCATTTGACTTATTCTTTGCTGAAAATGATCTTCCTTGCTGCCAGCTTCCTGTAAAAGTTTTACAACCGGGACCGCAAGAGATGTCGGGAATACTATGTCAATACCGTATACAATCTCAAACGAAGACATAATTATTGACTTCTTTTGGCTCACCCTGTCCGCCCATAATGCATTAACCAATTTTTTATGCCAGCCCTTCTTATTGGTTTCCAGTAGCTTTTTAATGATGTTTACCAATGATTTGTTAGAGGATTCAACTAATCTGTTACCTTGCAGACAATATGCAGTAGAATGTCCTAAGGTAATTTTTTATTTGCTACAAAATTAAATCATCTTTTTGGACTTGAAAGAGGCGGCGTTATCTATAATAAGTTTGTTAGGACAGCCAAAACGTGACAAAATATTTGTTTCAAGAAACAGAATTATTACCGAGTCCATGGCTTGCCAAGTGGGGATTGCCTCAATCCACTTTGTGAAATAGTCTGTCGTTGTCAAAATCCACTTGTGCTGAGCTGAGGATATGGGATGAATCTCTCCGATGAAATCTAGCCCCCATTACTGAAACAGTGCACTAACTTCGATTGGTTTGAGAGGGAGAGGCTGCAACTTTCTTCTTCCCTGAAAAATCTCTTATTCATGATAGCTTGTGACAGTTTTGTAAACATCAACAAACAAGGTATGTTAGTAGTAACCTGCTCTCAAAATTTTGTTATCTGTCATCTTCCAAAATAAGTGACCACCAAAGTCTCCCTTATGAAAATCACTCATGACTTGTTGGGCTTCATCTTCAACTAAACAATTCAGCAAAATGCCTCCATGATCCTTCCAATAAAGTGCATTATTCAGTTTTAGAGTTCTACCTTTATTTTTATCCATCCCTGGTGGTGGTGAAAGATGCTAAAGCATGTACACAATATCTGAATACCAAGGAGATTAGAGAAAAATTGCAAACACCTGAATCAACGAACTATCTTCTTCTTCTTCAGACATGGCTGCAATAAGATTTATATCTAATGCATGTAGATTGGACTCCACCATTAGCTTTGCTAGACCCTACCCCTTGATTAGCTTTGTAGGATTTATCTCTAAGTCACATTCTAGCAATGTTACGATCCATTTTCCATGCCTTCCTTCCAGATCTATTTGTACCAAAACATCTTTAACTATTGCGTTAGGGACGTATGCTATTATATGGGAGTGAAAAATATATACTCGGAAGTCCTTCAAAGCTTTAACTAAGGCAAGAGCTTGTTTCTCAATGATGTTGTACTTCAAGGCTGCATCTCTAATTGTCCTACTAAAAAAGGCAATTGGTTTTTCTAGCTAATCCCCTTTCTGCATTAGAACTACTGCCATAGTATGTTCAGAAGCGAATGAAAATAATATGAAATCCTGTGTATAATCTGGATTGATCAAAATCAGGGGGGCATAATGCCTTCCTACTCAAAGAAATGGATGGGGAAGATTGTTCGAGGACCAGTAAATGGTAGGCTTCTGAAATGGTACTATTTCTAAGGAGAT
>Ga0181464_1001621_pt1 | contig 10301 bp, 14 predicted proteins | sample InSIn2gowninarea_FD_119074 | JGI IMG/M metagenome (GOLD analysis project Ga0181464, IMG submission 119074) | Clean room microbial communities from NASA Spacecraft Assembly Facility at Jet Propulsion Laboratory, Pasadena, California, USA -... ...
CTACAGAGCAGATAAATAATCTCAAAAGATTTGGAAAAAACAAAATATAATATATAGTGAGTTAAAAATGCATATAGAAAAAATAGCTATTGGTAATAATCCACCTGAAGATATAAATGTTATTGTTGAAGTATCCATAGGTGGACATCCAATTAAATATGAAATGGATAAAGCGTCTGGTGCACTATTTGTAGATCGTTTTTTGCACACGCCAATGAGCTACCCAGGAAATTATGGTTTTGTACCAAATACATTATCTAAAGATGGTGACCCTATCGATGTACTTATATGTAATACACGCCCGCTCATAGCTGGCTGTGTTATTAATGTTCGTCCGATAGGTGTATTAATGATGGAAGATGATGGCGGATTAGACGAAAAGATTATAGCTGTTCCAACGCATAAGCTTACAAAACGTTATTTACATATTCAAGAATATACTGATTTACCAGAAATCACTCAACAGCAAATTGAGCATTTCTTTAAGCATTACAAAGATTTAGAAAAAGATAAATGGGTGCGCATAGATGGTTGGAAACCAGCCGCATATGCAAAAGAAATGATTATAGCTGCAATTGAGCGCGCAAAACAGTAAAAGGGGGCTATTATGAAAGCACAAAATAATATATTAGAAAAAGATTTGCTTTTAAATATAGTAAAGGTAACCCAACAAGCCGCGATAGAAGCCGCCAAATTACGCGGACACGGTGATGAAAAATTAGCTGATAAAGCTGCGGTTGATGCAATGAGAAGCGCATTAAATAAGTTAGATATAAACGGTACTATAGTTATAGGCGAGGGCGAAAGAGATGAAGCGCCCATGCTATATATAGGAGAAAAAGTAGGAACAGGGCAAGGAGTTGAAATAGATATTGCACTAGACCCTCTTGAAGGCACAACACTTTGCGCTAAAAACCAAGCTAATTCTTTGGCTGTTATCGCGGTTGCAAATAAAAACTGCCTACTATATGCGCCCGATATTTATATGCAAAAACTAGCTATAGGTCCTGGCTACAGCAAAGATTTGGTAAATATAGACGCTTCAGCTTCTGAAAATATAATAAAATTAGCACAAGCAAAAAATGTACATCCATCACAGATTAAAGTTTGCATTATGGACAGACCTCGCCATAAAGAGCTCATCGAAGAAGTTAGAGAAACAGGCGCTTCAGTATCTTTAATATCTGATGGCGATGTTGGTGCTATAATTGAGGTAGCACAAGGCGATATGGATATTTATATGGGCACAGGTGGCGCGCCTGAGGGTGTGCTTGCAGCAGCGGCTTTGCGCTGCTTGGGTGGTGTTATATATGGTAGGCTTATTTTTGATAGTGACGAAAAAATAAAGCGGGCTGCTAAAATGGGTATCAGCAACATAAATAAAATATATACAGCGCAAGACATGGCTGCAGGTGAAGTTATTTTTGTAGCTACTGGCGTTACAAATGGCTCTATGCTAAAAGGCGTTTGTTTTGGCACAAAATCTATATCTACTGAGACTTTAGCGCTGCATTCAAGCAGTAAAACCATAAATTTTATAAAATCTTCTAGTTTAATATTGACATAAGATGTAAAATAATTTAATAATGCGCTATGGGATGGAATGTTTATAATCTTTAGTTAAGATTATACATAGGTATGATACCGCACCATCTAGGTATGTTTATAATTTTATTTACATACATGTCCCACATATAAATAAGAAGGGACTTTATTATCATGAGTGGTAGTATTCTTACAAACACATCTTCAATGACAGCACTTAGCACATTAAGATCAATTAGTGCTCAACTTGAAGAAACAGAAAAACATATATCAACAGGTTTACGTATTGTTGAAGCATCAGACAATATAGCATATTGGGGTGTTTCGGGGACTATGCGTAGTGACGCTTCAGTTCTAAGCACAGTTAAAGACGCTTTACATATGGGTAAAGGTAAGCTAGACCAAGCTACTAAAGCTGCTAAGCAAATTAAAAATGAGATTACTCAAATTAAAAAAGATATGTCTCAAATTGCTTCAGCTAAAACTAATGATGAACGTATAGATGAAATTAAAAAAGATATCGCAGCTAGTTTAGACAATATTAAAAACGCCATATCAAACGCTTCAATGGATGGAGAAAATCTATTGGCTAGTGCTAATACTGCTTCTGGTGCAGATGACTCATTTACATTTGTTTCTTCTTTCCGCCGTGTAGGCCATAATGTTGTTGTTGATACTATTAAGCTTAAAAAAGAAGATACTAGATTATTTGGAGTAGATGGTAAAGGTGAGCCTATCGATAGTTTTGGTAAGTTAAAAAATTTATTTGACCCTAAAACTTTTGATTTTACAGGCGCTGGTCGTGATGATGCTATTAAGAAAGCTAGTAATACTGTTGAACAAGCTTTAAATGATGTTAGTAACGTTGAAATTTCTTTGGGGGCTGTTACTCGTCAAGTAGATAACCAAGTAACATTTATAGATGCCTTAACTGACAATTTAACAAAGTCTATTGGTACTTTGGTTGATACTGATATGGATGCTCAATCAGCTCGTTTGTCTGCTTTGCAAGTACAACAACAGCTTGCTGTTCAATCGCTTTCTTTAGCTAACCAATCTACACAACATATTTTGGCATTGTACAAAAACTAATTATGTTTAATTTTATAAGTTATTTAAGGGGGGCAGTAGCCTCCCTTTTTTATTGCATAATAAAATCTGTTTAATACGTGATGTAAATCCAGCTTTAATTTTAAAATTAGATACAGGCATCTCGAATTTTGTTGCTAAAAATTTAAGAAGATTTTTATTTGCCTTGCCATCATGAGCTGATGCTTTTATTCTTACTACAAGGTATGTTTTAGAATTTTCTTCTACAGTACCTATTATTTCATCTCTTATGCTATTTGGTTTTACTTTCACATGTAAAACAATATTATCTGCTAAAGTTTTATAATATAAATTTTGTTCCATATTCAATCAAAAGACTACGAATAATCCATATTATAAGATATAACACAAAAGGCGAAAAATCTATTCCGCTTCGACTAGCAGGCATAATATATCTAATTTTATTTAATGCTGGTTCAACAATTCTATAAATAGCTTGTGCTATATTATGTATAAATAAAGGAGCATTAACCAAAAGGTTTAAATTATATAACCAAGTTAATATAATATAAGCTGTAATAATGTATGTATAGCAATTAAGCAAAAACAAACATAAATTAAATAAAGTAAGCATAATCAGATCCTTAAATAGTGGCTGCTTTTAATTGCAATTCATATTTTTTAAATATATCATAAAGTTTTTTATATGTTGATTTTTTAAAATCTACTACTAAATTTATAGATTCAGAAAACTTTTCCCACCGCCATTCACTAAATTCTATATGAGAGCCATTTGGTATATTATCTACTGAAATTTCCTTATCTTCACCAGTAAAAAGGCAAGCAAACCAATATTGCTTTTGTCCTTTATAAGTTTTTGCTATGGCTAAATTTTGTAGCTCTTTTGGAAAATCATAAAATAATGGTTCGCTACTTTTACCAAGGAATTCTACATTTTTTATACAAGTTTCTTCATATAATTCACGCCTAGCAGCACTTTCCAAATCTTCATTTTTATTCACTCCACCTTGTGGAAATTGCCAACTAGAACCTTCACTATAAGCTATGTTAGTATTAATAACACGTTTACCAATCCAAACTAAACCTGCTTTATTAAATAATACTATACCTACGCTTTTTCTATATGGTAAATTATTATTCATATTATGTTTTTTTATCAAATAACTTATAAGCCGCTTTTAATTGTTGATCCTCTTTAGGATCAAGTGGTACATAAGCTGAAGAGCCAGAACCTTTTTTATCTTCTATGCTGCCCTTAATATGCCCCTTAAGCTCAGATTCACCTATATTAAGATTTAAACCTTTATATTTATCTGGAAGAGGCTGAGATACCTCATAATCAGGTATAATGCCGTGTCCTTGTATAGAAACACCGCTTGGAGTGTAATATAAGGCAGTAGTTAAACGCAAAGCCCCGTTCTCACCAAGCGGTATTATTGTTTGCACAGAACCTTTACCAAAAGAACGTGAGCCAACTATTTTAGCACGTTTATTATCTTGTAACGCGCCGGCCACAATTTCAGCTGCACTAGCTGTACCGCCATTTATCAATACTACTAAAGGTTTACCACCCGTTAAATCTCCTTTTTTAGCATCAAAACGTAATATAGAGCGTGGCTGCCTACCTTTAGTTGAAACAATCATACCTTTGTCTAAAAAAGCATCAGAAACTTTTACAGCTTGATTCAATAAGCCACCAGGATTTAAGCGTAAATCTAAAATATAACCTTTTAATTTATCATTAGGTATTTTTGCTTTTATAGATGCAATAGCTTTTGCTAAATCATCATATGTATGGCCCGTGAATTCCAATAATCTTATATAGCCTACATTATTATTTGTATTAAATCGAGAATCTTCTATTTTTATTATATCTCTTCTAACCTTTATATCAAATGGTTTGGCTACCCCTTTACGTTCAATAGTGAGGTTTACCAATGTTCCGCGTTTACCGCGCATATGTTTAACATTTACATCTAATTTATTTACAGACACATCTTCACCATTTATTTTAGTAATAAGATCGCCCGCTAGCACGCCCGCTTTTGCAGCCGGTGTACCTAACATAGGGGAAACTACTTTGATAAGTTTATTCTCAGTGGTTACTACAATACCTATACCTGCAAACTCACCCTTTGTAAGATTATTCATTTCTTTTGCCTCATCGGCATTTAAATATGAAGAATGGGGGTCTAAAGATGTTAGCATGCCATTAATAGCATTTTCTATAAGTTTATTCGTGTTTGGCGCAGTCACATATTCATTCTTAACACAATCAAATACATCAGTGAAAAGAGCTAAAGACTTGTAAATATCGGTTTGCTGCTTAGCAACACAAACATTGTCAAACAACATAGTAATTATACAAAAGAAAATTGCACTAATTAATCTTATATTTTTACGAAACATTTTTTCCTCTTTATACCCTATATCCCTAAATCCACCATGATTGTAGATTAACCGATTCTGAAACAAATTTTAGCTCAACATATATAGTTTTACTACTACCAACTAATCCTAGCTCCTTACCTTTACTTATAAAACTATTACTTTCCACAAATAATTTGCTAAAGCCAGATAAAATCATATAATAATTCGACCCCATATTTAAAATTACTATATTTCCATAAGAACGAAAATTTCCAGCATAGGCTACAATGGCATCATTTGGTGCAACTACCTTATTATCTTTTGTTGCAAGTAATAATTCACCTTTTTTTTCGCTATCTTTCTGTAAATAAAAATCCTGTACAATTTTACCTTTTACTGGAAGTTCTAATTTACCTTTAAGCTTTACAAAATCAACATTAGCGTTTAATTTTTTTTCTAAATCCTCTATTTTTTTTCGGTTTTGCTGCTTGCCAATTATACTTAAAAATTTTTGAAGCTCATGAGTTTTTGTTGACATATGTGCAATGTCTTGTTGAGTAATATTTATTTTTTGCTTAGATATTTTTTCATTTTCGTTAGCACTATGTAATAAAAGATTTAATTTTTTTGTAATCAAATCATAATTTTTTATCGCAGATATAAGTTGAGTTTTTTGCTTATCAGCTTCTGCTATAGAGCTATTTAGGTTTTTTAATGCATCATTATAAACATAAATACTATGTTGTAGTTTAGGTATCATTATATTTAAAATATCGGCGCCTCTCATAGATTTGCGTATATCTTGTGGGTTCACAATTAAGATAGGTGGCGGACTTAATCGCATATGCTCTAATGCACCTATTATATGCAGAAATTGATTTTTTACTTTATTGTATTTTTGTTGAGCTAGTTCTTGCTCAATACGATAATTTTTAAATAATTTTTTATCTTTCTCTAATTTTATTTTAGCCGATATATGCTCTTTTTCTATATTCTCAATATTTTCTTTGAGTTCAACTTTATCACTTTGAATTTGTTTTATCTGATGTTTGAGATTATTTATCTGCTCTGTAGATAAATATATATGTCTAGAAATATCATTTAAAGCTTTTTGAGCCACAAGCGATGCTTCGCGCAAACTATTATTTTCCTGCGAAATAGCTTTACTCAATAATAACATATATATTATACAACTAAACCATACCTTCATTATTAATCTCTGTGATATGGATGGTTTAAAGTTATGGTTATAGCTCGGTATATTTGTTCAACTAACATAATACGGGCTAATTGATGCGGCCAAGTAAGCTTACCGAAACTTATAGAACCATGCGCAGCTTCTTTTACAGCCATACTAAAGCCATCCGCTCCACCAATTGCAAAAATAATATTATTAGTTGCCATACTAATTTCTTTTAGTAGCTTTGCTGAAAATTCTTTTGAGTTTAAATTTATACCTAATTCATCACAGATTATGAGTCTTGTACCATCATTTACCAAAGCTAATAATTTTTTGCCCTCTTCTATACAACGTAAGGCCGCATCATGCTGTTTACTTTCACTTATTTCTTTTAGAATAATATTAGTAATTCCTATGTTTTTAGCAATATTATGTATTCTATTGTAATATTGTTCAAACAACATAGTTGTTGCATTTTTCTTTAATTTTCCTACCACAAACAAAGTTAATTGCAATCTCTACTTCCTTTTATACTAAGCATAACTTTGTTTTTGAGAAATATTTTGAAATATACCCTCCAAATTATAGAAGCTACGCATTTCATTAGATAAAATATGTATCACTTCATCACCAATATCAATTAACACCCAATTGCAATCTTCCAAGCCTTCAATTAAAATATTTTTAACACCATTTTCCTTCAGCAAAATTAGTAAATGCTCGCTCAATGCACGAATATGGCGATTTGAAGTACCAGTAGCTATCACAACATTATCAGCTAAACTAGTTACTTTTATATCGAAGCTAACTACGTCAAGCGCCTTATGTTCATTTAAAACATTTATAATTAATTCTTTTATAGGTTTTTTAATAGTCATTATATAACTTTCTTTACTTAATTTTACGTAATTGCGTTGAAGATAAATATGAAACATTTCCTTGCAAATAACACCATGCAGGAGGTTTTTTAAAAGCTAAATTATATATTTCAGCCTTAGGAATAAGGTTATTTATATATTTTTTAGCAAAAACAGAATTAATATGCGGATTAAGTGCAATTGGCCTATTAACAATTGCTATGGGTAGCATTTTAGCTATATCTTTCCATTTATACCAATGATGAAAATTTAATAAACTATCCCCCCCCATTACCCAAATAAAACGCTCAGTTTTTTTATGATTTAATATATATTTTATAGTATCAAAAGAAGTAAAAGCCTTTATAGAATATTCAAAGCCTGTTATATCTATATAATTTTCATTTTGAAGTAAGTTTTCGCATAGTTTTATACGATATTCAATCTGTGGTAAAAAGCTATTATCTTTAAGTGGATTTCCAGGCGAGACCATCCACCATAAACGAGTTAAACCTAAATATTTCATTGCATATCTAGCAACCAACAAATGTCCTTCATGAGGTGGATTAAAACTACCGCCAAAAACTCCTATAATATCATTTGGCTGGGAAAATGGCATATCATTTAAATATATTTTTGCCATTTATCTTTCTTTTATCTCACTTAAAATTTTATATAAAATATCGCTAACTCCTTCTTTGGTTACCGAAGATAATATTTTTACCGGCTTGCCTATTGCATTTGATAATTCCTGTGCTTTTTCTTTTGCTTCAGAGTTAGTTACTATATCACATTGACTTAAAGCCACAATCTCCATTTTATTATATAAATCTTCCGAGTATAATTTTAGCTCTTTTCGAATAATTGTATAATCTTTAATAATATTTTCACTTCGCACACTTACCAAATGCAGTAAAATCTTGCATCGTTCAACATGGCCTAAAAATCTATCACCAATACCTACGCCAACATGTGCTCCTTCTATTAACCCAGGTATATCTGCTAACACGAACTCATCGTCATTTTTGCGAACCACGCCTAATTGTGGATAAAGAGTTGTAAAAGGATAATCAGCTATTTTGGGTTTAGCCGACGTAACACTAGCTAAAAATGTAGATTTACCCGCATTGGGCAAACCTAAAAGCCCCGCATCAGCAATAAGCTTTAAACGCAACCATATGGTTTTTTCAATAGAAGGCAAGCCAGGATTTGCGCGCCTTGGCGCCCTATTTTTAGAGCTAGTAAAATGCAAATTACCAAAACCACCATTTCCGCCCTTTAACAGACGAAAGCGTTGCCCTTTTTGCTCTAAATCGCAAATTAATGTTTCATTATCTTCTTCATAAATTTGCGTACCCAAAGGTAGTTTTAATATAACATCTGCCCCTTTTGCACCAGTTTTATTTCGTCCCATACCATGCATTCCTGTTTTAGCTTTAAAATGCTGTTGGTATCGGTAATCAATAAGTGTATTAAGTCCATCTGCAACCTCAGCCCAAACATCGCCTCCTCTACCACCATCGCCGCCATCTGGTCCACCAAACTCTAAACATTTTTCCCGACGAAACGAAACTGCTCCCGCACCACCTGCACCAGATTTTATATAAATTTTAGCCTGATCTAAAAACTTCATATTATTGCTTACCTCTAAAATTTAGCGCCAAAATATATAACTCAACCGAAGATGCACGGCTTGCTAAAGGCTTCACATGATGAACTTTTACAAAGTGCCTTTTTAGCTTATCTAGCAAAGCAGCTTCTGCGCCGCCTTGAAAGGTTTTTGCTAAAAAATGCCCCCCTTCTTTTAAAACATCAATCGCAAATTCTGCCGCTTCTTCACATAAATACATAGTACGGTAATGGTCAGTTTTTCTATGGCCCGTAGTATTGGCCGCCATATCACTTAAAACTATGTCTGGGGCGTCACCAAGCTCTGTTAATAATTTTTCTTTAGTATCTTTTTGTAAAAAGTCCATTTCTAAGCATAGCACATTTTCTAAACCTTGAATTGGTAATAAATCTATAGCTACTACCTTTGTATGTGCTACAGCACTTACCACTTGCGACCACCCACCAGGCGCCGCTCCTAAATCTATAATTTTTTGGTATGGTTTCAAAAATTTGAATTGCTGATTTATTTCAAGCAATTTATATGCCGCTCTCGAACGATAGCCATCTATTTTAGATTGAAGAACATAAGGATCATTTAAATGGCGTTGTAACCACAAACGTGAAGAATTTTTTATAGTACCGGCTTTTTTCTTTACCTTAACGTGAAGCATACGAACATTTGGCGCACTAACTATATCAGATTTCTTTGTACTGGAATTTGAGCCTTTTTTCCCTAACACCAATCCTTTACTAAATTGTGATTTTAATGTTTTTATCATAAATAATTACTTTTCATAATTCATTAAATAAGCTGTAAAATAATACCCTCACGCAGCCCTCTATCTGCCGCTCTTAGCTTTTGCCCAGGCCATAAATCCATAATAGCACTTAAAATACCACAACCCGCTAAAACTAAATCGGCACGTTCCTGACCTATGCAAGGATTTTTAGCTATTATACTGCTATCATAAGATATTATAGTATCAATTATTTTTTTTACTTCGCTTTGTTTCATCCAAAGACCATCAGTTTTTTTTCTGTCATAATAATCTAAATTTAAATAAAGCGCTCCTAAGGTAGTAGCAGTACCAGATGTGCCGATCATATCGTAACTTATATTATATAAAAAATCGCGAGTCGCTTGATTTATCATAATATCCTTAATTTGATTTACTACATAAGACTTTATTAGGTTAAATCGTTCAAAACTATTTTTTATATGATTAAATCTTTCTACCATATTTACCACACCTATTTCTAACCCCATAATATAATCAATAGTTGCTTGGTATGGATATTTTATAAAACATAATTGGGAAGAGCCGCCGCCAATATCAAATAATAAAATAGGCCGTTCAGATTTTATTATCATATCTTGACATGCTAAAACAGCAAGTTTTGCCTCCTCTTCCTTACTTACTATTTCTAATTTAATAGAAGTTTCTTTATAAACACGATTTAAAAAATATGCACTATTTTTAGCTATTCTACAAGCCTCAGTTGCTACATATCTGGCTTTATAAATATGATACTTTTCAAAACGTTGCTTGCATACAAGAAGAGCTTCAATAGCACGATTTATAGCTTGTTCGCTCAAATAACCAGAAGCGTCTAACCCCTCACCTAACTTTATTTGGCTTGAATAACGTTCTATAATTTTATATTCA
>Ga0181464_1001555_pt2 | contig 10298 bp, 13 predicted proteins | sample InSIn2gowninarea_FD_119074 | JGI IMG/M metagenome (GOLD analysis project Ga0181464, IMG submission 119074) | Clean room microbial communities from NASA Spacecraft Assembly Facility at Jet Propulsion Laboratory, Pasadena, California, USA -... ...
TTTGGCTCGTCTTTTTGTGTTTCACTTGCACGGAGATCAAGCTATCTTGGCTGGTGTCGCCTTCACACTTACACCAGAATCTGTCTCATTAGCAACTGGTATACCGAATATTGGTGAACCATGGCACGAAACAAAGTGTGCAAGGCCCGAATCAGGAATTTGAAGGTGAAATTGAGGAAGGCAATCAAGAAGAAAAAGAGGCAAAGGGAGCTTGATCATCTTCAGATATTGGCCGAAGCCTCTTGAGCCTAGCATAACACTTGATAAGGAAGCTCCAACCCAAATTTCAAGAAATTTGGGGAATTTTTGGTATTTTTTGAAATTTTTGTGCAAAAAACAAGGTTTTTCTCCATGTGCGCCGCGCCACGTGGCGCGTGCTTATGATTGGAAGCTCCAAATGCAAAAAAGTTTATAGTTTTGGATTTTTCATGAAAAATCATGACTGTTGGTGCATGGCCAAGAAGTTTGGGCAAGTTTTGAGTCCTTAAGAGGTCAAAAACACCCTAAAAATGACCTCTCTGCCCCTATTTTGACAAACAGAAAGCAGTCTTGGGAGATTGAGGTGTTGAAGAGGCAAATGGGCACTAAATTCAGAAATTCCACTTGGGTTGGAAAGCAGACAGGAAGGGCTTTCCAACAAGCACACTTGGGCTCAATTTGGACTTTAGAAAGTGCCTCAAAAGCAGCATTAAAGTGGCACAATGCATACAAAAATTCGTGCGGCGCATAGAGGTTTTTTTGACCAATTTTCCACCTTCCAACTCAGAAATTCGACCAGTTTGACTAGTTTTTCTTTGTGATGTAATTTTTGACTTATATTGATGTAATTGGGTGAACATGATGTAATTTTGACACTTAGTTACTTCTTCTAGAGGATTCATTCACCAAAGAGTGAAAATTTAATGAATGAATCAGTTTTCTACCTTATAGAGGAAAATTGTTTTGATTGCCTAGATTTTAGTGCTTTGTTTAGAATCAGTTGAAACAGATCCTAAAATGATGAGCTTGACCCCTAGAGGCAAGGGAAGGGGTTGGGCTAGTCTATATCATGTATTTTCTAAGACATTGTCAGGGTTGGACTCTTGGGAAAAGCTTGGCACTCTATTGTACATTCATTTCTGCATATTTGGCTAAGGAAAGACCAGGGTTTTGCAGCACTGTTTGGGATCCATGTGGCTTTATATTTTGATGGTGTGCTTCTCTGAGTAATTTTAAGTTTATCTAGTGTTATGTGTCTCATTTTCATGTTTCTTCTTCTGAATTTGAAACAAATGAGTGATTAAGGTGGAATCCATAATTGTTATGCTCTGCCTTTGAATTTGTTTAAATTTCCATGTTTTCATCTGTTTAAGGAGAATTCTTGAGACTCTCTTGCTCTCCTTAGCTCCTCACCAGTCTGATCTATCTATCTCACTTGCTTTAAATCATCAAAACGATTGCCTTCCTTGCCCCAATTGGAACTCTGCAAAAACTGTGCCTCATCCCCGAGCCCAAATTTGTCTTTCCCATTTTTTCAACAAAACCTTAAAAAACTCAAATCAAATCCTTTGCACTTAATACCTAGCCTAAGATCAGTTGCAAATTTAGTCATCTCGAGCCTCATCGATTACCTTTTGTCGAGATTGACCGAGAGAGAGCCCTCTCCTGTCCTCGTAGGGCTAGCTACGAGGTTGAGCGTGGTTTGATGTGGACCTAGAACCTTGTCTTTTCAGCTTGAGACAAATCTAGGCTCTAACATAGTGGCAACCATACTGGGGAAGAAAATGGTTTGCTTGTTGATTTCATTGGTTTTCTAAGCTACAGACGGAGCCTGAAGTTATGCCAGGTAGCCTTCGAAACGCTTTTGCTTTGCATTAGTGCAAGTAGATAAACACTACTTCAGTCAATCTCTGGTCTAGCTTGTAATCGTGACACTTGACCTATAAATTGCCCCAGTACATTTGAGAATTCTAAGCTTTGGATGATAAGTTTAGAATCTGAAAGGCTGAGTAAGTTGTCTATGTTCCTTTGATTTCTTGAAAATAACACGTTGGCTTCGAAGAGATATACCAGAGCTAATCCAGATCCAAATCCTCCCCCTTTCTATGAGAATCCTAATCTGATTTCAAGAATTATTCGCCAAGAAAGCTCCGTCACTCCCGTGTTTAAATATCGTTCATGTCCTGCAATTTTTAAGTATCTTGAAGAGCTTGATTTTGATGAAAAGTTTGAATTGTCATTATTTGAAACCAAATCCGAAAGTGCTCTTGGTTCGATAGTTCCAAATCCTGACTTTGCTGCAGCCCTTGAAGTTGAAAGAAATAATAAATCAATTGAGAATTTTATCTTGAGGCACATTCAGAGAGAAATTCACGTTTCAAATATCACCGATTTCCTAGAAGCTGCATTTGCAACCCTCGGATCTTCCGTAATGGCATCCGCTTTGAAAATCCCTACCGAACCTCCCTTTATTTCCACCATTCCCCCGTAGCCTAATATTTTTGATAAAAAGTCTATTGTAAATTCACCTTCATCTACTCCTTCTACATCCAAAATTGCTTCACCTCTGCATACGCCTCCTCATACACCTCATACGTCAGCTGCTCCCACTCCTCCAACATCCCCCAAACCAAATCCACCAAGAGCAATGGCTGCTTGGTTTGCACCTCTTGCGCTGCCTCAAGTTTTGAATGACATGCCCGTAGATTATCAGAGAAAAATTCCTTTATTTGATGGCACACCTCAGGGTATCACAGCTCAACAACATGTCGACAAAATGATGGTTTTCTTCGATCTCCATGAGATCGATGAACAAAATGTGACCATGAGGTTATTCGTGCAGAATTTTGGTGGCGAGGTAAGAAAATGGTTCAGAGCTTTGCCGGCCAGAAGTATTCCTATGTTAGAAGAGCTTAAAAGACAGTTTTTGGAAAAGTAAAGAAAGATCCGTTGCAAATCACTTCTGAATATACCAAGATCAAGAGAAATGCTGGTGAGTCCATTCAAGACTATTGTATTAGATTCAATGCGATCTATAATGCAATTCCGGATGATTTAAAGCCAACTAGAAAATCAGCTTTGCTTAAGTTCCCGGATGGTTTTGATCCGGACATGGCTTATTAGTTGAGGGAAAGAGATCTAGCTACCTTAGAAGAAATGCAGAAAATTGCCATTAGCGTCGAGGCAAATTTGAATGACAAGCGAGCTAGATTGAAAGCAGAGAAGAAAGTCTCAATAAAAGAAGAAAATTCTACCTCAGATCAAGTGCTCCGCAAGGTAGAAAAGATGTTTGAAAGGTTGACACTTGATAAGCTAGAACCGCAGATCTGGAATCCCAATTTCCGTGGTCAGTAGCAGCCACAATTGAGGATCAAACAGCGTGAAAAGCGAGCACAAGAAACGACATCACAACAGCAACAAGTAAAGACACCTCTTCAGCAGAATTTTGTTGGCCCCGAATCTGATGGTGAAGACCATGTAATAGGAGAAGAAAATCACTTCTTTACTCCTGATGATATGCCCACATTTATCATTGAAGATGATGAGTAAAAAGAAAGTTCAGCTGTACAGCATGATGCAAATTTTATCTTGTCAAATGACACAACTCTTGAAGAGGAGTTGGATGAGTATCAACGAGGGTATATGCATGCCTTGTCTGCCCAGCAACGTCATTATTCATTAAGAAATAGAAATGTTCCCATAAATCCAATCCAAAAGAGGAAGGAAGGTCCAACATCTAAGAATGAGCCACCGGTTGCACCAAATAAAGGCAAAGAAGTTGTTGATCCTATGCCTAACAAATCTCCATCATCAAATGAATGAGTCAATCAGCCCATTGTATCGAAATATAAAGCTGAGAGGAAAGAAGTTCCAGCCAAAGAGGTAGAGAAGACTTCCACTTTTAGTTTAGAAAATGAAATTTCTAAATTGAAGGTGTCTATTCCTTTGACAGAGCTGATGAGGAACAGCGATTATAAAGGGTAGGTTTCCAAAATTCTGAATTTTGATCCAATGTCTGACATGGTGAGTGTGGAATATGATAAACCTAAACTGATTTTTGGACCAACATTGAATGGTGAGTCTCCAGACAGTGATGTGCCTCCTTTTTATATCAGTTTGAGAGTGCATGAGTTTGTGTTGCATAATGCTATGTTTGATTCCGGCGCCTCCCACAATCTTAAGCCAAAAGCTATCATGGAGAAGTTGGGTTTGGACATTCCCAGGAGGACCATGATCTCTATTTGTTTGATTCCCGTAGGGTGAGATGTATTGGGCTTATTAAAGACTTGGTGGTCAGTTTGGATCAGATTTCGGCTAAGAATATTTTGATGGATGTTGTTGTAGCAGACATTCCTCCCCGATTCGGTATGCTTCTTTCAAGGTCTTGGGGAGCTAAGATCAAAGGAACTATGCAGCTTGATTTCTCCTATGCAACGATTCCAGTGTTTGGCCAAATGAGAAAATTGTATCGTGAACAGAAAATGGAATACATGATTACAACCAAGGAGAAACCAATTAATCATCCAATTAATTACGTACATACAGATCTAGAGTCTTTTATTTTGTATTCAGATAGTTTCAATGATATTGATAGTCAGTTAGTTGTAGCAGATGATATTCCAGAAATAGCAGAAAATTTCATAGAAGTTTTTAAGAGAGAAGGACAAGAACATAGAAATACCATTCAGCAATCAGAAAAAGATGATGGACAGCAAGCAGAAAAAACAGAGGAAAAAGAGTTTCAGCACTTAGAAGAAGAGGAATATGGCCTGTGGACCATGGATTTCGATGGTGCAGTGGGAAATGATGGTGCTGGAATTGGAATCTGGGTACGCAGCCCTTTTTCCGCTCCAAACAAAGTGTCGAGTAATGTGCGGGTACGTTCTTACAAACTTGCTTTTGATTGCCCAAACAATGAAGCTGAGTATGAGGCTTTGATTGCTGGCCTAAAGATCCTAAGAAAGTTGAATGCTAAGAGGATTGTTATATATGGCGACTCTGAATTGGTGATTAAGCAAGTTAAAGGTGAATATCAAGCAAAGCATCCTCAGCGAATATCAAGCAAAGCATCCTCGGATGCAGGCATACTGGAATGTTGTTCTAGACATTTTGAAGTTGTTTTCAGATTACACTTTGACGTGTGTGCCTCGTATTCAAAATAGTATTGTTGATGCACTTGCTAAGGCAGCTAGTAATTTGAAGATTTCTATGAACTCAAGCAATAAATTTGAAATCCATGTGAAGCATCGTTCACTGTCCCGAACAATCAGAGATATTGCCAAGTTTTCCAAGATGATGAGGAGATCAATGATTTTCTGCAAAACAAAGGTAAATTCAAAGATACCTCAATTGATGTAGAGCATGATGACGGAAAAGATGATGTGCAGATCAATCAAATGGAAGTGTTTCAGCTCAAGGATAATGTGATTCCTAAAGGCTTGATACCTTTAGAAGAACTCTTTGATCAAGATGACGTAGCCCACAAACCAACATTGCAGCCAATAGAGAAGGGAGTCGAAGACGTGAATATTGGAACAACCGAGCATGCGAAGATGGTAAAGATGTCCAAAGCATTGCCACCGAAGGTAAAGGCCAAATATATCAGTTTGTTGTCATCTTTTGCCTATGTGTTTGCTTGGGACTATTCTAATTTGAAGACATATGATACCAATATAATTCAGCACACTATTTCTATTAAGCCTAATCAAAAACCTTTCAGACAGAAGTTAAGAAGGCTTAATCCAAAATTGCTGCCATCAATTGAGAAGGAAGTTAATAGGTTGTACGAATTAGGAATCATTGTTCCCATCCATTTTTCTGATTGGATATCTAATTTGGTGCCCGTGCGAAAGAAGACCAGTGAGATTCGTTTGTGCATTGACTTTCGAAACCTCAACACAGTTTCATTGAAGGATAATTATCCGCTACCAAAAATGGATCACATACTTCAGCGAGTAGTTGGAGCATCTCTCATGTCACTACTCGATGGCTATTTTGGATATAACCAAATTTTAGTCCATGAAGATGACTGAGACAAAACAGCATTCACCACTCCGTGTGGAACATTTCATTATGCAAAAATGCCTTTCGGTTTAAAGAACGTGGGTGCCACCTTTTCAACGGGCAATGGACTTGGCTTTTGAAAATGAGAAAGATGTCTTCTTAGTTTTGTACCTTGATGATTTGATCGTGTTTTCCAAATCAGATGAATAACACTTGTATCATTTGAAAATTGTCTTTGAAAAGTGCAGAAAATATGGTGTGTCGCTGAATCCTAAGAAGAGCTTGTTTGCCATGGATGAAGGCAAACTACTTGGGCACATTATCTCAAAAGATGGCATCTGTATTGATCTAGCACGTGTGGAAGCGATTCAGCAAATTGACCTGCCCCGGAATAAGAAGGAGATACAATTGTTTAATGGTAAGATGAATTTTCTGCGCCGCTTTGTTCCTAATATTGTTGAACATCTGAGGGAGATTACAAACATGCTTAAGAAGGACAGCCAAGTGTCATGGATGGAAGAGGTTGTAAAATCTTTCAATTTAGTAAAATTGGCTCTTTCTTCAGCTCCAGTTCTAATCAGCCCAGATTATACTCAGGATTTTATATTGTTTTCATTTGCTTTAGAACATACTATGGCAGCTGTGTTAATGTAGAAAAAGGATGAGCATGAAAGACCCATTGCTTTCTTCAGCCAGACTATAAGGGATGCTGCGTTGAAATACAACATTATTGAGAAGCAAGCCCTTGCACTTGTATATGTCCTTCAGAATTTGTCCGCACCACCTGGTATGGCTAGAAACAAAGCAAGAACTCTTAAGTTAAAGGCTACTAAATTTTGTATTTTGAATTCTGCACTTTACTGGAAAGATCCCGGTGGCGTTTTGTTAAATTGTTTGGTGGAGGATGAAGCGAAGTAGGTCATGGAGGATTTCCATAAAGGAGATTGTGGCGGTCACCTTTTTTGGAAAACAACAATAAATAAAATTCTGAGGATTGGATACTATTGGCCGACATTGTTTGTTGATGTGTTCAAGACTATTAATAACTGTCATAACTACCAGATTTTTGAAGGGAAACAAAAATTATAGCCTTTGCCGCTTAATCCCATTGAGGTGAGTTCCCCTTTTCAGCAGTGGGGGCTGGATTTCATTGGTGAAATTCATCCTTCTTCTTCAGGTTAGCATAGATGGATCCTCACAGCAATAGGTTACTTCACGAAATGGATCGAAGCAATTCCAACTAGGCAAGCTACAGATGCGGTAATAATTTCATTCCTTGAAAATAATATTTTGTCTCATTTTGGTTGCCCGAATAAGTTAATCACTGATAACGCATCACCGTTCAAGTCAAAAAGGATGGTGTAGTTTTGTACTAAATATCATATTACCTTGGGGCACTCAACCCCCTATCATCCACAAGGCAATGGATTGGCGAGTCTTCCAAAAAATCTTTGGTTAATATCATTAAGAAGATGTTGGAAATCAACAAGAAGAGTTGGCATAAGAAGCTGGTCCATGCACTTTGGGGCAGATGTGTGAGTCAAAAGAAATCCATTGGTATGTCCCCCTTTGAGTTAGTTTATGGAGTTGACACAGTGTTCCCTACCTCTCTTGCAACTCCGGTAGTCAAACTTCTTCAAGAGGCTGGTAGTGAAGTGGATCCAATGCAAAGAAGGCTAAATCAAATGATCCACTTGCAGCAGACACGACAAGATGTTTTTCAAAACACATTCAAGTTGCAGGAGAGAATTAAAAAGATTTATGACAAAAAAGCAAAGACGGACACATTTTAGTTGGATGATGTGGTGTTAAAGTGGGATGCAAGGAATGAGGAAAAGGGCAAGCATGGCAAGTTTGACAATCTCTGGAAAGGTCCTTTTAAGATTGTAGCATACCGGGGTCAGAATTCCTTTCTTTTAAAGGAGATGGACGGGGAAGATTGTCCATGAGGGCTGGTCAATGGTCGGCTGCTCAAGCGATACCTTTTCTGAGTTACTTCTACTATCATCATTGTCACTGTAAATACCATTTTATTTCAGTTTCACTACAAGTGTGTGCTGTGATCTTTTCTTCAGTCTGGGGCCCAAAGTGAAGGCTATAATTCTAAAGAAAGATTTCAGTTTTGAGTTCAATTTGTTGAGTCAGCTTTTCAGTCATTTTAGTGTTATTATCGAGTCATTTTGAGTCAAGTTTCATTCAAATAAATGAGTCAAAGTCTTGTATTGTTTGTTCAAATAATGACTCCATAGCCCAATGGACGAAGGCACTGTCTAGCTCTTCCAGACATCTGCCGTTCTTGGCACCTCCAAGGAGCTACCATCCCCATTGGAGCCAATGTTAGAGTCGGTCTAGTCATCCCTCCATCAGAGATCAAAACTCTTTTTGCATTTCATGTTTATGTGTCCCATCTCTCTTGATCAGTTGCATTTCATTAGGAGCATGCCATAAATCTGACGGAAGGGATTTTGTCATTAATTCCCCTCATGCTTTGCACTGTTGGCTCAGGTTTGTCCATCAAAATCAAATCTTAAAAGTCATTTGCAGTCCTGTTGCAGTTTCTAGGTCATAACAGTCATTTTAGTCATTAGGTCTAGGGTTAGTCAATTTGGTCTTTGACAAATTCTAATAAAGCCAGTAGGCCAGAGGGAGGTTCTTTATAAGTTGTTATTTCAAAGATTTTTATTGTCATATAGATGGATTATGACTTTTCTTCAAAACTCTGTTTTGAAGACAAGTCGACTTTTCGTTTTTTGTAATAATTTTCCAAAATTTTCAGTTCTTGAATTCTTCAAGCACAACCCTGGTCTCCTTTGCAAAATTCCATGATAACTATCCCTGCAAAAAATTGCCAAGAAATTCATCATTTCAACGAAAAATCAAGGAGGAAACAAAAAGTCAGAACTCTATTAATTGTGAAAAAGTGTCAATTGCAAAACATTACAAAAATGGATTTTGAAGAACCAAAAATCAAGCCAATGTCTTTACAAGGTTTTTCTATCAAGATGAATGTCATTCTGCATGCCAAGGTTGGAGAAAAGCATTTCAAGGCGAATTTGGGTGAGCAGTGTGTTTTGGGGCGAAGGAGCTTGCAGCTAACCGGCGCGGTGCACACAACAGGAGGCATGGCGCACTGGAAGCACACGGCGCACTAGGAGTTTCTGCCCAGTGTTAATTTGAACAGGTGCAGCGCACAAAAAGCATGTAGTGCACTGGGTTTTTGGCACGGTGCACAAAGTTCAAAGCCCGAAATTGTTTCAAACTTCTCCAAATTGCTAATACCTTGCGTGAATTTTCCAGGTATGGCCTTCTTTTTGACATTGCTTCAAATTTTATGATAAGAGATGGTGGTGTAAGGGTGATAAAGGTTGAAACAAACAAATTTGCTGCCAGGGTTTCAGAGCTCAGAGTTTTTCCACCAAAATCATTTATACTTCCCCTTGTTCCCTTATCTTCACCAATCCCTAATTCCCTATCACCTAAATTCATTACTCCTTCTCCTACATACTCTATCCCAAATCTTCCAACCTCACACCTCAAAACCTATACAACTAATCCCAAACCCTAAACCCTATTCCCATACATAAAATCCCCCTCCTCTCCCTAATTAAATTTATTTCAAAATTCCCTAATCCCCTACTGTTTTCCCCTTCCTAACATTCCCTGGTTGCATTTGTTTTTTCCCCTTGGTGGCAGAATCACAACACAACAGTTTTTTACATCAAAAAGAGCAGTCCAAGTACAGTTTATATACAGTAGTAGCTTTGTCTTCAAGGTATTTTGTCCAGCAGTCATGGCATCTGAGCATTCATCGGACTATGAGGTGGAAACCCAAAGTGACTCTCCCTTGGAAGAACAGGCACCTCGGAGACCTCATAAAAGTGGCAGACATGTTAGGGAAGAACCAATCACCCTCACAGAATTGCAGGCCTACCCTCTTGCTATGCAGTGTTTTCATCATTAGTCTTGCTATGAGTTTTGTCAAAAGGTGGCTAGTGTCCAATTTCATCATGAGTTGGCTCATCTCTTTGTGTTGCACTTGCACGAAGATAAAGCTATCTTGGCTAGTGCCACCTTCACACTTACACCAGAATCTGTCTTATTAGCAACCGGTATACCGAATATTTGTGAACCATGGCAAGAAACAAAGTGTGCAAGGCCCGAATTAGGGATTTGAGGGCGAAATTGAGGAAGACAATCAAGAAGCAAAAGAGGCAAAGGGAGCTCGATCGTCTTCAGATATTGGCCAAAGCCTCTTTAGCCCAACATAAAACTTGATAAGGAAGCTCCAACCCAAATTTCAAGAAATTTGGGGCATT
>Ga0181464_1001982_pt1 | contig 10295 bp, 5 predicted proteins | sample InSIn2gowninarea_FD_119074 | JGI IMG/M metagenome (GOLD analysis project Ga0181464, IMG submission 119074) | Clean room microbial communities from NASA Spacecraft Assembly Facility at Jet Propulsion Laboratory, Pasadena, California, USA -... ...
TTATTTTGTTGGCACTATTTGTAAGTGTGAATGGATGTGAGTATGTTTATCTTCATTCACAAGAGTATAGTTGTTAGTAATTATTGGGTATGTATTATTTATATAAGTAATTATGTGAGTCTCTATCCCTTGTTGATTATGATGAACCGTAGTTATTATCATGAAAGTCGATAGTTTTTCAAGTGAGAAGTTTTTTTCTAGGCTACTAGAAGTTTGCAAAGAACGTTGAAAGAAGGATACCAAAATTTTGTAAAGATGGTTGATTATATTTTTACTCAACCATATTTGATGGGTGTTCATGATTGGATTTGTGTATCTGCAATTATGATAGTTGTAAATATATGTACTTGTTCTTATTTACACCTTATTGTTTGATCATGGGTAGATGTGTTTGTCCCTATATCTATACTTAGATGTTCATGTGATGGTAGACGTCTAGTCATTATCACATGAAAAATAGAAGAATGGTAAATTCCCAAGTCATTACCACATGAAGAATGAATGATGGTCAATGTTTAAACATTGTCACATAAGATTTCAATAAGCCCATTTTCAATGAAAAGATGAATTCATTAAGCCCATTTCCCCTAACAGAATATGATGTTGATGTAATGAAAAAACATGGGGATTTATCATTAAGAGTATGTTAGAGATATTAGTATTAAATATATTTATAGTATGGTTTATTGGGGAATGTGGTGTTTTAATTTGTTATGTTTGTTCCTTTGTTATAACAACTTGGTTAAGTTGTTATGTTATTATTGATTATATCTTCCTATTTATATGTAGCAATACAATATGATTACTAGTGTGATCCATTATTTTAGGGATTTTTTAAGGTGTAGTGAATTGCAAGAGTTGTTTGGTGAGTTCAGGATCCATGTCCTTCTATCTAATCTCTCTAGTTCTTCTTCAAAATGATGATTTTTATCAAAAATAATCTCCAATTTGGCTCAATGATTAGCAATTTTTTTTTTACATGTTATCTTTGCAATGATGATCTTTAATAATTTGAAAACTTAGCAAAGAGAGAGATCTTAGTCTTTTCCAATAATAACACTTATCATAAAGAGAATGGAAAATTTGAAGTAATCTTTGAACCTTCTTATTAATAATCATATATTGATCCAAAATGGATTTCGAAGTCATAAAAAAAGGTGATTTTTCAAGTTCCTTTTTTGTTGATTTTATTACATCATGTTGAAGAGCTCTCTTTCACGATTCCAATGCTTCAAACGGAGAGTAAAATTGATTCTCATATCAAAAGATATTACAATTTTAAATTTAAAAAAAAAAAATCATCGTATGGGACCCACGTCCAATCAGTTGTGTACAATCAGCAGCCACATGAGTAGCTCAATCAACACTCAAGGAAACACATCAGTATTTCCACCTCCAATCAAAAGCAATGGAAAAGAAAACTTTTGTCTTTTATAAAAAGTGGAAAAGTGAGGTAAAATAAAATATTTATGTTATGGAGGAAATATGGTGTAAAAAATAAACATATATTTAATAGCACTATATGATGTCATCAGTTTGTCTTTTGTGCTACTTTTGGGGTGGAGAAAGTATACATGGAGTTGGAGGGTACTTTTGACCCACTTTATAAATTTTGACCCACATGACTTGGCCTTTGATATTTTTTAATTATTATGTTGCTAGGTCTATTTTTGAAGATAGTATTATGTGCGAATGAAGGTTTTTTTTTGGGAGTCCAATGTGGAGTGTTGGAGAAAATTGCCAACTTCCAACTGCCAACAGGGTCAACAGTGCCAAGTGGCACGCGTACAAGCCATCGACCCAAAAATAATTGATAAATGTTGTTTTTAAAATTGCTTAAGTATAGGGTATTTAGAAAGATAAATTCTTTATGCATTGAATGAATGTTATTATACATTATCAAACTAATAAACCAGCTAATAAAAAGTATATTAATCACCAAGTGAAAACAAATAAGAAATATCAACTTTATTTAAATAAAATTAAATTATCTTGAAAAATATATTAAATAACACTTATTTTCAAAATAAAATAAACCTCAAATTATAAAATATCCAACAAAAAAACATAAGACTAAACAACAAATCCAAAAAGAAATTGAATCCAAAATTACTTCATGGTCTATCTAGGATCCGATTACTTCCAAAATGTTGAAAGATATCCAATCATGCCAGTAATTGGAAAGGAATGAGTACTTGAAAACTTTATGATAGTGTCATCCACCTAGCAAATGGTACAGGGAGGAGGCTCCTCCTATCTGCATGAACATGGTGACCGTCCACAACAACAAGGCGGAGGTGGAGGCTTCTTAGGCGGAGGAAGAGGGCCGTGGGAAACAAGGCGGACACACTCGCATTTCCTTCTGAGTTGTTTGATCAAGCAAAAAGGATCCGCATTTCCAACAACAGTTAGGGTCATATCCTTCGTATTGAACTCGATCGAATCCATCCCTATAAGTGCAATCAAACAATAGCAAATAATGGAAACAAAACAACAAAATCAAAAAAATCGATGGTAATATTTATTCATAAATAGAAATCTATGAAACTAAACAATAGAGAAGTTCGATTGTATATTTGTACCGCACATATCATTGACAGATTTCAAAGCTTCTTTCTTACATTTACAGCAAACCATGCCCACGCTTATAACTGTCTTCTGCAATTGTATACATGCCGGATTAGGCCACAATCTATTTGCCCATAACAAAAATAATTAGTTAAAAAGATTGGTGATTGGCTTACATTCACCATTCTCGATCAAAATGGTAACAAAAAGAAGCCGAATTTGAGAGCTATGCTTTCCACCGAGTTGTCACTAACACAAAACTGTTACGTCTATGTTTTTATGTGGAGAAGACGTGAGGATTTCAAGTTAAATAGCAGAAGAACGTAAGGAAAAATAAGAAGAAAGTGTGTTTCGTCATGGACACGTCATGGATTGGCAAGAAGCTTTAACTGGGCTGGGTCAGAGGATCGATGCCCGCATCTGTAGTAAAATAGTTTTCGCTATTAATGGAAGCTGAATTGAAAAACTGACCCGCTGTCAAATTCCACCAATGTGAGCAGGCGGGCCACCACCTTGAAGGTAATGGAAATCAAGTTGAGGATAAGACAAAAATAGATTCTACAGTGTAAAATAGTTCAGTACCTTAAAAAACACCATCCAAAAATAAATTGTGATTCAGAAAGAGTCCACTAAAATATATTGAACATGCAAAGGCATTACTCCCAAAACAAAAGATGACAGATACAAACAACGATTACTGGCAAACAATGTGCTTCCATTATTCAACAGAAGAAGAAAAGTTATTATGTGGAATAGTATGCTGCATGGAGAGTGGCATTACCAAACCTTTCTATATTTTATTGCTATCGGTCAACCTCGCACATGATCGTTGGTACAGAAGGAGATGTATTTAATTTGAATGACTCCGTTAAATGTTTTTAATAAAATTTCTTATTGTTGTTTTTTTCTTTAATTAAAAATTATGAGTGCAAGAAGTTTTCCGCTGCTAACCACAGCTGGTCTTCATACCCTACATTAGTTGGCACTAGAAGAAAACATAATGTATAAAGGAAGGTTGCAAGCACCCAGAAATCCAGTATTAACTGAAATATTGAAAGGAATCACGATCAGATTGGATGCAATCGAGATTACCTAAAGAAGAAGTGCTCATATTGAAGACTTTAGTGATAGAGAAGAGGAGAAGACTAATCAACAAGAAACTTCAGTTGAAGAGCCAAAAGAAGAATTAAAGCAACAATTGATTTGGGCAATTTTCAACTTAAGAAGAAAGCTAAAATTATATACTCTCAATTTTAATAGAAGTTTTAATCTAGAAGAGTTATAAACTGGATTATAGATATGGAGAAATAATTTGATTATACAACTTGGAGGATGATCATGATCAAACAAAAAGGTAATGAAAGGGTAAATACAAAATTTAAACTTGGGAAAGATATGTTTCCAAACTAAAATCTATATTTTTTTTACTTTTGATTATCAAATTGAATAATTTTGTTAACGTCAAAATCTCAAACAAAAGGAGTTGGGGGTGAAATAATACATAGAATAATTTTACAAATTAATTATAAGAGCACTCAATATTGAAGGTTATGAGGAGAAAGTAGCAAGATATATACATCAATGGGCTAAGGTTGTCTATACAAGATGAAATTGATATGGTTTGAATGAAAGTAGTTAAAAGACATATCAATATGCATTCAAGATGAAAGAGAAGTTGGCTTGCAAGTAATAAAATAATTCCAATGGGAGAGGAGATTATGTAAGAGAAAGAGGATAGTCGAATGGTGGAAGAGGGTAGCAATCTTATGATGGAGAAAAGAGATTCGCATAAACAAGTATTTTTAGCTAAAGTCTGTAAGAAAAAAGTGAATTATCAAAAGGATGAGGCGATTTTGTTAAAGGAAGGAGTTTTTTTTTTTTCTAAATGTTATAAGCACTTAGAAGAAGTACATAGATCTTATAAGTCTCATCAAATGTAGTAGGCTGGCAAGCATGGAAAAGAAGCTCGTAACCATATTTTCCTTTCAAAAGAAGAAAGAAATGGTTTTTCTAAAAAAATCTTGGAGCTAAAGAAACTTGATTCATTACTCATGAAAGGAGTATTATTAAAACTAGCTAAAGAAGAGAAGGAAGCATCCCAAATATGATTTTTTTTCAAACTATATGCAAGTTCAATTGTGAATGTTAAATGTCATAATGGATAATAGGAGTATGAATGATATGATGTATAAGAATATGGTTGATAAACTTGGTTTGCAATGAAAAGAGCATCCAAACCCTTACAAAGTATCAAGGTTACAAAAGAGGCACAATATGTTAACAAGTGAAAAATGTATAGCAGATTTTTAAATTAGCTCTTACAAAGGTTCAATATTCTGTGACATCATACCTAGGGATGTATGTCATATTTTTCTCAAGCGGTCATGGAATTTTAACTAAAAGGTTATGCATAATGGGAGATTGAACACTATAACCATCACCAAGCATAATAAGAAGCATGTTCTTAGGCATTTCAAGGATAAAGGTGAATATTTTGATGATCGTCCTAAAGTGCATATCATCATTGGTAATTAGTTTTTGAAGAATACAATAAAGAATATTGTGCATGCATAGCTAAACAAATACAAGTTAGGAAAATGGTGAAAGAAGATGAAATAACACTAGACATAAGAGAGATACTTACTAATTTTGAAGATATACTACTAAAACTTTTGACATATAGGATGCCCCCCATGTGAAGTATAAATCATCATAAAAAATTTATCCTACAAGTAATCTTACTAAACAAGGCCACCTATTATATGACACCCATAGCGTATGAAGAGGTCAAGAAGAATGTCCAAGAACTCTTAGATAATGGATTAATCAGGGAGAATTCAAGCTCTTGTGTGATGTTTGTTCTTATTGCACCAAAGAAGCATGGAAGTTAGAGGATGTACATAGATTCTAGGGCTATCAATAAGATAATAATAAATTATATATTTCTACTTCCTCTAATGGATGATCTTATGGACTATATAAGTGGATTAGAATATTTTTCAAAGATAGATCTCAAGAATGACATCCATCAAATAATAATTAGAGAACAAGATGGATAGAAGACCATTTTTAAGATTAAAGATTGACTTTATAAGTGGTGGATCATGTCTTTTAGATTAAGAAATGCTCCTATAAGCACCTCCATATGTTTAATAAATCAAGTATTGTGATCCTTTCTTACTAAGTTTGTGATAGTATATTTTGATGATATTTTAATTTCTAGCAAAAATAAGGTTGATCACTTGTCTAATTTAAGAATGGTATTACAAAGGTTTAGGGAGGAGTTATTACTTATGAATATCAAGAAGTATGAATTTATAAAAAATAAAAAATAAAATAGATTTATTTGGGATTTATGATCTTTAAGGAGGGTTTGAAGATGGATTTTGAGAATTTTTAGGCCAATCGACCTTCTCCGAAGATCATAATTGAAGTGAGAAACTTACATAGCTTGATGATTTTTTATGAAAATTTCATAAGAAATTTTATCAAGATATGTGCATCAATTACCAATATAATGATAAGGGGAAAAGAAAACTTTTAAGTGGATTTTGAGTTGGTACCTTTTTTTGACTTGATTCAAATTCATAGCAAGTTGTTCAGATGTATGAGTTGAAGTTTCCTATGAAGATATTATTTATACATAAGTAGTATGATCCCCAACATAGTTTGGAATAAATAATTTCATCATAGCTCTTACGACCATAGTATTTTCCATTTGATCAATGCCTACTCCAAAATGCTAGTGTTGATAGCATCAAAAAGAATCAAGAATATGTGGATCATTACATGCTAGATACCAATTTAGGGTTTTTGAAGATTCATCTTTAGTAGTTATAGAAGTAATAACCACTACTATTTGCTCAATATAATTGGAAGTAGAGGCTTAATCAAGTGGAGGTTAAGGATATAGATATTTTCGTTGATACTAAAACTTAAGCTTCTTTAGATAGCTTTGATTTTTCCTTTGAGCTAGAGTCAACCTATTAGTTAAATTTCTTATTATAATCTCTAATTACTTGATCCTTACAGCCTCTTGAGAACTAATGCTAAGATTGGAAGAAGGTGGAACTCAAAACATTAGAACTATGGGAATAAGAGTTATTCATGGTGAAGGCATAATGTATAGTATAGATTTTGGAGCAGTTGTAGGAGGTAATGCATGAAATATGATGGGACAAGAAAAGGAGAGATTTTTTCACTTTTTATCAGATTTTATTTAACCTTTTTAGATACATTTTACACTTAAGAAAAATCAAATACATAAGTAATTATTTGCATATTAATCTCTAGATCAAATGCTTGAGAATAATGGATTAAAACTTGAAGAGGACTAGGAAATACCATATTGAGGAACTCAATTATAGGTCTTGTTGAATCTCATACTAAAATATAAAATAATCTCTTTAGGATGTCTCTTGAGTCTTGTTGAATCTCATATTAAAATCTACAATACTCTCTTAAGGATGTCTCTTGATTTTAAAGTTGGTTGAAAATAAATTTATCATCTCCTTCTTGCGCAACCTACCAAATAAATGCTTCTTTTACCTCATCCCATGAATTCATCGAAGCAACAAGAAAATATCTATACCATTCAAAAACCTTTCCTCTAAAAGAAAGAGTGAGCAATTATATCATTATAGAATAATAATTAATATTGAAGTTTGCAGCTAGGAAAGACACAACAAGAGAATATTCTAATCATTCTCTCAGCACCATCATGTGTGGGTAAACCTTTGATATCTTTGGATGGTACCTGTAGTGTATTTGCAAGAAATACAAGAGGATTTGCAACATCCCATGATAGAAAGATATTTTATGCACCTATAGCTTGTCCATCCATGTTTCGAGTAGAGATTCTCACGAGAACAACATGAAGAGGAGGAACATAAATAGGAATACACCTAGGTGATATAGGATTAAACCTTATTCTTTCTCTTCTAAGAGGAATTGAAAGTTCTAAGAATTTAGCCTACTCACTAGTTAGTACCACTTCTAGTAAGTCTACAAGGTGGACGTGTCAAGATTCAAATTTAGTCAGTTACAAGAACTCAATGATCAGAAAATGATAGCATAATCTCCAATAAGGTCTAAAATAGACCTTATGAAAATATTAATCCTAAAAATTGCTATGAAGATCTAGATATTTCAAACATAATAATGCCCTACTTGTGGTGGGAAATGTTTGTGTCCCATTGGGCATGCCAAAAATGAAGTATTTTTACTATAAATTGATATTATGGAACTTACAAATTTGCATAATAAGTTGTGTTGTATAAATTAGGAAGTAAATCTTCTTGAATGGACAGAGTGGTGGGATACATGTGTTTATGAGGGGTGATCTCTATTTAATCTTCAGAGAAGGCTAGTTCCTTTGTATTTAAAGGTAAAATGTAACTAGGAATACAAAAAAATACACAAAATAAAATAGAAACACATGAAAGTAAAGCTTAAATACATAAAATAAAGTGTAGAGTACAAGAAAGGAAGGGAAATAGAGTTGATTTACCATGGCTAAGGATGTAGCTCAAAAATAAGCACCAAGATCTAAATGAATATGGTCCATGGTATAGCAATCACATCACAAAGTCTCAGATATATCTACATATATTCAACAAAAAAATACTAACCACATCAGCTCAAGGAAGGGAAACACAACATGTATTAAGTTTTGTAATGCAGAATATATATAAACTTCAAAGGAAAATGATGTTAAATATTCGAATATTTTAGCTTCTAAATATAGGTATTTACATTGTTGAATTATATCATTTTGACATATACTTCATGTCATCAATTTATATGCTATATGTGTTAGAAAAAATAATTCATTATTGTATATGTGTAAATAACTTAGGTATGTTCCTAATTAATTGATAATAAAAGGAACATATGTAACACCTAACTTAGGAGGAAAAAGATTATGTAATGATATGAAATAATCCATTTATTATAAAATATGGATTATCCATGCATGCAAATGTGGATCCTTGTCTATTTTTTATTAGGGGTATTTCCACATGTGTATGTAGATCCACACACTTAAGATAAAATTGTGGGCATATGTAACTATTAAATAAGCATGGTTAGAAAGCCTTCCACCTATCATTCTCACCTAATGTGAGGATATGTATATCCTATGGACTATGGTATTCCCTGTATGTAAAAGGGTGAGACAAAGTGGGATATTAGAACATAAAAGGAAGGCTAGTCATTGATCTAAAAATTATTTTTTTATAAATAATTAAAATTCTTTTAGTTTGTAGAGTGATAAGAAGAGAGTTCTTGAGAATTAATAGAGCTATACTTAGAGTAGCTTACTCTCATGTTGAGAGGATCCAGTATACATCTTGTGTCAATATTTGTGTGATTATTTTTTTAACTACTCTTGAGTTGAAGATTAGGAGAGGTTCCTTCAAGGTGATCTTGAGTTAAGACGATTCTTACTTCCTTCAATTGGTACCAAGCCTTTTGTTAGCACCTAAAAATGAATTTTAATTTAATTAAAATACCATTTTAGGTATTCAAAATTATTTATTTAATTTATTAAATAAATGATCTTTTATATGTGCACTCTCATCTACCTTTATGTTTTATGGTAACAGGTTGTCTCGGCATTACAATAAGCCTAAGGAGGAGCCTTAACACTATACTTGTTGCCTATAAAGGTGGAGGGGTTGTACATGATTAAGGATATTACATGACATGACATAATCCTGAATCCTTGATAGGTGGCAATATACTTGTGTCATTCTTTACCAATGTTTCTTAACATCGCTTATCATCTCTAGATTTTATTATACTATGAGCTTTGCATTCCTCAGATCTTTCATCCACTCATGAGTAAGATATCACGCATTGAAGGTGGGATGATGACATCGAGCGAAAGGGTAAGGTATTATGGAAAAATAACCTCAATGCATCATTGGGTTCATAGTTTGAACACTAGGTTGAGGTCATATTCCTAGCTCTGTATTTCAAAGAAGCTCATTGTTCATTCACTTTCAATTGGATTTTGCATTCGTTCATCGTCATACGTAAAGTACAAGTTTGTATCTTTCATCAATCCAGTTTTGATAGGTCAAGGTCAATTAGGTTATTATCATCTTTCATGTCATTTATTTCCTATTATTTCATGGTAAATTGGTTAAACTAATATTATGTAAATAACCCTAATTATTATTATTTCGGTTATAATAATTGGTGAACCCGATTTTTTTTTATACATAGTTATATCCTTCTTTTCGATACGATCAAAAATTTATCATCATGTATTATATGTATATGTTTCATTACAATAATATGTATGTACTTGCTCCCATTACTTCATGTTTTTAGAAAATGTTAGGAAATTTGATGAATGGGAACATAGCCTATAGCCTTGTTTGCATTTTTATTCATCAAATTTTGAGCCTCTTTTTTTGTTAATTAGACCATTTCCTAAATAGCCTTTCTTTCTTAATTCAACTTATCCTCCTTATCCTAGAGCTTCCATTGTATTCTAGCATTGTTGCTCTATCCTATTTACTATTAATATGATTGTTTTGAGTTTGTAAAGATTGTATATGATTGTGTTTGCTAAAACCATCATATATCAAAATTAATTATTGTTAAAATACCTTTTATGATTATTCTATGATTTAATTAACAAATTGTTTCATGTCAATTTTTACACATTCTATACACATTTATTTTTCTTAAATTTTTAATGTTATCACATTGTTTTT
>Ga0181464_1001983_pt1 | contig 10294 bp, 11 predicted proteins | sample InSIn2gowninarea_FD_119074 | JGI IMG/M metagenome (GOLD analysis project Ga0181464, IMG submission 119074) | Clean room microbial communities from NASA Spacecraft Assembly Facility at Jet Propulsion Laboratory, Pasadena, California, USA -... ...
TTTCCGCTGCATATCTATGTTTATGGTTATCTCTGTGTTTTATTGTGTTCCTGTTTAAATCCGGATCAGGCATCAATGAAGCTCTTCTTGGCTTCCATGAAGGTTTCCTTAGCGTGCTCCAAATCAAACTCTGGTTCCTTCATTGGAGCCCTATGAACGCAAGAACTTTCTTCAGGTTGCTTTCCTTTGTCATCCCCTATCGTAATTCCACTTCAGAGCACAATATTTACATTAGGGCCTTTCTCACATGACTTAGACCTCATCATTTGTAGGTTCTAAGTCAGGGGAGGTTGGAGTACTTCCTTATTGTGCAACCTTGCTATCAGTGTGGGACAATCCTCTATCTCGTGATCGAACAATGTACAATACAAGCATGATGGCTGCATTAGATTTCTACAATCGCAAGCATAATGTCCTAGCCCTTCGCAATTGTAACATATCAGCTGTCTACTACCTCTTCCTGGTCCTCATCCACCTCGGCCTCGTCTGCGCCCCTGAAATCCGGTTCGCACCATCCCTGCATTCTGGTCAAGGGCCCGCATTTCAGCCTGAACTTTGTAGGTAGGTTTCCGATCCATCATCAACTCATAACTCCTACAAGTGCGCTCACCATGTCCCACTGATCTATAAAAATTATAGAACAATTGCTGTGAATTATGCATGTACTTTGGTAATAAATGGTAGTTATCTGTAGCATGCTTTCTTCCTATCTCACAAATCGCGCATCATAATGCAGGCGACACACTGGGTCCTGCTTGTGCCTCTGGTATTAATGGCATTAGTCCTCCTCCCATGAGGTAGTTTGCGAACACCGGGCAGTGGTCCTTATCATGTCCCTAACCCTTACACTTTATGCACCATACCTCATCGTGCACTTTTGGGTGAGCTGTCCTATCATGTTTCAAACTCTGCATCTCAAGGCACAAGTTTTTCAACTGCACGTGGCTCTGCTGAACTCCCAGGTTGGGATCCTGTATCAGGGTCTCACGTAGTCTCATCACGATCTCCAAGGCCTCTGTCTGAGTTGTTAGCCTCTGTTGTGGTAGCGCATTCCTTAAATGCGGTGTTAACAATGCTACAAACCATTCGCAGTGTTTTCCATCCATCAACGTCATGTTAGCTTCATGAATTGTGCACTTCAGTCTCTGATCCAACTCCCAAGGGGTCTCGCTTGGTAGCATTGTGATTTCCTTGAACCCAATGATTGACTGCGCCTCTGACTTCAGCCTTCTAAATTCTTTGTTTAGCACAGTTTGAATATCTACAATCTATGCATTCGGATTGCCATTGGAATGCTTAATGTACCAGGTCAGCACACGATCCTGTAGAGTGATGAAAAACATCTCTTTCTTTATATTGTCATTCGTGAGTCCCTGCACTTCCCATACAAATTTTATCATGAACCAAAACTGGTCTGGATCTTCATTCCCTACTCCCTTGAACACTGGAAACTTTATTGTGATCACCAAATTGATTCATGGTGGTGGCGGACGTGGTATGGGCGAAGATGGGGGTGAAGACAATGAAATTGGCAGCGGTGCAAGTCGGGGTGGTATGCATGGAATCCTCTGCCTTATCAAATTGATCGCACTTCTTGGTAAGACCTTCGCGAGCTCTTCTTCACCCCCTCATGGAGGTGAAATCAAGGGGCTAGTTTCTGGTTTTGTACTACCTTCGTTTCTGTAGATTCTCCCACTTCGCGTAGCCCTAAACATCAATTTATTCGCATAACCCTTTTTCACACAGTAGCATTTTAATCCAAGTGTTCAAATATTTAATGTACTTACCTTGTGGCCCTTTGAGGAAGCGACATTCTACCTCGCTATAGCTAACTGAAGTATCTACTGTGAACTTGGTGATGAATCCTCCTATAATTCAATCGAGCCAGTGATCAACAACGCGCACGATCTTATCCTCTGATGCTTCCAATCTGTGCATCAAATCTAGATTCCACACAATAGGTTTGTCGAGCTTACACCTTCCTTGGCTATCCGCTAGCTTCGCGATCCACTCGTATAGCTCAGTAGGGAAATATGTGAAGAAAATTTCATGGATCTCTACGTATAAGTAGCAGTCTAACCACTCTTTCTTTGATAGTCACGGATTCCTGTTTTCCTTCGCCGTGAACTCATGACTCTTTCTATCCAACCAATATTCAATTCCTTTCTTCGTTGGATTTTAGTGATACAACATCAGACATGTCTATGCAGATCCTGGTCCCGACAACGGACCCATTTGTTGGCTTGTTGGGGCCTAACCTAGGTTCAGAGTTAATTAGCCAAACAAATCCCTGTACTATTGGCCCTTTCAGCAATAGTCCATGGAGCACGGACTAAGGTCTCACCCGAAGTAGTATGGGGGGTGTTAGAACCAGGTTTCCACACCCTTGAGATGTATGAGGGTTTGATTATGTCTAACTGCTCTTCCCTGTGCGTAGGTTGCTTCGTGCACTTCCCTGGCCTTCGCGCCTTGATATACTTGCCTTTGCACAGTCCTATGGGCTATGGGGCTTCCGCGCTGCTGGAGCAACACTATGCACTATTTCCCTAACTCACACGTGAGATCTTACCTATCTTCCTACACTAGTTAGTTATCTTCACGTAAATAGAAGCCTTGTGTTATATTTATTCATACATCACATACATATAAGTTCACGCGGCAAATAAATAGTACACTTGCAATTTATACCCAATAATACATTAAACAAGAAAAGATACATAGAAATATGGTAAACTTCTCTTTATTAATTCTTCCGATGGTTACAGACTAGACCTGCCTTGCACACTCAGCTGCAGGGGCCTGCGCACTTAGCTGCAGACTACTAGGCCTCTACGCACTCAACTGCAAAGCTTTCTCCTACTTTACGACCCAAAGACACACTTTACACTTCGACTCAATCTCTTAGACTCATCATGCTTCCTTTATTTCTATTCCCTATCTTCTCTCTTATACACTTAGAGCCTCGCTCTATTTATAAAATCCCATGGTCTGTAGACCATGGGTAGATCTATCAAGTTGACATTACATTACAAAAACAAGGGTGGACAATGCTGTGACTTTATTATGACTTTGCAATCCACGCACACAAATTGTGGAGCCTTTACAAAGGACTTGGTCAAAACTTGGGCTTTAAGCCCCAAAACATGCCTTGGGGGGATTCCATGCCCAACACCTGGATATATCACTTTGATATGATTCTATAAGAAGAGACATTTATTGTGTTTTCCCCTTGAAGGGGTTTTGCCTTGGCTTTGAGCCTATATCTTGTGCTCTTCATATTCTTGTGATCCTAATATTTTGTACATTTGGTAATTTTTTTATGAAGAAGACATAATAAACATTAATAAGAATATGAAAACATTCGAAAGGAACCACTAAAGAAGAGAAATAAACCATAATTACATAAGCCTCCATATTTCTCAACAACTCTAACATGGAGATGACTTAGTGGAAACTTGGAGATGGTGTGGCACTGACATGGCTAGATGATGCGACAAGGTGAAATGGACCAAAGTGCACAACATCACTATGTTGCTAGCCGGATAGTAGCCGAGGTGGTAGGTAACATGGATATGGAATTTTGATAGGTTGGTTATCAGGTGTTGGGATACTGAGAGGTTTGAGCCTTTGTATCAGGCTTAAATCCCCAATACTAACAAAACATGAAACACTTTTTAACTGATGAAGATTGGGTTTAGTCACATGAATGAAGTATTTTGGCCTCTCGACATGTCATACATCAAACATTGGGTAAAACTAGAGAAAAATTCAGGGCCAATAGTAATAGAACCTTGTAAGTCTACCAGATGAGGGAAATTGATGGAGACTTTTGGATTCATTAAATTATGACCCACTATCAAGTGGGGAAAAAACCATATAAACAATTTTTGACCAAGTAGTATTTCCCAGGAGGCCAATAGCTAATAAAATAGCTAACAACTTACATAGGCCACTATGGCACTGATACAAAAATGTATGCTAGTGGCACATGGGAAAGGGGATGGCACATGTCTACCAAGTGGATTAGTATTGATGCTAATGTGTCCTTGAAGGGAATATCTTCAATTGGGAATAAATTTGCACCTTAAGCTCGAAATTAGATGCAATTTACATTGTTGGAAAGCTATCAACAAGTAGAAGATGATGACAAGCTCATAAATGATATTTCAGGAAGTTGAAGAAAAGAGGAAATTTAATAACTTCACCTTCATAATTAACCTCGAAGGTTGGGCATAGATGAACCTTATAGACACAATCAAGCATTAGGGGGTATTTTACCTTACAATCACTAATTTCTAAGGGAATCACAAGCTTAGAGAGAGCATCCCATTGCCATTGATGTCAAAGGGGGAGAGTTACCAAAAGGGAGAGTAATATGGTCATGGTGAGAATTATGTGTTTTGCAGTGTTACCATCAATGACAAGGGGAGATTGTTGGAAATATTGTCATTGATGTTGAAGGAGAATCCATATAAGGTAGAATTGAAGGCAACAATACTACAAATAATGAATTGACATAAGCGGTAGGATTAATTATGGCAATGATTTATATTAATAGAACATATATTACTATCATTCATAATTATCTCTCTACTATGTGTAATACCATGGGATTCCAAAACCATGGGCTCATAAACCACCATTGACAAATTCCACTTTTATCTTAGGTAAATTCCTATTTTATAGGAGGAAGAGCACTCATTCCTTGATTATAGGAGATAAGAGGCTGGGGGAATAAACATATATTTATGATTTTCTTAAAAGTTGACATGTCCTTTCAAATAAACATAGCTCTCCAAGAAGGGTCCTCAATAGATATAAATTCAAAAATAATTATAGGGAAAGGTATGTGAGCGAAAATGTAATATCCTTCTATATAAAGAACGACATTTGAAGAGGAAATACATATGAGAAAAGATCATATATCATTTTGTTATAGCTGCTACAATAACACCCAAAATGTTTAGCCTACCACCCAAATTTTGGGTCCCCCTGTGTTTTTCAAAGTCTAACAGATGGGAGGAGCGCATGCGTGAGGAGCAACAACCGACAAAGGGATCTACTACGTGCAAGAAAATCACCATGGCCATAGGAGGGGGCCTCGATCATGACCCTCCCCTTCCACATGAACTATCCATGTTTTGGAAAATGGTAGCAGCATGCAATAAATGGCCAGCAAATGAAAACCAACAGAAGTTTGTCAAAAGAATGGAAACCATCCCCACAGTAGCTCTACTGACTGAAGAACCCTACAAATCAACTCTAAACCTAGTAGAATGAGGACTTATTGGGTAGTTCATCGAGCTATGGCACTCGCCTAAAGCTGTAGATGCTTGGGTGTAAAGGAATGACAACCTCTTGTCAAGGAAGGAATAAAATCCATTTCTTCGGCAAAGGCTTCTTTGTCTTCGTATTTGAGGACAAGAATCTCATATTCAGAAATGGCTCATATTTCATGGGCCCTCATGGTTTGTACCTAAACCAATGGACTCCAAACTTTGATTCGACTTAGGATGTGCCCTCAGATGTCCCTGTCTGGGTGCGCTTGCCTCATTTACCACTGCACTGCTGGAATCCAAAATCCTTAGAAACCATAGGCAATAAACTCGACAAATACATCGATCGAGCAAAAAGGAGAGATCAATACTCCTGCATGAGAAATTTTGTAGAAGTTGATTTGGAGGAAGGCCTCCCTGAAGCTATAAATCTCACGGTGGCTAATTGGTCTCACATTCAAGTGTTAGATTATGAGAAACTCCCATTTAAATGTCGGAACTGCCATGGCTATGGGCACTTTTCCAGGCATTGTAAAAAGAAATCAGAGGAGGGGGATGAGAACTTGAAAGGAGAACAATGGACATAGGTTCAGAAATCAACATCATCTAAGTAGAACAACAAAACCAAAGGGAAAGGAGTGTCCATGGGGAGTGGTGCCCCACCCATAGCACAAGGGGAGGGAAGCACAACCCCTCCAAGAGCAGACATTTCCACCAATCCCTTTGAAATACTCAGTACACTAGAAAAACTCCCAAATCTAGTAGATGAAGAGGATAGAGAACAGACCATTACTATGGAATAAGATAAAATATAGGAGGAAACATGCCCTCTCCAAACTGGAACCCCAAGAGGTGTCCCTAGTCCCCCATCCTATGCAGATATGACAAGGAAGAAGACTACAAAGATCTCTGGATCCTTAGAAGATGAGACTACTGAGAGGCCTTCGAAAAGTGTGGGGAGGAAATCTCATAGAGAGGCAGGGGAAGAAGAGGCGGAGAGACAAAAAATGCAAGGCAGTTGGCCCACAATTGAGATGTCCATCAACAAAAATACTGCACATGTCTCCCAAGGGAGGGATTGTCCCCCCCTTTGCTAGTAAATAATGTGATTAGTCTCTTGGAACTGTAGATGTCTAGGGAATCCCTTAAAAACTGAAGTAGTGAAGAACCTTCTAAAATCAAAATTTCCTAAGATCCTCATGCTTTAAGAGACTAAAATAGAAGGGGATTCCCTTCTTGATCTAAACAAAGTAAAATGGAAAACAAAAGTCAGTAAATAAGAAAGTGCAAGGGGTACATGTGGTGGGCTTTCCATCCTCTCAGAGGAAGACAAATTTCAACTTGAGAGCTCCTTTAAAACATAGCATTGGATTTACATTGAACTCTAACACCTTTCTAGTACAATTATCTTCACACTCTTTAATCTTTACGTACCTTCCCTCTATGCAGAAAAGAACGACTGCTAGCAAATCCTGGTCCGATTTCCTTGATGCTTATTCCCCCAAGAATATAATTCTAGCAGGAGACTTCAATCTCGTCTTTGACCCAAAGGAAAAAAATAGGAGGAATCAGCAGTAGGGATCACTTTCTTCCCTTCATGGAAGACCTACTTCAACAATGGGATTTATTGGACCTTAAGCCAAAAACATGGCTATATACTTAGTCAAACAACAGAGTTGGGGTGGAGCACAAATCAGCCTGGTTGGATAGATTTCTACTTCAGAGCACCTTCCTCTCCGAAGAGAAGATCATCTCCACCAAAATTCTTCCAAAGTTGACTTTAGATCATAAACCCATTCTTTTGCTGATTGAAGAAGAAGAAAAATTGGGGCCCATCCCCTTTCAGTTCAGCCCTCTCTGGTGAGATAGGGAAGGGTTTCTGGACACAATCAAGAAGGCATGGTCTACCCCTATTCTTGGATGACCCAGCTATGTGTGGGAACAAAAGCTAAAGGCCACCAAAACAACCTTGAAAGAATGGATAAAAAAACACTCAGACTCCCCCACTATGCATAGAAAGTAGAACATCATGCAGTTGCTCGATTTGCAAATGGACATGGATCTGCAAGACATTATCTACTCAGAAATTCAAAATGAGCAAGAACTCCAAATCAACACTCTCTTCTCATTCAGAAAGGAGGAAGAATCCTTGAGGCTCAAATCACATAATCTATGGCTTGTGTCTGGAGACAAAAATTAAGCCTTCTTCCACAAACAAATTCGAACTCGACTTTCTAGAAACCACATTGCTGAAATCACCTCATCGGATGGAGTTGTCCTCAAAGGCACAACTCTACTAAAAGAGGCTGCAACCTCTCATTTCCAATAGCTGTACAAGAAAGAAGGTGCAAATGATGATGAGGAATCACAAGACTTCCTCAATCACTTTCCAAGACTAGTTAATGAGGAGGATAACTCAAGACTCCTGGAGCCCTTCACTCAAGACAAAATTAACAATGTCATCTAGAAGATGGAACCAGACAAAGCTCCAGGACTCGATGGGTTCTCCATCCATTTCTATAGAATATACTGGGACATCATCAAGGCTAATCTATTTCGAATGATCAAAGGCTTCCTCGGAAAGGCCAAAGTGGGAGGAAGCACAAAATCCACTTTCCTAGTGCTAATCCAAAAAGAAGCAAACCCATTGGAGTTTGACCGCTTTAGGCCAATATCGCTATGTAATGCGTCCTACAAAATTTTCACCAAGTTACTTGCAAATAGAATAAAGCCACCACTGGAAAAACTCATTTCTCCCAACCAAGGTGGGTTTGTTAAAGTCAGGCATATCCTGGACAATGTGATTTTGGTGCAGGAAATCATTCATTCTAGCCAACAATGCCAAGAGCAAGGCATGCTCATTAAGCTAGACATGCGAATGCTTTTGAACGAGTAAGGCATTCTTTCCTCCTCCAAGTTCTTTTTGCTTTTGGTTTCAGCTCTGATTTTATAAAATTGGTTAAAGCATGCATAAGAGAGCCTTGTATAGCTCCTTTAGTAAATGGCAGGCTGACTAACTCTTCAAAGCCTTGAGGAGCATAAGGCATGGCTTCCCACTGTCCCCCTTCCCACACATTTTGATGATAGATTCCCTTAGCCGAAAGTTGATAGCAAAGAAGTTAAATGGGACACTCCCAGTCATCAAGGTGATAAAAGGAACAACTCCAATCAACCACACCTTGTTCGCTGATGACTCTCTCCTTATGGGAGGTGCCTCCATTAAAATAGCAAGGGCTTTCAATGATGTTATCCAAAGCTTGAGATTCAAGAGCTATGGTCAATAGGAGGAAAAGTGTTGTGTATGGCTAGTCGGTAGATTAGCAAACTATTCTTTGTATTGCTCATGCCTTGGGCTTTCCATCACCTCCCTGACAGGCTGCTTCCTCAACTTCACATCTTTCTAGCTATGATCTCAGGTTTAGCTCCTATGCACCTTCATTCAAGGGACAAGTAGGGTTGGGGAAAGACTATAGCTTACTCAGCATCTCAGGGCTTTGCATCTCTCCAAGAACATCATCCACAGATCTAGTCCCCTTTGCTTTGGCAGCATGTATGTGACCTCTTTGGCCTCCCAAAGATTAACTTATTCTGCTAGATTCTCATGCACAGAAGGGTCCTCACTGGAGATAACTTAGTGAAACGTAGAATTATAGGACCCCATAGATTCCCTCTCAACTTTTCGGCTCAGGAAACAATTGAACATCTATTCATTGAATGTCCCTTTACTCAAGAAGTATGGTCTCAAGCAATGCTCGGGCTCAATGCTCAAATACCATTGTAGCTCTTAGTGGTTAGTCTATTCGCCTCCTGGAAAGAGCGCTCTCCTCACGCATTGAAGAGAAAATCAATGTGGTCCAAAATTTGGTATGTAATTCCAAAATACATCTGCTGGGAAGTGTGGTTAGCTAGGAATGAAGCCATATTCAATAACATATTACAAACTCCCAATGTAGTGGCTATCAAAGCCAAAGCATTACTGTTGGAAAATTACAAGAATTGACCTCATAAGATAGACAATGCGCTCCTCCTTGAAGAGATAAACTAGCTCGGCGAGTCCTTGAGGCATGCGAGCAATAAAACTAATCCCTCTTTGCCTTGCCCCAATCTAGAGTGGAGGCTTTGGACCTCTGAATTGGATTTCCAAAAGTGGTGGAAAAATCAGGGAAAAGTTATGATATTCTTCGATGGAGCCTCCAAAGGAAACCCAGGGATATCAGGAGCATGGGGTGTAATCTACTCCCCGGATGGGCACAAAAGAGACAACTTCAACTGGGGCTTAGAACAGAGCACTAATGACTAGACAAAGATTTTAGGACTACTCAAATCTTGCCAGCTTGGCTGGGGGAATAGAGGAATAAACCTTCAAGTCTTTAGGATTAAGAAATCCTAATAAAAATCCTAAAGACAGGTGAACATCTCAATAACTCAATGCTCAACAAGACTCTTGAGAGAATAAGGAAAGTTTTGCAAAACTTCACTACCACTTCGTTCTACCACATCCTCCGAATCCTAAACAAGGATGCTGACACAAGGGAAAACATGGGATGCCTCTTAGCCTAAGGTTCCTTGTCAAAGAACGATGAAGCATCAGAATGGCATCCTATTCCTTAACATAGAATTATGATCTATGCAAGAACAGTCATTGGTGGCAATGATTCCTTGTTACGCCCTTTGTATGCAAAGCTGCAGTTACCATGATTGCCCAAAATCCGATGCAGGCATCATTCAATCGTCCCACTCTTGACCGCTGATGATCACACTGCTTAGACTCTTCTCTGCTCCAGCATCAAAGACAAAACCTCAAATTGTGCTAGTCACTATCAATGTAACCTATTCTCATGCATTCAACATACAAGAACGTGATAATGAAGTAGCTTAGAAACTTTTACTTAAACAGAGGATACATACTGTTGCAAGATCCGTTTAAGGGCACAAGCAAGTCTTTCCTTATCCTATTAGAGAGAATAAGAATTGGAAAATATGTTGTCTCCCCTTTTTTAAGGCTTCTGTGCATTGAC
>Ga0181464_1001771_pt1 | contig 10290 bp, 12 predicted proteins | sample InSIn2gowninarea_FD_119074 | JGI IMG/M metagenome (GOLD analysis project Ga0181464, IMG submission 119074) | Clean room microbial communities from NASA Spacecraft Assembly Facility at Jet Propulsion Laboratory, Pasadena, California, USA -... ...
AGGGGTGACAATGGACATTGAAGGCATAAGTACGTAGATTGACTTTGAGGTAATAGAAATTGTCGGTGATAGTAACCCATACCCTGTGTTGCTAGGAATAGATTGGGCCACAAACATGAATGAGGTCATCAACTTAAAAAGACGAAAGATGAAATTCGAGGAAAAGTCACTTTGTGTTATAGTTTCGCTAGACCTAGCCGAAGGAGTGTGCTACACTGAACCAATGCGTGATGAGGATAGTGACGATGAATTGGACTGCATCTACTAGATAATAGCGTAAGACTAGGATCAGGTGAATCCCATAGCGGACGAGAGAATCTCATGGGAGCGCGATAGTTCCTGCACCTCAGATTCTGGCGAGGAGATCGAATGATGGCAGAACCAATTCCATGAAGTCACAACACTCAACTGTAACATGATGCTTAGATCACTATGATGCATCGCAACTGAGGTACGGCAATAACCATCGAACAACGACGCAACAAAGGAGGAGGATTTTGTCAACCTTTGTGGAACTTCAATCATAGAGCATAAGCGGCAGGGTGCGATGGAAGAAGCACTATGCGTGACAATCACACCAAGGTGGTGTGCATAGAGGAAGAAGAGGTGGAATGAGCACGGAGGTAGAAGGCAGTACTGGCTATGGATTGGAGGACGTGCATGGCAAATGCAGCCAGGGTAGCCATGACAGAGTAGTGCGGGAACCCATCTACAGTAGAGGGTACGGTTGTAAGCTGCACAACCATCGACCCAACTGAATTTGTGTGTAACAGGGGTTCGCTGGGCCGATAAGACCCTAAACAAAGTAGGGTGTGCCAAGGGAACTCTATCCACGATTGAATGGGAAGTAAAGAGAATTTTCCCAACCACTGCCCCTATAGTTCAACCTGAATGAGAAGACCTGGATGAAGGGATCCGATTGTTACAGGAAGCCATTCGGTGCGGTGGCTTGAGACTTTGCGAACTAGAGGAAGTAGGGGCAAGGCTAAGGAGGAAAAGAACGAGGTTGGATGAAGAAATTGACAAAATAAAAATAGGAGGCACACAAACAGGCCACGCGAGTGTGTGAATGAAGGGATCAGGCCTGGCCGACCCTCCTATGATACTAGAACAAGCCGTGACCCTGTTATCATGGTTGCGGCTGCGCCCTATTAAACAAGGGAGCACAAACCACAATGCGCTATCTAATTTGGGAAAAGGAAGGCTCGCATGAGGGATGCGACAACCTAACTATTTGTAGGAGGCCCAGTCTCAGTGCTCCACGCAGTTGAAACAGGGCGCGGGACTATAAAACAATCTGCAGGAAGGTTGCGTGATTCAGCCGTGGCGCGTAGGGCCAGTGAAAAGCATAGAATGCACTTGCGTACCAGGGGCTGCGCTATAGCGTGGGAGGGATGGAAGGTGACAATTGCAGTTATTTTTCATGATAAGATGTCCCATTTAAGACACCGAGGAGCAGACGATGGGAAATTAAGACATAGGGTTAACTGCAAAAATCGCATTAATGAGCCATGAATAGGGAATGGGTTACTATCACCGACAATTTCTATTACCTCAAAGTCAATCTACGTACTTATGCCTTCAATGTCCATTGTCACCCCTTGCAATCTTCCCATCAGTAAGATCTTTTGCTGGTTGGCCATTCGTAGCTGAATAGGAGACCACTGTAGTGCGAGCCTGCCCATGTATTCCCATGTTTTCTTAGGCAACACATTTGCATCCGACCGCAAATCCAGGATGACCTAATCCATCTCATACTCAATAATTTGCGCCATCTTTCTCATCTCCCGCTCGGTGCGCAAAGCATGTTTTCCCATTTTATGGACTACGCACGGCTCCCCTGCTCCTGTGCACCTAGTGATCAGCTCTTGCAATACTTTAACTACCTTATTGTCGCATAGTAGCTTCATACATGTCTCTATAAAGGTAGTAAGCATAGAAGGATCTGTTCCCAGCTCAATTGGATCCCTACTACTTGGAGTAGAGACTTTCGTGAAGCTCTTTTGAACTTCCTTAGACGCCCCTTTCACCTATTCCACTACAAAGTTAGGTTCCTTTCTAGGAGCATCGCGACCCTTCCCATCTTCTCCGGGCTATTTCCTTGACTCTCCTCCCATGGTTGCGCTGCTTCTCAGTACCATGTTTACACTTGGGTCCTCTTCGCACGGTTCAAATCTCATCATTTGGACATTTCGAGCTGGTGTAGGCTGTAGTACCCCCTTTTTGCACATTTGGGCAATCAGCATCAGACAATCTACCATTTCATGGCCCTCCACAATTATAACAGATCAGCTATCCGCGCCCTCGTCCAGGGCCCATTCCTCCTCTTCCTCACCCGCATCCTTGGAATCCACCACGTGGCCCTATGACTGGGTCGAAAACCCACACCTCAATTTGCATTTGATAGGCTGGGGTCCTCTCCATCATTAGCTTGTAGCTTCGACACGTTCATTCGTCGTGACCCACTGATCTACAGAAGTTGCAGTACAACTGTTGTGGGGTCTAGGTATACTTTTGCAATAGGTGACAGTTGTCTGTTGCGTGCTTTCCTCCTACTTGACAAATTATGCATGATAGCACGAGTGCCGCACTTGACCCTGCTTGTACCTCCAGCATTAATGGCATCGACCCCCCTCCCACTAGATAGTTTACAAATACGAGGCAGTGATACTTGTCATGACCTTGACCTTTGCATTTGATACACCCTACTTCTATATGCACCTCTGGTCAAGGCGCCCTTTCTTGGTTCAAACTTTGCATTTCTAAGCATAGATTTTGTAGTTGCGCATGGATTTTCTAAACTCCCGACCCCGGATCCTGTATTGGAGTTTCATGCAACCTCATTCTTGTCTCTAATGCTTCAGCTTGGGTTGAGATCTTTTGTTGTGATAGTGTCATCCTCAGATGTGGCGTCAAAGACGCCACAAACCACGTGTAGTGCTACACATCCGTCAGCGTTATGTTAGCCTCACGGATTGTACTCTTCAATCTCTAATCCAAATCCCATGGGGTTTCACCAGGTAGCATCGCGATATCCTTGAACCTGATGGTCGACTACGTCTCTGATTTTGGCTAGTTAAATTCTTTATTCAACGCATCCTGGATCGTTGCTATTCCTACATTCAAGTGATCAGTAGAGTACTTTATATACCTCGTAAGCACGCGATCCTGCAGCGTGCTTACTAGAGTAGCCTTTTTTATATTATCATCCGTTACGCCTTGGTCTTCCCATACAGCCTTTACCACAAACCAAAACTGATCTGGTTCCTCATTTTCTACGCCTCTAAATACCGACAACTTGATCGCACTTGCCATTCCAACCCTCGATGATGGCAGAGGTATGGTAGGCAAAGATGGGTTCGATGTAGGTGAAGTGGGGGACGGCGTGGATGGCAGTGGTACCAGTGGAATGCAGTACTTTATTAATCAAACTGCGCTTCTTGGAGAGAACCCTACATGTTCCTCCTTGCTTTCTCATGGAATAGAAATCAAAGGATTGTTTTCTAATCCTTCGGTTCCTCGGTAGCCTCTTCCACTCCACGTTACCCCAGACATCAATGGATGCGCATAACCCGTTTCTCACATAACAGCATTTTAATCTAGGTATTCAATTATTTTATGTACTTACCCCGCGGTCCTTGGAGAAAGTGCCTTTCTACTTTGCTATAACTCACAGTTGTGTCAATCGTGAATTCGGTGATAAACCCACCTATTATTCGATCCAACCAGTGTTCTACTACCCATGTGATTTTATCTTCAGATGCTTCCAGCCTATGCACCAACTCTGGAGTCCACACGATGGGTTGATCCAATCGGCACCTTCCCTGACTGTCAGCTAGCCTCGCGATCCACTCATACAGCTCTGTTGAGAAGGACACAAAGAAGATCTTGTGGATCTCTATGTATATGTAGCGGTCCAACCACCTTTCCTTAGATATCTGTGGGTTTTTATTATCTTATACCACGAATTCATGAAGCTTCTGATCCAACCAATCTTCAAGTTTTCTCTTTGTAGGGTTCCATTGTTCTGACATCAAACATCCCTTAGGCATATCCTGGTCTCGTCAACGAAACCATTTGTTGGCTTATTGGGCTTTGACCTAGGTTCAGAAGAGTTATTAGCCAAACAAATCCCGCAGCTACCGGCCCTTTCGGTAACAGTCCGCGAAATGCGGGCTGAGGTCTCACTCAAGGTAGCAGGGGAGGGTGCTAGAACTAGGTTTCTGCACCCTTGGGATGTATTGATGTGGTCTGGAGGGGTCACAAACCATTCTGTGGTCTCGTGCCACTCTATACTACTGTCGGGCTTCTGCATAGATCCGCATAGGTGTGTTTCTTATTATTGAAATTATTATAGATCTGATCTACTTCTTAAGTTATTTAGGCAAACATTTAACAGTAACAACTAGTATGCGCAATCATAAATATGCGTAAATTAGAACGTAAGCAATAGATAGGTTCACGATAAAACACACAATGATTCAAAAGTTCTCATCTTTATTGATCCTCTTTTCAGTACAACCAGATCTGTCCTGCACACTCAGCTGCAGGGGTCCGCACACATAGCTGCGAACTCTACCAGGCCTCTACGCACACAGTTGTAGAGCCTCTATCTATCTACCAACACCCTTGACTCAGACTTACATATGCAGAGAGAATATTTCCTTCACAAACCCATAACATCAAGATCCAAAACCAAAAATTGACTTCTAGCCATAGAGCCTTGCTCTATTTATACATTTCCATGGTCGCGGGCCATGGGCAGGCCAACTCACTTTCTCTTTTCTTACATTATTTTCAAGCGGACAACCCTTTGACTTGACTCATTACAATTCACGTTTCGCGCAATTCATGGAGTCTTTACCATACTTTTACCCAAAATTATGGGCTTTGAGCCCCAAAACTGTTACGCGAGGCCTTCGCTACCCAACATAGTGGCATATCTTGAAGTTTGTATTCACATGGATTTGTATGGTTGTATTCATTGCTTTTGGTGAATTTTCTTGTGCTTGATGTGTCATTCCATTGAGCCATAAAAGTGGGATAAGTAGATGGAAAAAGTCCCATATCCTTTCCACTTACAATCGAAGTGTCTTGACATTTGTATTTAACTGGAACAAAAGGCATGGGGAGGCAAAGGAGACAGATTAGGGGACATAAATTAAGTGGACATGAGGAAGGGGAAGGAAGATGAAAAGAAGAATAAGAAGAGAAAGGTGAAATAGAAGTGGAAGAGGAAGACGGAGAAGCAAAATAATAAGGGCGCATGAGGAGGAAGAAGATAAGTAGGGGGGAGAAGAACGGGAGGGAAAAGAAGAGATGGAAAGAGAGAAAGAAGAAGATAGAAAAGGAGAGGAAGGAAGATGATAAGAGAAGAGAACAAGAGGAAAATAAAGAAGAGGGAGATGTGGAAAAACAACAAGAATAGGAAGAAGGAGGTGGTTTGGTAATTGGGGTGTGAAGAGGAGGAGGAAGATATATGTAAACCATAAACCCCTTCTTCTTTTTTTCATTATGAATCTCATTTTTTAACCCTACAATAAAATCCTTCACAAATATCTATTCCACAATATATATCAAATCTCAAATCCCATCGATTCACTTTCCAAATACCAAATCAGGAGAAAGAATCTAAAAATTAAGAAAAATAAGAGCAAATGAGATGACAACAAATCTTACCTTTTATGTTGGGGATCCAATAGATATATTGAAGGGACCTCAAATGTCCATTCCATGTTCATGTTGTATGGCCCAAAATTATCTCACAACTTTTCCCACATAATCAAACCAAATGAAATAGAAGTGCCCTGCCTTTTTTCACTTTATATTGGAAATGTAGAAATAGCGTGTTGTAAAATTCACTTGTTTCATTTCTTGTTTTTTTTCAAATAAAAAATATTTTCATAAGTTTTTCCATGTTTGTATTGTTTTCCCAATAGAAATGTGGTGCAACATGAGACATTGTGATGCTACTATGACACACATTAGGACATGCCTTGGTGTTGTGTATAGATATTAAGGAAGGTGTAAATACTAACACAAAACCACTACTAAAAATGACATGAAAAAAACATTAAGGGTGGGTTATGCATCTTAAGGATTTTTTTTTTAAGTCAAGGAAAATATTGTAATTTTATTCAATGAAAAAATTATATTTTGTAGATGCCTGAGGGCATTATAGATACATCAACCAAAGGCTAACCAGAAAAATGCCTCATGGTAATTCAAGGAAAAGGACAAGAAGCCAACAGAAGAGCAGAGTGCATGGGCCCGCAAAAAACCCCAAAAGGCACACCAAAAACAACCCCAGAAAAGCCCAAAAAATGGGGACACATAGGCCCGACACAGAAGAAACCCCAAAGGGGTTGCATAAAACTAAGCCCAAGACGGGAAACAAATACATAATAAACAAAAAAGCCCAAATATAGGGCACCAAACTAGGGCACAAGCCACCCAGGAAGCCCTTGTATACCCCAAAGGAAATATGTGGTAGAAAATCACCTAGAAAACGACCACAACTGCAACAGCAACACCATCAAGCACGTGAAGAAAATGGCCAAGACAACGAAGGAACTGCCACAAACACGAACTGCAACCGTCCACCTCCATTGAAATTGAACAAGAGGCACGAAATTGGAGAAAAAAAATACTATGTAGTTGTCATACTTCAACCCCCTCAACTCCTACATCAGATCGAGGCCAAACACAACGAAGAGAGGCGCGAAGTCTAAACACACTAGCCCCCTCAACTCCCTTGGTGAAATCTGAGCCAAAAATGGAAAAAAAAAATATTGCCTAGGAAACAAGCACAACAACACAATGTTGATGACTAGAGCATCGGTGACGAACAACAACGACGACAAGAGTAATTGCAGCAGTGTCGATCATGCATCTTAAGGAATGTTAATAATGCATCTATGACACAAATGTGTGATACTAAAGCCATCTATTGTGATATGTTTCCTCCATCATAACATCTAAAAATATAGAATTGTAACTCCTAAAATGATTAATATTATTGTCATTGATTTATCATAAAATCAAATCCTTGAACATTACATAAAAATATCTTTTATCCTTACACATCATCATTACCACTAAGGTCACAACAACCCGTCTTATTCTACATCTTTTCATAGGTTATATCATATATCTACTCCATATTTTTCAATATATACTTTATTCTCACTCTGTCAAGTATGATTGTAACTTTAATCAATTTTTGAAATTTGTTTTTAATGTGTGATATTCCTCCCTTTACTTTTATACTTGTCAACATATTATAGCAACTTATTCTCCATGTTTGAAATGTCAATGTAATCATGCTCACTTTCAAATGAAAGAAAATAATAAAAATAAAAATATGATCATTTTATTGTAGATTAATGTTAATATAAGATAAGTAACAAGGGTTACTTCAAGTGGACTAAAGCCATAAATGAAGTTCTTTGATATTGTTGCTAGTTGTTTTTGATCACGGGTTCTGTTCTCTTCAATTCCCTTGGGGTGAGGTCCCCTAATCAAGGCCTCCACTAAATCGGGTACCATCCACTAAATGTGGGGAAGTACTATGGGTTCCAAGTAAAAGAAGAAGAAGAACAAGATAATCAATCCCTTTTTCCTATGTAAAATCATCAATAACTCAACCAAATTTCCCTCCCTCCCTGTTTACTTTTATTGAATGTAAGTGTGAATGTATTGAATTTTGAAATTTTATTTTTAATAATATAAATTTTATCACTTTATTATGTTATTATATACTTTTATAAGAAGTATTTTTTTTTCAATTTTTATAAAATAAAGATGATGATAATGATGATTAATGTTCAGTAAGACCAATATGGTCTATGGGACCTTAACAAAGTAAGAGATTAATTGAGATTCTTCAATATTTTATTTCTATGATCTAAAAGAAGGTAAAGAAGTGTTCCTAGGTAGTCATAGTTTTGTTGACTTAACAAGTCAAAAAAATTGATAGTGTGGCAAAGATTTTGAAAAAATTAAAAATAAATGAATTGTTAAAATACTATAGTTTTATTTTATTTTATTTTTAAGATAGTAAAATCTATTACAAAATAATTGTTTATGAATAATGAAAGAATCACCATTCATTCTTTTTTATTATAAAGAAAAAATGTACTATTTAAATGTTTGTTGGTAGTTTATAACGGGATGAATGTTCATTATTATCATATGTTTTTAAGTTTTGAGTCATTAACTAGTTTACTTATATTATTAAAAAAAGTGGGGTGGGATTCTTTTGAGTCTCGAAGAAAAACAAGAAGTATAATATTCATGGGAGTTAGGTGAGAGGATGAATAACCTTGCAAAAATGTATGGGCTCTTTCTCAACCTCTAATTGGCTAAAGAGAGGGATGTCTCTAAGATTGTGATCATAGGCGACTCTCTCACCACTATTCAGCACCTTCAAAAGGGTTCTTCTCCTAAAACAACCATCTCAACCTCCTTCTAACCAGGATGAAAAGTATTATGGATTCATTCCCTCAAAAGGCTTATTTCCACATCTTGAGAAGCTAGAACAAAGCGGCAAACACACAAGCTAATCATGGTTGTCTCCTTGAAGCAGGGGAATTAGTGATCAATGGTCTATCAGGTTGGAAAGTTATTCCGTGAAGCTCTCTATCTATGAATTCTTCAATCCTCATAAAAGGAAGTTGATTAAATTAGTGCATCAAGAAAACCATATTAATTTGATCTCCTTAGCCAAGTTTTTTGCCCCATCATATATTGGCAACTGGTTTTATTTCAAGTGGCATCATTGGTCTGTCATCAAGGATAAGTTAGCATGTGATACGTGTGTTAAACATGCGCCATCCCTCTTCGTTCATTTGGATTTATCTACAAAAAACTTGATCTCTCTTTTTTCTCTCATCCTCATACTAGTTTCCTTGAGGGTCGCTAGGTGGGGAGATTTACTGCATTTAAGGTTTATTCAATCTCTGATGCATGGGAAATTTCATCCTCCAAGATTTTAGCTATGGACAAATTTCAAATGAGGAATTTACAAGAGGTTAGCCTTTGTTTCTTGTTGACAGTGCGAGGTTGTTTTCCAGGTGGATGGTGGATTCACTATACCCTTGTTTTTCTGAGAGTCGAAGTGAATTTTGTTGGCTTCTTGCTCATCCACATTTATGTCAGGAGAAATTTCCCCCTCTTATCTCTGTGAATTCAGTTTGTTTTAGTCTTGTTTGTCCTCATTCACTGGTCATTCAAGGGTAATGTTTCCAGTTTGGATGCATTGTGGCTATTAGGAATTTTAAGGCGGCTATGCTTCCAGATATTGTGGCTCTCTCAATTGTGGTATGGACTCCTATAACACCCTCTAAGTTTTTAATATTTTTCCTCAAGTTGGAGTGGCCTTGGAGTTGGAAACACAACCGAGTGCGAAGCATTAGGTAATTATGCAATTTCAGTGTCCCAATCAGTCCTCTCTCCCTTGCTTAAATTACTGTTCTCAACTTGCATACTATGCATTTCTTCTTTGGTCACATAATTGGGTTGTTATTTGTTTCTTGCCTTCATTAGAAAGCTCCTTGTTCCCCAAGTATCTTGATTCCTCCTTTGGTTTTCCAAGAATAACCCCCTGTTCCTTGCTACCTCAGGGTGTCGACTGTTCTTTCCTCCCTATTTGTACTTCTAGACCTATTTCTCTACCCTTTTGTAGTCCAAGCTTTTTGAATTGGCACCCGTTCTTCTACTTCCTGAACACCATGAAATATTTTGGCTCCACCCTAATTGCCATAAGAAGCATCAATGCTTGCAATTCTTGTCCCCACCCTCTTGTTGACTGTCATGCGGACGAAGGTGACCTTCATAGGCAACTTCATCAACAATCTAACACTATCCTTCTTCTACTGGAAGAATTGCAACTTCTCAAAGCCAAAGTGAACCAAATTGAAGACGAGATTGAGACAATGCGCTAGCAAAATTGCAAATATCTACAATTTCAAAGAAATCAAGATGATCATCGCAACTTAGAAAGCAACAATTTTGGTGGCCCGTCGGACAAGATGTCTATAGATCCTCCTTCTTGACAAATGGTTTCCTTTTGTAAAGTAGTTCTCTTGTTGGGGCAATTTTGTCAAAATTATATTTGCGAAATAATTTGTAGAATGTATTCAACTAATAAGTTCTTAGAAGATAATTTCAGGTCTCCTACCATGTTTTCTATTAAAAAAAACTGAATCATTGGATAAAATGTAATCTCTTCACAAAGACCACATACAAACTTAATATCAAATTATTTATTTTTGTCAAAAAAAATTCTTA
>Ga0181464_1001987_pt1 | contig 10287 bp, 9 predicted proteins | sample InSIn2gowninarea_FD_119074 | JGI IMG/M metagenome (GOLD analysis project Ga0181464, IMG submission 119074) | Clean room microbial communities from NASA Spacecraft Assembly Facility at Jet Propulsion Laboratory, Pasadena, California, USA -... ...
CGCATCCTCTGATGGCGGCGATGGCGGCGATGGCGGCCTTAACAGTCGAGCGAGAAATCGATGGCGGCCTTAACAGTCGAGCCCCTACCGGTCCTTATGGTCGAGCGAGAAATCGATGGCGGCCTTAACAGTCGAGCCCCTACCGGTCCTTATGGTCGAGCACCTAAAGGTCCTTATCAGTCGAGCACCTAAAGGTCCTTATGGTCGAGCACCTAAAGGTTCAATTTACTTATTGGGTGGGGGGGCTTATGGTCGAGCCTGCTTGCGCATCCTTAACAGTCGAGCCTGCTTGCGCATCCTTATCAGTCGAGCCCTGTCGGACCTCTCCCTTTTGGTCGAGTCTGCTTACGCATCCTTATTAGTCGAGCGTGCTTACGCACCCTAAAGGTTAGGGTTTACTTATTGGGTGGGGGGGTTATCAGTCGAGCCTGCTTACGCATCCTTATCAGTCGAGCAACTAAAGTTTAGGGTTTACTTATTGCCCCTCTCAAATAAGTAACCAAAACAGTCGAGCCTGCTTCCTTGATGCTTATTGGGTGGGGGGCGGTGGTCGAGCGTGCTTTCGCATCCTCTCCTTTCACAGTCGAGCCCCTGTCGGTCCTCACCCATATGATGGATGAGCGAGAAATCCCTCACCCTGCCGGTCCTATTTTGAGTTTGATTGATCTAGCCGGGAGCAGAGCCTACCTTACGTCCGCCTTATCTGAGGCTGCCTAAGGGTCCTGACTTACAGGAGATCATAGCCAGCAGTCTGAGCCATATTCCCCATGCTTGCCTTGGGTGGAGAGATAGAGTCAGTGCGGAAGCTGAAGCTGAAGTGAATGAAGTTATGTTACCTCATTGTCATTGCTACTCGACTTGGATACTTGGGCTGGGCTACCCCACTCTTTTTTGTAGGCGAGCGGCTACCGGTTCTAGAAAAAGGCCTCTCCTTTTAGTCGAGCGTGCTTTCGCAACCTCATTCGCCATTCTTGGCTAATCAAATTGCTATTTACAAGTCCGCGCCTCTCAAATGGATTTTCAATTACTGAACTATGCCCTTTGAGATTGGTTCCCTATGATTGCCAGGTGTTGATTCACGAGATGCCGGTACTCCATATCCGGTATCAATGCCAGGTTTCAATGCACTCAATTCCAAGAGTCGACCCAACAGTCGATCCCAGGAGTGTCGATGCTGCTAGTCGTTTGTCAATTCCGGTACTCGATTCGGGTTTCAATGCACTCATACAAGAGTCGATGTCGGTACTCACTCGATTCTGGGGTCACTTGATGACAGGTGTTTATGCAGTCAATCCAGATGGCAATGCTGATAGGCGCAATCCAGGTGGCGATGCCATTCATAGTTGGACTCGGCTACTCAAATCGGTCGGCTACTCAACTGGGCCACTTGGCCTGGCTTATAGGCAGGCTGGGCTGCTCGCTTGGGATACTCGACTAGAGCAGGAAAAAGACATGTTCGTTACTTACGAGCATTTAGACAAAGTTCCACTGAGCTGATTTGATTGTGGATTTTTATGAACTGATTAGTCTTATTAGGCTGGCCGGGAAGGTGCGGACAAAGGCAACTGATGAGTATTCTGGAGAGGAAAGTTCCAACTGATCCATCTGCCAATAGCACGTACCCCTCGAGGGCTAATATAGAGTTCTCCCCCACCTGAATCAATCTTTTAGTCCGGATCCATTTACTTAATGAATGCTTTGGAGGGACTAGAACTTATATTAGAAGGACCGGATCACTTTGACTTCGTCCCTTACCCTCTCTTATGACCTCTTTATGCACTACCTCACTCACCTGAATAACTTCTTGGCCTTTCTCCCTATACCACTGAATGAATTTCTTCCTTGCCCTCAGAAGCGCAAGCCCCTCCGGGACCTTAGTTGGTACTTACTGCTACAGATCTTTTCTTCATCGGGTCAGGATAGGATGAACAACCCAGCAGCCAGCTTACAGACAGTATCACATACAGCGCTGCACACTACGTATCCACCTTAAGACCTAGACTTGCCCTATACTACTTGGATGAATGAAGCACTTAAGAAGTACCACCATAGACCCGGTATGGGATGGCATGAAACAACCTTCTTACCCTTCTATCTTACTTATGTGTTGACTTATTACCTGCCCACCTTCAGAGCTAGACATCATGTTAGCCCTTACCACTTACTGAATGAAGCGTTTAGGAGGGAGGTATGTACTGCTAGAGAACTTCTCTTATCAGCACCGGATGGATCAACCTTACTCTTTCCCTTTATTACTGCCTTCACCCTAGGAGATCGAGTTATGCCCAAGCCAGGAATAGAAATAGTATTTTACAGCATCTATACTCTTTACCCCTTACCTTCCCTTTGGTTCCACACAGCCAGCCTATTTACCCTAGCTAGGTCTTTCTAGACCACTTGGATGAATGAAGAAGCGCTTGGTGAGTCGGGACTGCTACTTACTTTTAGAAGCACCGGATGGGATGGATGGATAGATCCCTTACCCCTTACTTCTGTGTTTACTTACTGCCTACCTTAAGAACTAGACATGTTAGCCGCCTTATATTGGATTAATTAATCGCTTAGTTAATTAGTCTCGGGTCGGGTACTGCTATTCACCTCGTATAAGCTGGTTGTATCAGGACGGGTTCATACATTATACTTACCCTACTTACATCACCAATTACGCCAGGAATCGGGAGCCATCTATTTACCCTGTACCTTACTTGCATGCTATACACCTTGTTTACCAGACTTTACTGCTTAACCTTACTTATGATATGAATGGGGGAGGGAGGGAAAATGCTGCCTTATAAACCAATTCATTCAGTTAGGAATACCTTGTGGGGTAAGCACTATAAGCAACCCCCTACCTTGGTTCCACACAAACTACCCACCTTAAGACCTAGACATGTTCGAACTAGACCACGAACTTCATGAAGCGCTTTTAGTTGGTACTGCTATTTACCTTATCTTATCAGGACGAGATGAACCAAACTGCCTTCTTGGATTGATTCACTGCATGCCTGAACTTCAGAGATAGAGATCTTATTAGGGCGGGGGTAGCCACTTTCACCTTTGCTTTGGGCACCGCCGCTGTCTATTTGCCTTTACTGAACTGTTACCAACTCCCACCGCTCCGTGCCTTAATACTTATCTTTGGAATTAATGCCCCAAACTGCCACGTTCACCAACTTATCAGAGAGCTAGCTTTTCCACCGCCTTCCAGACAGCATTCACTGGAATCACACTTGCTTTATTAATCTTACCTTTGTAGGCACTTTGACCTTTTTGCTATTTCTCTTCTGAATGATTCCCCTGGGTTTCTTATTGGCTTTCTCTTCGACCCTCTGCACGCCATCACTCCTTCCTTAGCGTCTTCGGACAACGAATTTCTTTGCTTCCATCCTCAACGAACTTCATCACATACCCTGATTGGAGGACAAGGTTGAGCCCACAGGAAGACAGTCAGTTGGACAGGAACAACCAGTCGAACAGCCAGCCCTGTTGGAATACAGGCAGACAGACTCCACATATATATGTACGGGCTTGGAGAACACAGAGAACTTACGGGCTTGGAAACCACTAGCAGGGGTACTACTTATGGTTAGTTGAGTATTTAATATAGAGTTTTTCCGGGCTTCGCCCGGGAGACTATTGATTAATTGATACAGCACAAAGCCACCACAACAACACGAAGGTCGAAGGAGTGGTAGAAGAGAAGGTAGGGGGAGGATAAACAAGGATTCGTACCATTAATTGACGAGATAAGACTCTGACGATGACTCTAATGCCAGGTCCTATTCATAAGTGCCAAGAGGCTCTTCAGTAGTGGCTGCTTTGGAAGGCTGCTGCTCTGTATGGCTGAGGCAAGCAAAGCGATAAACGAAACACAGAAGCTCCCCGGCAAGCGCTAGCGATCGACACCCAAAAAGAAGGCAAGGTAATTTATTGCTTGTCCGCACCGGGCAAGGGTCGGTAATGAAAACAAGGCTATCTGATGAGGCTATGACACTGGTCATTGTTTGGCCCCCGGCACTCAAGGGTCGGTCTTTGAACTTCACTTCCTTAATCTCTTCTCGCGTCGTAAAGGTTTAGAGCACTAACAGGGTATCTTGGCCATTGCGCTTTCTATCTTTGTTATTCTTCTTCTTGGGTTTCAAGCATCTTTTGGGTTTCTCTTTCACCTGCCAGAAACACTTTCTATCAGCCCTAGACACGTGCTGCACAGGGAATGCTAGAAAACCAGTAACAGTCCCTGATCGGATGGGGGATAGCGAATAGATAATAGGAAATAGGGAAGATTCATGAAGCCCTTACCCTTGGTCATACAATACACCTGCCAGAAGGTATTCTCTGTACAGCCCTAGACCATGAGCGCTTTGGAGGGAATGCTACAAGACCTTTTATACAATACACCTGCCAGAAGATAGACTTTCTTTACCGGCCCTATACCATGAGGTCTTACAAGGGGAGTAACACCTTGGATCGTTGAATCGTTGGATCGGAATGGGGGGAATTTTCATTGGATGGCACGAAGAAACCACAACCTTCACTTGGCCTTTATACCGGAATCCTAGGAGCATGGAAGGAAGAAGCACCTATTACCCAGGTTAGCCAAAAAAGAACCCAGTTTACAGGAGCACATGCTATCATACACTACCTTACCTTTCTTTACTTACTAATATGCCCCGGCTTCGCTACGCTACACCGGGATTGTTAACGGTTATTTTAGATCTTACTTACACCAAATAGACGCCATTGGGGCAGACGTGTATATATGTTTATTCACCTTCGTGTTCACTTTCGATTTTCTCGATTGAGAGAGAACTTAATTATAGCGCTGAGATATAGACCCGATTGATTCTCGACCTCCTTTACCTGGAGACCTACACGAATCAGACCACCAAGAAGGACGTTCACCGAAAGCCCACAGTAGTTATCCTACCTGCTGATCGAGCGAGATCTTGCTGCCCGGATCTCTCTATCTGAGATCTTATCTATTGATACCTGCCTGATATCGACCTCCCTTGCTACCCGACTCGTATCGATCTTCTTGCCACCTGACAACGATGAACTTGACGGCTTGCTTGCCGGCTGGCTAGAATGTGACGCTAGACCCTGATGCTAGAACCTGTGTGTGGCTGGACCAACCCGACGATTCGGCTTTGCTCGAATAACCCAACCAACGAACGAACCGGAGACCCTAGATGATGATCGAGACCCTGCTGACCGCTTCAACCCTTGCTGCATGCCTTATATCGACCTTGCCCCCCTGACAACCCTCACTCCCTTGGTTTACCATTTCAAGGGCTCGTAAATAACTAGATAGACCTTTAGCCCTCACTCGTTATTAACTTGTTATTAATTGCTTAGTCACTACTGCTATTAACCCTTCTATTTATTCTCAGGACGGGATCAGACTTTACTATACTTACTTTTCATGCATCCGCTAGGAATGCTTCATGGGGAGGAAAGGAGGCATCTAGTCATGCACCCTCTCCTCTCACCCTTGCCTTATTCTTGAGTCCAACCTATCCACCTTCAGACCTATATGCCCTAGCTTGGATTCATGAAGCGCCGCTTAGAAGGCACTGCTTAGACCTTGGGCCGGATGGATCAACCTTACGGTTACCTAGGATGTGGAGGAAGTCATGTCCTAACCCATTGGATGAATGAAGCAAGCGCTTAAGAGGGAGGTCAGGGAGATTTGTCCTCTCCCTTTGGTCGAGCCTGCTTGCGCATCCTCGGCGAGCAGCTCCTTTCTGGCGGCCCCCGGGGATTGGGGTGGGTGGGTAAATAGTGGGAAGGTGAGCGATAAATCCCTACGGGTGGGTTAATGCACACCTTACCGGCCCTACGGGTTTAAGAATGAAACCAGGGTCGGGTTGAAGCCTGTATGAAAGGCATTCCCAGCCAATCAGAGTTAACAAACAAATAGAGTGATTTTGTTTTTTGTTTGATTCCCCGCAGAAAAGTTCTGTTAGGTTATTAGTAGCAACCGGCGACCGTTTCTTCGCTTATCACAAGGTCTCCTTGATAGCTGGAAGTTCTTCAGGAGTATGAAGAGCTGGAGGACTTTGTACCATCCATTCCAGTGTGGTTGGATTATGCTCAACAGCCCGGGGACTTGGAGCACATCTTTTGTTGTTTCCACCGCCTAAAGTGATTGTTACGACCACGAAGAAACGAAAAATCCCAACTACGGATACATAAGGGCCGAAACTGCTAAGGGCATTCCATCCAGCGTAAGCATCTGGATAATCTGGAATGCGACGTGGCATACCCGAAAGCCCCAAGAAATGCATGGGAAAGAAGGTCGAATTCACCCCGAAAAGAGTGATCCGAAGATGGATTTGACCTAAAGTTTCAGGGTATGTTCGACCAGGGATTTTACCCACCCGGAAGTGAAATCCTGCAGATGAAGCAGAAACGGCTCCCATAGAAAGTACATAATGGGAATGTGCAACCACATAATGAGTATCATGCAGAGCAATGTCTAGCCCAGGATTTGCCAGGACTATTCCAGTGAGTCCTCCTATGGTGGACGGAAAGATGGACCCTGCAGCAAGTAACATGGGTGTTTTGTATCGTATCGAACCTCCCCACATGGTAGCGATCCGACTAAAGATTTTGATTCCAGTGGGGACAGCTATGATCATGGTAGCTGCGGTAGAGTGAGCACGCGTATCAACGTCTGAGCCCACAGTAAACATATGATGAGCCCGAACAGGAAATCCAGGAACACCAATACTGATCATGGCATAAACCATGCCTGGATACCCGAATACCGGTTTTCCCGAAAAAGTCGATACGATATGACTAATGATACCGAATCCGGGCAGAATGGGAATATACACCTCTGGATGACCGGAGAACCGAAAGAGATGCTGGTATAATATCGGGTCTCCCCCTCCAGCAGGATCGAAAAAGGTTGTATTAAAGCTTCGATCAGTTGATAACATGGTAATTGCCCCTGCCGGTACCGGAAGTGATGATAAGAGTAGGAATGCTGTCACTGGAACGGACCGCACAAATAGGGGTGATCTATGCATAGTCATTCCAGGCCCGCGCATGTTGGGGATAGTAGTTATGAGATTGATAGAACCTGAAATGGATGAAACACCTGATAGATGAGGACTAGAAATCGCTGGATCAGCAGCTCCTCCGGAATGACTGGTAATACCACTTAGGGGCGGATAGACCGTCCACCCAGTGCCGCTACCCACTTCTACCGAGGCTGGGCTTAATGGGAGCAACAGCGAAGGTGGCAACAACCGGGATGGAATATTATTCAATCGTGGAAATGCCATGTCAGGTGCACCTATAGGAATCGGAACGGACCAATTACCAGATCCACCTATCACCGCCGGCATAACCATAAAAGGGATCATTGGAGAAGCGTGAGCCGTTATTGACACATTATGAGGTTGATGATTCCCACCAAGAATTTGATCGCCGGGTTGTGCTAATTCCATACGAATTGGTACTGAGAAGCATGTGCCCATTACTCCAGCAATGGCACCGAAGATTGAATGTGGAGTCCCTATATCCTTGTGGTTAGTGGGGAACGGCCATCGAACCAAATTTGTCGTAGAATTCTTATTATTTCGTTTCATTCCTTATCAGAGAGGGGCCGGCCCCGAGGAGCGGGGCGGCGGCTTATTGGGCCCCCCCACCAGTCAGTGTCTCTTTCTCTTAAGCGGGTGAGGGTGGTTCTTAGAGGGGGAGAGAAACTCCGGAAATAATCACCCTCACCCGGGCTAACAGCCAGCATTTGACCAGATCCTTCAATCCAACCAACCAAAATGTTTTTCCAGGCAGCCGTGGCTAAAAGAATATGAAATGTGCTCCTTCGCTCGTCTGGCCACTCCGGCTCAGCAGAGGGTTACGCTTTTGAAAAAAGCATCCGGTTCCATCTCTATTTCGTGGGTTAACTCACCTTTTTCTAGAATGGATTGTAGTAATTCAGGATCTATACTACTTAAAATGGCTCTCTCATATTGGGAAATTCTGTCTAGTGGCATTCGATCACAAAACCCTTTTACAGCTGCATGAATAACTATAATTTGTTTCTCAATAGGAAGTGGTGAATATTGCGGTTGTTTCATAACTTCAGTGAGCCTAGCACCTCTATTTAATAGTGCCTGAGTAGCAGCATCAAGGTCTGACCCAAATTGAGCAAAGGCGGCCACTTCACGGTATTGTGCCAATTCTAGTTTTAAACTACCACATACTTGTTTCATAGCTTTCAACTGAGCGGCAGACCCGACGCGACTGACAGATAAGCCGACGTTAATAGCAGGTCTAATTCCGCGATAGAATAGCTCTGTTTCCAGACAGATCTGTCCATCTGTAATGGAGATCACATTGGTAGGGATATAGGCCGACACGTCTCCAGCTTGTGTTTCAATGACGGGTAACGCGGTCAAGCTACCCGCACCTGTCTGGTCCGATCGTTTAGCGGCTCTTTCTAATAGACGGGAATGTAAATAGAAAACATCCCCTGGGAAAGCCTCACGGCCTGGTGGTCGGCGTAGCAATAATGACATTTGTCGATATGCCACCGCCTGTTTACTAAGATCATCATAGATTATCAATGCGTGCATTCCATTATCGCGGAAATATTCTCCCATAGCACACCCGGAATATGGGGCCAGAAATTGCAGAGGAGCAGGATCCGAAGCGGTGGCGGCTACGACAATGGAATATTCCAAAGCATCTGCTTCCGAGATAATTTGAACCAATTGTGCCACGGTCGAGCGTTTCTGTCCAATCGCTACATAGACGCAATACAATTTCTCACTATCAGCCTTTGACTTTGAGTTCATTCGCTTCTGGTTCAATATGATATCAATAGCTATAGCGGTTTTTCCAGTTTGTCGGTCCCCGATTATCAGTTCTCGTTGACCACGGCCTATAGGGACCAGGCTATCCACCGCTTTTAACCCTGTTTGCATAGGTTCGTGCACAGATTTACGTTCAATAATACCTGGGGCTTTCGCTTCGACACGTCTGAGTAAGTGCTCGCTTAAAGCCCCTTTACCATCAATAGGTACTCCCAACGCATCGACCACACGACCTAACATGGCCTTTCCCACAGGAACAGACACAATAGATCCAGTGCGCTTGACGAGAGATCCTTCTTTGATGGCGGTATCACTACCAAATACCACGATACCTACATTCTCATTCTCAAGATTCAACGCTATTCCTTTCACACCGCTGGCAAATTCGACCATTTCCCCAGCTTGAATCTCGTTCAATCCATAGACACGTGCAATACCATCTCCAACTGATACCACTCGACCGATCTCATCAACTTGTAGATTGGTGCAATAGTTGGTAATTCTCTTTTCTAATAGAGTAGTGAGTTCCGCAGCTCCAGGATCTAATTTCATACTTCAGGAACGAATGGATAGGGAGAAATCTACTTTTTGACAAAATGAGAAAGAAAAGAAAAGAGAATATGAGAAAGAAAAGAGAATGGGGCCTGGAAAAGCTTCCTGTCACGAAAGACTTCCCCGCATATTGACCGCTTAATGCCATAAAAGAGGAGGATCTTATGAAGAAAGTGGGGTGTAACATGATGGTGCTCGGTCGGTACCGCATAAAGGTGACAGGATTTGAACCTATGACTCTCTGTACCCACAACAGATGCGCAGATGCGCCACACCCTTTTGAGAAAAGAAATTCTGTCCGATACAGCATTTCACCTGCTTCACACCGCTGGCGTGGTCCCATCAATCGATCAATCACGAAGGACTGAAGCTTGTCCGTGATTCCAGTATATACGTAATTACGTAATGACTTGGATAATTCGATATATGTCTGCCGAGCAGCCGATTCTGCTTCATATTCGATTCGTGCAATTAGAGACGCTTTAGCAGATCATGCATATATTATATATGTGATTATGCATTCATTATATATGTGATTATGCATTCATTCGTTGCTCAATATTCCAAAACCTCCGCCGGGGATTGGGGTGGGTGGGTAAATAGTGGCAAGAATAGGACCTTTAGGTGCTCGACCAAAAGGATGCGTAAGCAGGCTCGACTGTTAAGGATGCGTAAGCAGGCTCGACTGATAAGGCCGCCATCACCCTTTAGGGGGCTCGACCATAAGGGAGAGGAGAGGATGCGGAAGCAGGCCCTTTTTTTGACTTATTTGAGAGGGGCCACCCAATAAGTAAATTGAACCTTTAGGTGCTCGACCATAAGGACCTTTAGGTGCTCGACTGATAAGGACCTTTAGGTGCTCGACCATAAGCCCCCCACCAAATAAGTAAATTGAAGAGGATGCGTT
>Ga0181464_1001988_pt1 | contig 10286 bp, 10 predicted proteins | sample InSIn2gowninarea_FD_119074 | JGI IMG/M metagenome (GOLD analysis project Ga0181464, IMG submission 119074) | Clean room microbial communities from NASA Spacecraft Assembly Facility at Jet Propulsion Laboratory, Pasadena, California, USA -... ...
TTACCAGAGCCATTATTTGATTGAATTTTTGGTTGTTCCTCTACCTCATCTGCCTCAATATATTCTGGAAAATTTTCATCGTTGTCTTTTGGAGGTACTCTTAATTCATCAATCTTGACATCCGCACTCTCAACAATTTTTCTAAGTCTTTTATTGTAACATTTGTAAGCCTTGCTTTTTATGGAGTAACCAAGAAATATTCCTTCATCCGCTCTATCATCGAACTTACCAAGATTTTCTTCTGTTCTCTTGATGTAACACTTACTCCCAAATACTTTGAAGTATTTTGCTGATGCTTTTTTGCCGAACCATAATTCATAGGGTGTCTTATTCTCATGGGGCCTCAACATACATCTGTTTTGAATATAAACCGCTGTGTGGACTGCTTCTTTCCAAAACCTTTTAGCTATGTGGCTTTCTGTCAACATTGTTCGTGCCATTTCTTGAACTGATCTATTTTTTTCTTTCTACTACACCATTTTGCTGAGGTGTTCTTGCTGCTGAAAACTGTCTCCTGATACCATACTCATGACAAAATTCATTAAAGTCATCTGAAATAAACTCACCTCCTCTATCCGATCTTAAACATTTAATTCTCCTTCCAATCTGATTTTCTGCCAGGTTCTTGAAAGTCTTAAATTTTTCCAGTGCTTCTGACTTGTGTTTCAAAAATAGTATCCATGTCATTCTAGAGTAATCATCTATACATAGCATGAAGTACCTATCTCCATTTGAACTTTGTGTCCTCATAGGACCACACAAATCAGTATGAACAAGCTCTAATGGTTTGCGAGAATAATATTCCTTTGTCTTGAAAGTGGATCTAGTGAGCTTACCCTTTTGACATGAAGAACAAATACTACTTGATGGTTTTCTGATACTTGGTATATCTCGAACTGCTCTCTTTGAACAAATTTTAACTAAGTTATCAAAGCTGATGTGCCCAAGTCTCTTATGCCAAAGCCAATCTTCATCCTCTTTTCCGAGTAAACATGATCCATTTGAAGTCTCTGTCAATGTATATAGATTTCCGGATGTCCTTGTACCAACTGCAACTAACCTGCCACTATTTGCTCTTCTGATTTCACATCCATGTTTCTTGAATATTACATCATGTCCTCTATCACAAATCTGACTAACACTCAGCAAACTATGTTTCAACCCGATCACGAATAATACTTCTTCTGATTTAATCTTTCCATCATTAATCTTAACTGTACCTCTACCGACAATTTTTGCTCCATCATTATTACCAAATTTTACTGATCCCCCTTCATGTTGTTCTAATTTTTCAAATCTTCTTTTATCCCCGATCATGTGGCTAGAGCAACCACTATCTAGTATCCAAGGAGCTGGTTTATTTTCTGCTTTAAGAGCTGTTTGTACTATTAGTGATTCTTTTACATCTTTTGATTGCTCCTTCTCTTTCCATATCTTCTTGATACCTGCTTTGGATTCATCTATTGTCTCTTCCTGTTTATTTTGTTGTACATGTCTTTCTGGAATTTGTCTATTATATCTCATGCCTTGTGATTGAAAAGATCTTTGCTGAAATTGATTTTGAAACAATGTGCTTCTGCAATTTCTTGCAACATGACCATAGTTGTGACAATTATAACATTCTACAGCATAATCCATCAATGGTGCAAACATATTTCTACTTGAGAAATTTCTTGGACCTACATTATATTTGCATTCAGAAATTCTATGTCCATATCCATTGCATTTAAAACAATAACCAGAAAAGGATTGAGTGAACCTGGGTTGTGGACTTTGCCACATTGCAGTAGATGCCGGAAATCTTCTTCTTCTTTGATATGCGACATGTGTAAATCCATCATTATCAGTATACCTATCATTTCTGGCAGTATTATTTTATCTTCTATGAAATGGTTGTTCTTGATCAACTGGTTTCTTTTCTTCTTTAATTTCTGACTTTTTATTTGCATCCTTGGAAGTTTGTCCTTCTTCAAAACCCAAACCAAATTTAATATTTGGTGCTCTTTGATTCTGTAGGATTTCATCTAGCTTTACAGATCCTCCTTCGAGTTTATGATACTCACTAATCTTATGACTCATCTCTTCCAATTGAAGACTCAAACCTGTAATCTCTGCTTCTAATTTGCTGCAGTACTCAACTTTGGTAGTGATTTGCTCTTCAAGATCCTCAGTTGTTTTCTGCATTTCTTCTACCTGTACTTTTAAGCTTATAATAATTTCATTTGCATCATCAAGTTTTCGAGAAGTTTTCCGGTATCTTTTTCTTTCTTTCTCTAATTCTTCTAGAGCTGCAATTAATTCTTCTTCCAGATTAACTTCTGCTTCAACTTCTTCTTCAAATGCCATAAAAAGAGCTTCATCACCCTCTTCTTCTGAATCTTCATTTGAACTGGATTCTGATGAACTAATATTTTTGGAAATAAAACTTTTCTTCTTGAAATTGCCTTTTCTGAAGTTTGATTTTTTCTTCCACTCATTTTTCTCTCTGTATGAATTTTCATCATCTTTATTCTTCTCATTGTGTGGACATTTAGCTGCAAAGTGCCCAACACCTCCATAATTAAAACATTTAAATGGTAATTTTCCTCTGTATTTACCTTTTGTTCCTTTCTTCAATTTACGAACAAAATTCGCTTCTAATTCATCAGATGTTTCTTCTTCATCAGATTCTGGAATTGCTTTTGTTTTCTTCTTTGCTTTAAATGCAGCTTCTCTGTCAATAGATTTTCCTTTTCCTATTCTCATTTCATATGCAGTAAGAGAACCATGCATTTCATCCATATTAAAAGTATTTAAATCTTTTGCTTCTTCTATGGCAGAAACTTTTGAATCAAATCTTTGCGGAAGTGAGCGTAATACCTTTTTCACAATGACTGAGTCTTCAATCTTTTCTCCAAGTCCTCTGATTGCATTGATCACTTCATTGACCTTTAGCATGTATGCTTCTATACTTTCATCTTCATTCATTTTTAAACTCTCAAACTGCGCTCGGTGAGTTTGAAGTTTAGCCTCCTTTATCTTCACATCTCCCTCATGGATACTTTTCAGTTTATCCCATATTTCTTTTGCCGATTCGCAATTCATCACTTTTACTAGTTCGCTGTCTACCAATCCGCACATAATAGCATTTTTGGCCTTCGAATTATTTTCATATGCCTTCTTAGCAGCCGCATCTGTAATAGGAGTAGTAGGTGCGGTATAACCATTTTTTGTAGCCTCCCAAATCTCATATCCCAAAGCACTAAGATATGTCTGCATTCTGAGTCTCCAAAAAGAATAATTAGTGCCATCAAATAATGGAGCTTTATTTGAAGAAAACCCTTCACCTGAAGTCATTGTCACACACACAAGATCTCCCTAGCTGATTAAGCCGAAATAGGAACCCGCTCTGATACCAATTGTTGAACTATGCGTGACACTGAGAGGGGGGGGGTGAATCAGTGTTTCAAATTTAAAACTTTAAATTCGGAAACTTTAAACAGTGCAGTAGAGAAATAAAACCAAATAGAGCAAGCACACCAAGATAGCAATCACATAACACAAGATATAACGAGGTTCACCAATGTGGCTACATCCCCGGAAAAGACTGCTTGAACTTCAATCCAAATCCAGCCATGGTAAAGCACCAACTTTACATATAATTTATCAGCACCAACTGAAAGGAGCACCAACCCCTAAGCTTTGCAGCACCCACTGCAAGGAGCACCAACTCCACTTGCCAAGCACCCACTTGACAGATTTAATAAGATGGAATGAACAATTGATAACCAGTTACTCAAGACCCTGAATGGTCTAGCTCAACACTTTTCTCACAAAAACACAATCTGAATCATATTCTATTTTCTGTATACCCATACCAATAATTCTGTATTCCTCTGTAATCTGAAACCCCTTTTAATTCATATATATATACTTTGAATTTCTGTCTACTGAAAAACGCTCAAAATCGGATCAAGAAATTATTGCTCAAATCACTGAAAGGGTTGCCGTTATTTTCACCAAGAAAAACTCCTCATATTCTGATTCAAAACTGATATAATTTCTCACAAACATTTTGAACTTGCAACACTTGTAAAATTATCAAGAAAGCATTCATTTTGAAGATATCCGTTACTCAAACATGCTTTACACGTTTCTCAATAACAAACAACACTGCCAAAACACAAAACCAGAAAAACTCGAATTTGTTCGAACTGGTTGAAGATAATACCTCGAATCCACTCAGAACATATGTTCCATGTCCATATGGCACGAAATGGTATTACGAATTTCTCATAGATGCCGAATCGCTTCTCAAGGCTCGAATCTGTCTTTTTGCCTCCTCCTCTCTTAGCTTTCTCCGAAAGTGATAAATGATAAAAGAACTCTTGAGGTTTTTATAGGAGTGTGATAACTAAGTTATAACATAAAATAAAAAGGTATTTTGTCAAACAATTCACACTCTTCCTTTTTGCTTATCACTTAAAACCATTGTCGGCCAAAACTGAAAAATTAAGAAAAAGAGCTTTACCGGCATTTTCGATGAGCTATAACTTTTTACTGAGTGCACGGTTTTCCATGAAATTTAAACCATGTGTTCTTCATATAACCAACTACATTCTGTCCAAAATTGAAGCTTTAACTCCTCATAGTTTGCGCACAGTATTTTTCGCAAAGTGGCCTCCGGCACAGATTTCACAGTTCTGTTATTATTCTTGGATTTGTGCAAGTTATAGGTTCTCATAGTTCGAGGCCTCAAATCAAGATGGTTCAAAAAGCAAAGTTGTTAATCTCATCAAGATATACGTGTACAAACTTTGAAATTCTAAATTTGAAGACTTTTAGAGCCCAAAACGACCAACTTACTATTTCCAAAATTTATGCTCAAACAGTCAAAAAGTTACGAAGTGGCATTTTGCAGCTTGTACCATTTCTTCCTCGATTATCCTTTTGCTCTGAAATTTGGACCACACCTTCTTGGTATATAGTACTACATATGATTTAAATTTCAGCCTCTGATTCATCACCGTTTGCTTGCAATTCAAATTGTACGAAGCCAATTTTACACAGATTACTGATTGCACCATAATCCACAAAAGTGCCCAAAACTGAACCAACATGAAATTTGATCGTTCCAAAGCTTCACACAAGTTTGTTATCAACCCAACAACTGATCCAAACCATCTCTTGCTGTCCGTCACCTTCCGTTTGCAATTTGGCCCTCTTGACAACTTTTGGTACCTCATGACAACTTTTGGTCCCTTTGTCGTTTTTGCGTTTGACAACTTTGTAGATCTTGTTGCTGTTATTTCTTTGACACGTGCAACCATATGAACCTTATGCACACTGATCTCATCGTGTTGACAACAATGACAACACAGCTGCACCGTACTCAACAATTACATCTTGAAATGAGAGATAAATAAATTAAATAGGTTGAAGGTGAACTTGACTATTCAATTTAAATTCTACTCAAAGCAAAAATGATGTAAAAAATGAATAGGAAAAGTTAAAAAAAAATGTAATACTCAGTACCAACTGGTAGGTTGGTTAGCTAACAGGTAGGCCAATCTCATACAAATATCCAGGCAATCGATTATCATACTAAATATGAAATATGAAACTAATGAGCTTATATTTAGTATTTTTGAGTGCAATTAAGATTTAGTTATGCCTTGGTAGTCTTAATACTCCCCCTTGCTAATAAGAGGGCCAATAATAAGGTATCTTAACAACAAAAATTAAGGTTTTATCATCACTTTGGTAAAAATATCAGCCACTTGATCTTGAGTTGGATAATACCTAAATATCATTAGCCCTTTCTCCACTAAATCCTAGATGGAACAAGTCTTCAAATTTAAGTTTTTTCTTATAGAATGATGGACATGATTTTATGCCAACTTAATGGCACATTGGCTATCACAAAAAATAAAAGTTGCCTATTTTTTCTTCTCTCTAATCTTCTTCAACACCTTCCTCAACCATAATTCTTAGGTTGATACACTTATTATTGCAACATACTCAAATTAAGTACTGGAAAGAGCTATAATGGATTATTTTCTTGAGCTCCATGATACCAAACTAGATGTAAGAGATAAGAAATTCCCACTTGTTCTCTTTCTATCATCTAAATCATTTCCCCAATCACTATCACTAAAACCTATGAGGTTGAACTTGGAATTTCACGAGTAATGTATTCCAAAATTGACTTTCCCCTTCACATACTTGAGTATTCTCTTTGCTATCTTGATATGGATAATGGATGGATCACTCATATATCTTGCAAAGAATGAAACACTAAATTGCAAATATGATATTGTATTTGTTAGAAACATGAAACTTCTAACAATACTTTTATACTCATTTTTGTTCACTTTGGGTTCTCTATCTTATTTGCAAATGTGTTCTCCATGGGATGTAGGTGTTGCAATAGGAGTGTAATTATCCATCCTAAACTTATTAAAAAGTGTGTATATTTTGATTGGTACATGAAAATATGTTTTTTTTTTTTATGCACCTCCAATCCAAGAAAGTAGATCATCAAACCAAGATCTTCATTTCGAACTCAACCATCATTTGAGTTTTAAATGCTTCATTCATCTTGCTATTGTTTCCCATAAAGATCAAGTCATCTACATATAAAAAAATAACTAAAATATCATATCCATATTTATTAAAATACAAAGTAGGCTCACTTACACTTATTTGAAAGCCCACAATTATGAAGTATCCACCTATTCTCATGTACCAAGTTCTTGGAGCTTGCTTCAACCCATACAATGCCTTTTTGAGCTTGTACACTTGGTTTTATTTTCCTTGAACCCCAAAGCCTTAAGTTTGAGCTACATATACCTCTTCATATATGTACCCATTGATAAAGGAACTCTTTACATCCATGTATTAAACTGCCCAATTATTGCTTGCAGCTAAAGAGAGCACTAATCTTATTATTTCTTATCTTGATACAGGTGCAAATGTCTCCTCAAATTCCACACCATACTGCTATGTGATTCCTTGTGCCACTAAACTTATATTGTATCTTTCAATGCTACCATAAGTTTTGCATTTTATCTTGTACACCCACTTGGAACCAATAACATTTATATCTTTTGGAAACTCACAAAGTTCCCAAGTATCATTTCTTTGAATTCCATCAATATTCTCTTTCATAGCTTGCATCCAAATAACATTAGAAAAAGATTCTTCATAACAATATGGCTTAATAATAATTGCAATTTTTGAAATAAAATTACAATTTGAACTAAAAGAGTAAAGTACATGGTTTACAATTTCATCTTTTGGTTCTCCACTATCTTCATCTCCAAATGAATGAATGTTTTCTAGCCTTGTGACTAGATTTTACATTTCTTGTGTTTGGCTACTTTTTATTCTTTTCATGATGTTTCCATCAATAATTTGACTTGGTGGGTGATCCTTCAACCATCTCTTGTGTTGGTTCATCATCCTTGCATTGGGTGAGCTTGGGAAACTCACACTTCTTGGTGTCATAGAGGAGCCAAAGGTACTTGGTGAGCTTGGAAAACTCACACTTGATGACTAAAATTTACTTTTATGAGGCATAACATGGTTGGTATGAATATTTGATGATGTTTTCTTTTCAAAACTCTCTTCTACAAACACTTTTTGTTGTAATTTTTTATTACCATATTCTTCCCCTTCATCAAAACTGACATCTCTTGAGCAAATTGTCTTATGAGTCTTGGGATTATAGAATTTATAAGCTTTGGAATACTCACAATATCTTATAAACACACAATCTTCATATTTTTCATCCAAATTTCTCCTCTTTTCATCATTCACATGAACATATGCAAGACACCCAAACACCTTCAATTGTTACAAATTTGGTTTTCTCTCAAAACAAGATTCATATGGAGTAATTTTATCCAAGCTTCTTGTAAGATACCTATTCAAAATGTACACAACTATTCTTACTTCTTTAGCCCAATAAATCTTGGATAGTTTCTTGTTTTAAATCATGTTTCTTACCATTTAAACCAATGTTCTATTTTTTCTTTCCACTACACTATTTTGTTATGGTGTGTAGGGAGAGGTGAGGTGTTTCCTAATGCCATTATCTTTACAATACTAAAATAATTCATTACTATAGTACTCTCCTCCTCTATGAATTATCAAATAATTAACATGATAGTCACTTTACTTATTAACAAAATTTATTCATGCTTTAAAATATTCAAATTCCTCATCGTTGCTTTTAATGAAGTAATCCCAACAAATTCAACTAAAATCATCAATGAAAGTGATAAAGTAAGAAGATTTACCAAAACTTTGAGTTTGCATAGGACCATAAATATCGATATAGACCAATTAGAGAGGGTTTTTGGCTCTCCATTCTTCTTCCTTTAGAAACTTACTCCTTGCTTTCTTTCCAAGTGCACATCCCTCACACCCTTCTTTGAAATCGTCTACTTGTGGAAGCCTTCTCACCATTGATGAAAGAGTATTCAAACTCTAAAAATTTAAGTGGTCAAGACTCATATTCCAAAGTACATTTTTATCTTCAATTCCCACAAAAATAAAGCCTCCATCCTTCTCAAGAAACTTCACTATAAAGAGCCTATTGTCATTCATGTGAATAATAGTAAATGGACTTCCATCATGGTTTTTATCATATATTTTACACATCCTATATTCAAACACCAATTTGTAGTTCTTATCAAGCATTTGGCCAATGCTCAACAAAATTTATCTCAAATCTGGAGCATAATATATATCTTTTACCTTCATAGTTTCCTTCTTTTATCTTTTACCTTCATTATTTCAAATTCTTTTTTGCTTTTCCAACAATCTCCAAGATCTTCTCATATCCTAACTTTAAACTTGACTTGTAGGAGTAATCAAGTGTAGAAAGTAGGTATTGTTCCTTGGTCATGTGGTTTGTATAGCCACTATCCAAGAGCCAAGTATTAGTTTCAAGTTTTAGGGGGCTTATAATTAAAATGAATAAGTTTTATTCTCCATATCCTTGCTCTTATTCTTCATAGTGGGTAGATTTACCTTCATTTTCTTGCTTCAATCTACACTCATGCTCAAAATGATCAAATTTTTTACAACAATGACATTGTAAATTTCTCTTATCTTTAACTCTTCCACCTCTTTTGGAGTGTATCCCTCTTGATGCATATGCTGATTTATTTTCAAAACTCTATTCTCTTCCTCTACCTCTTCCAAAAGAGCCTCTTCTTCATCCTCTTCCTAATTTTCCTCTTCCTATTGAGCCTCTACCTTTTCCTATATCTTATCCTTCATTTTCTTTGATGGAAAATGCTTGCTCATAAGTGTTGCTTACTACTATTTTTTCTCTTTTGAAAACTCTCTTTTCATGTGATGTAAGAGAGTTAATTAAATGATCAATCTCCATGGTTGAGAGATCCTTTATCTCCTCAATTATGAGTGTAGTAGTATCATACTCCTCTATGTAAGTCCTTAAGACTTTATTGATTATAACCTCCTTCTCAATATTCTATCTTAGAGTTTCCATTTTATTAACTATGGATTTCACTCTCACATAATAATTTCCAACACTCTCCTTTTCTTCTTGCTTTACATTCTTGAATTCCCTTCTCAATGTTTGGAGCTTCACCTCTTTCACCTTCAAGCTCCCTTGGTAGCATTCTCTCAATGTTTACCACACCTCTTGGGCTGAAATATATGTTACAATTATAGGAAAAATGCTCATATCTAGAGCTTCTTGAGTGAAGGAGAGAGCCGTGAATTTTTTCTTCTCCTTCTCCTTTACCTCCTTTTTTGCATCTGCACTCAATACACTCTAATATGTGGGATCACTATAGCCATCCTCTACAATATCCCAGTAGACTCTTCTTTTCAAAAGAGTCTTCATTCAGATACTCTAGTACTCATAGTCACTCCCATAAAAATATGGAATGGGAATTGTATTTGAGTTACTTTCCATGTCTTCTTCTCCTTCTTGGATAACTTATTAAACCAAAACTGATCCAACGAAGCGCTGATACTAAATGAAGTTAATTAATAAAAATAAAAATGAATTATAATACTCAAATTAATTGCAATACTATTATGCAACTCAAAGACAAGAATTCATTCATTAATAAAAACTCACAAACTCATAGAATACCCATAAACTTGTATTGAATATTGAGAACACACTCCAACAACTATTACATCTTGAAATGAGAGATAAATACAGTTAGTAGGCCAAAGGTGACCTTAATTGTTCAGTTCATATTCTACTTAAATAAAAAATGAGGTAAAAAAAGAAAAGGCAAACTTTTAAAAAAATTAAT
>Ga0181464_1001991_pt1 | contig 10282 bp, 16 predicted proteins | sample InSIn2gowninarea_FD_119074 | JGI IMG/M metagenome (GOLD analysis project Ga0181464, IMG submission 119074) | Clean room microbial communities from NASA Spacecraft Assembly Facility at Jet Propulsion Laboratory, Pasadena, California, USA -... ...
CTTCCTCTATTTTTAGGTTGATTGGTATTTATTTTTTCCTATATGGTTTGACATCTAGTTCAAGCTCAATTATGTGTTGGATGAAATTTTTGACATATGTCTTAAGATCATCATAATTCCAAGCAATTACTTGAGAAAACTCATGATAAATTTGAGACATGATAGTCTTTTCTATATCAGAACATTCTAAACCAACTTTTACATACTTCTTAGGTTCTACTTCTAGCTCAACATAATTCCCCTTCAAGATGGCCAAAGACTTAGCCTTTTGGACATCTTTTGAATCAAACAGCCTTTCAAAAGAGAGTAACCCTTTTAGTATAACATTATTTTTGAGTTGAATAACATTTGATTCTTGGAAACAATTAGGCATTTCCTGAATACCAAAAGTGTGAGCCACTGCTTCATCTAAGAGGAAGTTCATAATATGCTCATCAGAGTCAAATACTTGTTAGAAGTTTGTAGCATCAGGTACTGAAGGCCTACATTGAACTTTGACTCCAAGAGCTCCTCTTTTATAATGAACAAGATTATAACATGCCCCTATTCTAGCAAGTGCATCAACTATTTGGTTGTACCTTCTAGAAATAGATATAAAATTGATAGCTAAGAATGACTAATAAATCCCACACTCTATTCTTGTAGGTCTTCAGATAATGATGTTTTGCACTAATCTTATTTCTGACTTGCTTAATGACTAGTTCTAAATCACCATGGACAATTAGGCACTTGATGCCTAAACTGATTGCTTTAGATAACCCTAAATAAAGGGCTTTATACTCATCAGCATTATTTGTACAATTCCATGTGAATCGAAAGGACAATATTTTTGTATTTCCCTTTGGATATTTGAACACCACTCCAACTCCATATCCATGTTTACATTAGGATCCATCAAAATACATCATCTACATCTCATGTTCTTTATCAGTAGTGATTGAGATTGGCTATTTTTTTTATATAAATAATAATTTCCTATACCAGCATCTATGATATGATAATTTAGATCATTTCCTAAAAGAACTATAGTTGTTAGTAGTGATTCCCTTAGTGTGTCGCTTTCAAATACTTCCACTGATTGTGGACCATTCATATAGTTTTGTTCAGTGATATTTTTAGGATTGATAGTTTTGGTGCCTTCATTCAGAATCTTTACCTATTTGTATTGGAAAGGAAGTAGAAGGTGATTGTAGTCTAAAGATAAGTATCCTCCTAATTTAGCAGTAAATTCTCTAAAAATACATATTCTAAACAAAGTTGGAAGATCAACTATGATAATATATTAAACAACATGAATATTAGGGAAAGCATTCAATGTTATTTGAACTCCTTTGACACTACCAACTACATATATTGAGGAAGAATCTAATTGTATGATACCATCAATACATATTGTAATATATAGCTTCATTTCATCAGCAGCAACTTTAGGGATCATAGTTATTATAGCTTTGGTATCAATCATATAGTTGTTTACTACCCAACCTTCTAGTCTCAGAGAAATAAAAAGGTGGGGGCCTTGTTATACCTATTGGAGCTAGAGGGACATCATCAGACATTGCATAGATAGGATTCCCTTCATTTACCCTTTTTTCACTATTTATTAACTTCAAAGCTTCTTGTAAAAGATCTAATTGACCTAGTATCTTTAATGTATCAAACATAGTCATCCTAGAAGGAGTTTTCTTTAATTCTTCCATAATATTGTATGGAGCATATGGAATGAACTTACTTTATTCAGCTTGTTGATGTGTTCTGAAATGTTGAGCACCATTTTCTTTATGATAATCAGTAGTAAAAGAATATCTCAATGTACTATATCTCTCCTTCTCTGGGAATTCTTTTCTAACTGCAATGGGGTTTCTTTTAACTGGGGCATTAGTACCCAAATTTTGAGAAATAGTGCCCAAATTTTGAGAAAATTGATGTTGTTAGTTTTGAGGTTGAGCTAAGGGAGCCTTAGCTTTCTTTGATTTAGGTTTTACTTGATTAGATTCTTAATATTGCTGAGTGGCTTAGGGTTGCTATTGAACTATTGAAGAAGTTGTTCTAGTTTGGACATAATTTGCTTGCTCTCTAGCATACTTCAAAAGCCAAAAGTTCACCATTATGAGATCACTAGCAGGATCTGATGTAGGTTCCAACATATGGTTAGAATGTAATTCCAAGTATTGATGTTGATATACCACACATGAATCTAGAAAATGAGGAGCTGAACATGGTGGACACCATTCTACAATACCTGACGCAACACTATCTAAGGAAGTAGTCATAACAACATTTTCAATTATTTTGGGAGCATTTGTCAGTTATGGCTGGTTGACCTTGGGTTGAAATCTTGGTTGGTACTGATTATCATATCTTCTTTAATTAAAACCATGATTCTACCTTTCTTATAGAGTAAGTTTGTTGGTTAGATTCTTGATAGTTACCTCCAATTACCTTATTCTTTCCTCTTCTTGAGATTGAAGTTCAAGACCAGTACTTGTGGATGCAAGAGTGAGTAGTGTTGGTAACTAGTCCTAGAAAATAGGTTTGGGAGGAGGTGGTAAGGCCATAACTCTAGGTTGACCTATTTGTGGAGCCTATTTAGGAGGCAAATTCATAAATAAAGGTGTGATTATTCTAGGCTACATTCTACTAGAGGATACCAAGGTATGCTCTAAGCTTTTTTCTGTTTAGTAAACATGTGGAAAGGTATCCTCTAAAATAAAAATGAGCATATTGAGGTCAGGAAGGAAGGCCCTTTTGTAGTACACCAAAGCTTGTGCATTTGTTGATCTAATCCTTACGGGTATGGATTTCCATGTTCTATCAAATATGATACTGAAATCATCAATGGATTCATGAGGATGTCTTTTGATACATGCTATAAGGCTAAGGAACATGCTATCATCACCATCTATAACAAATCTTTTTATTAAATCCTAACATAACTCTCCCCATGAATTTATAGATTGGGGGGTAAGATTTCTAAACCACTTGATTGCTTTGCCCTCAAAAGAGTGTGATAGTAATCTAGTCATCATGGTTTCATCAGTAATATCAAAGCTTGAAACCAACAAAGATACATCTTAACAATGTTTATATGGTGTCTTTCTAGAGCCATCATAATCAGGAAATACTTTGAAATCTACTTGAGGTATAGGAGGGGAATTAGCAACAATAATCAAAAGATGACCATTATTTCGAGTAGGAAAATCTATTGGTTGAGACATACTTGGAGTATGGGTAGGGGATGAAGGATTTTTGAGGATTTATTCAAATATTACTGATAGTGGGATTGCCCTTATAGGGACTAAAGGAGATACAATTTGAAAAATCTTTCACCTTGTCCTCTTATGAGGAATTGATAGCTCTTGAAATCTAGGCTATCTAAAAAAAATTTTAGCACTACTTCTAGTTAGTCTACGTTTTGGAGGTGCTAGGGTTCAAAACATTGATTGGTTGATAGTAGAGTCACTAATAAGGTTAAAAGAACCTTATAATCTTGAAGGATTTAATTGATAGCCCACCAGATGTAGTTATCAGGCCTAACTACACCTGCTAAATATGAAATTTAGTTCAGGTCCCATCGGGCATGCCAAAATTGGAATGATTACTATTGATCAATATAGTGTAACCTCAAAGGGTTTGGTCTGGTCATGTTCTCCACTACTCACAATGGTAGGTTCCTCGGATGCATTTATGTTGGTTTTCTACTCAATCTCTGGTTTATAGGTCGATTCCTATCTATATTTAAGGTTAAAAGTAACTAGAAATAAATGAAAGGATAAAGAGTTATAGGAAAGAGACAAATACATGAAATGAAATTTAAAATAAGAAATATACAAGCTAAGCATTATAGCATAGGTAGCAATCCATGGCTAAGATCAAGAATAGCAAGCTATCTCACACCTAGGGTCTCGCAATCATAATACATTACCATAATTTGAAGAAAACATTTCACATACCATTCACAAAAGCAATAAACAACCATTTATTTGCAAGAGGTAAAAGCATTATTTGTTTGTATTATCATATATGAAAAGATCTTGCAAATTTTTCCAAATTTGATAAAATGTCTGGCATTTTGGACTTCTAATAGTCTACTATTTATACATTCTTCCACCTCTATTAGGTAGTTATGTTTCATTAATATACATAATTTCTCGTATTGAATGAAGCAATTAAAATAGCACTATCTATAATAAATATGACAACTATGCAAGATTATATAGTGAATAAGTACTGATTAACTTGACCATTTGGGAATTTACATTATGTAAATAGAGCCATAATCCTTCTAACATGTCATTGATTGCTTCATCTTTGGCCCTGAAGTTGATTAAGGATAACATTATAGCTGATTGAATAATTACTTATTTGCAAATTGATAGGTACAATTTGGCACTATGCTTCATCAGCTGCTATCTACTTTTCTGCAACCTTCATGATCTCTATTATAGATGTTAGTAATCAAAGTAATGGTAGTTGGTAAACATTATGTCAACTTGGTTCGAGAAGAAACTACCACTCTTATGTGGAAATAAGTTGGTGTCAACATATTAACAGGGCCTCGAGGGTCAAACACTTAAGATAAAGTGGACCTGGGTGTTCCTTCTTATGCATTACTCTTACTTTAGCTTGATGGGTTCTATCTTCTTTATTAGGGCTTTGTTGATGATCTAGCTACTCTGGGACCCACTAATTTCAACCAAAAACTATGATATAATTGCTCAAAATTGATGGGCTTTTTTTGATGTCTTCATAAATCTTCACCCACCATTAATTTTTTTGGGACCCATTGATTTTAGCTAAAAACTATGATGTCATTGCTCAAAATCGGTAGGCTTTGTTTTATGTCTTGATAAATCTTCACTTGCCATTACTTATTCTGGGACCCATTGATTTCAGCCAAAAATTATGACATCATCACTCAAAATCAATGGGCTTTGTTTGATGTCTTGGTTTTGAATTTATATAACTCTTGGGGACTCTATTATTTACATAACTCCTAGGGACTGTAAGGGAATGGATATAACTTCCAGAGACTCTATTATTTACATAACTCTTAGGAACTCTAAGGGAATGAATATAACTCTTGGAGAGCCTATTATTTACATAACTTCTATGGACTCTAAGGGAATGAATATAACTCCAGAAAAATCTATTATTTACTAAACTCCTAGGAACTCTAAGGGAATGAATATAACTCCCGAAGACTCTATTATTTACATAACTCTTGGAGAGTCTAAGGGAATGAATATAACTCTCAAAGACTCTATCATTTACATAACTTTCAAAGACTCTAAGGGAATGAATATAACTCCCAAAGACTTTATTATTTACATAACTCCTAGGGACTCTAAGGGAATAAATATAGAATGGATGGAATTTATGGAAAGAACTTATGATAAGAATGAAAGAATAAAAGAATGATTTTATTTTACTCCAATTCAGAGTGTAATTATGAAAGATTACACTCCCTTGGAGGGATTTTTTGATGAGGATGGGAAAAATATTAACAACCCTATGCATGATATTCTAGTGTGGGATCCATTTGTCCCAAAACCAAGGTTAGAGGCTTTGGTTGAGGTTATTCCACTTGTTTCAGCAAGTAAAAGTTTATTGCACACTTATAGGTTTATGATTTTTTTTTACCTTTGGTTATTATGCATAACTAACTTATAACTTATATATGTTTATAAGAGAGATGAATGCCCAAATCACTTCCCTAGAGATGGATATTGAGAGACTAAATCCTTTTGAGGTTATAGTTTTAGGTCTATAATCATATATATCCACCCTTCAGACCATAGTTGTGGTGAGGGATGCATAAATAACATCCATGGATCAATATTTAAATAGACTGTAGGAGAGGGTTTACATGCCCCCACTTAATGAATAATGGGCCTTCATTCAACAATTGATGGGTAAAATAGAAAAATAAGATAAGGATATTATAGTACTTAGGAGTAAATATGAGAGGGACAAGGTAATAATGGCCCCTCATGGGATTATTTCTAGTGATGTGTCGGGTGGGATGTCCAATTTTGGATAGAGTAGACATAGTAGTGGTAGTAGGAGAGTATCTAGGTTTAGTGGGAATAGTGCACACCACTAGATTATATACTGAGATGTAGTTCTACCCTTTTTTTAGTTTTTGATATATATATATATTCCTTTTTGGCTCCCAATTTTGTTTACAATTTTGAAAACATGTTCAATTTTTTTTACTTGTATTATTTGCATGAATGACTTATTTTCTTATACAATTGTACTTATATAATTTGCAAGTGAAATTTCAAAGTACAAGTTTTAAAATTGTAAAAAATAAATCATATATATTATTTCACATTTTCCTTTGCAACTTCATCACATATGGCCATAAAATGATAACTCAACCAATGAAATGAATGCAAGTACAAACCTAATGAAGGCATCCAATTTATAAAAAATAGTCAATTTTCTCACAAATGAACTAAAGACATGATCCCTTATTTTTAATACACAACAATTATGAACATAAGCAAGTTTTTCTATTTTAACAAATGTAAAACCTGACAACATTCCTATAAAACATCTCAGCAAACTTTAAAGATAAACTATATACTATTTATTTTTATTCTAGTTTGGTAGAAGCATGTCATTAATGACATAAAAATAATCACACACTATTAATAGCATGGGTTTTGAAGAATTTTCAAGAAGATAACTAAAACCATCACATGACCTCTATGATAATGAAAAATACACATTTGACCATTTAGAAAAATAACCTACCTATGGTATGCTATAATTTTCAATTTTTCAAGTTTAAGCAATAAATTTCCATACTTGGTATGGTTTAACAACCCATATTCATTTTTCATATGTAAGTACAAAAATAAATTCCTTTTTGGTGGTATAATTTACACCATTGATAGTGTGCAAACATTCTTGCATCTTATTAGTAGCATTCTTTTTTCAAGCCTCATCATTTTGTTTTGTTTTCTCTTTATCACAGCCCTTACTTGCTTGTTTTTGATGTTCTCTACATTTATTTCTATTAGGAAAATAATAATTCATAAAATGTGAAGTACTTATCAAACCAATGAAGCCTTTTGGTTGTTGAGTTATCTCTAGTAAGGGGTTCGTAAAGATCTCCAACTATCCATTATCAGGATGTATAGATGTATAGGCCCTTCTTCTACTTCAGTATTATCATCCATCCAAATTGCTTTATTTTCAATAAAATCTTGAATGATATTTCTTAAGATCCTACAATATTTTGTTAGGTGCCCTGGTTTTCGATGATAATTACAAAATTCTTCATATCTATAATTTTTAGTAACACTATTAGGAAAGTAATGTTGAACCATAGGTGGAAGCTCAATAAGTTCTTCTTTTAATAGCACATTAAGAATATTATCAATAGTATCAATTAGTATAGTAAACTTTCTTTATGATCTAGTCTTTTTTCTATAAACATTAGTTGTAGCATACACTTGAGATATTTCTTTCTTCTCATACACTTGAGTTTTATATTTATTTTCATTCATTAGAGATTTTTGATAATGTTTCTTATACATTTGCTTGATACAATCTTCCTTTTGAATCAAAATATCTATCATTTTAGCTAATGAAAATCCATTATTAGATACAACCTATATTTTATACATAGGCAATAAATCATTTGCAAAAGTATTCTTTAAATTTTTCTCTAGCACAAAGGTTTTATTTACAATTTGTTTCCATACTTTCACAAAATCATACTATTGAGATCAATAAAATTGAACTAATATTGATATGAAATGTATGAAATATATAGGCTGATGACTAGCCTTACAATAGTGCATCTTGGTTGAGAGAATTTCTCTCATATCAACTAAAATTGAAATAATACTATACGTAGACAAGTCAACCTAGAAAATAGCAAGGAAGTTTTATCTATTCCTAATTCCTAGGGATAGTCACATTTGACCAAGTGTTTATTCTCTAATATAACACTATCTAATATATTACAAACTTATATGTTAGATATTAATCCAACATACTCCCCCTTAAAGATGAGAGGATTGACCAAGCAATCTCTCAACTTTAAAAACTGAGCTTTGGCAATGCCTTTAGTGAAGATATCTGCAATATTATCCAGAGTACTGCAATGCTTTAGCTCAACCACTTTCTTGTCCACCATGTCATGAATGAAATTATATTTCATGTCAAAGTGCTTAGATCATTTGTGATGGATTGGATTGTATGCCAACTGGATGGCACTCATGTTGTCAATGTATAGGATGGTAGGATCAATCTGTTGTTCACCAATCTCTTCAAGTATCTTTCGTAGCCATAAGACTTGGGTACTAGCATGTGTCACTGCTATGTACTTAGCCTCAGTAGATGATAGAGCTACAACTATCTACTTCTTAGAACACCAAGAAATAAGCCCTAACCCAAGATTGAAACAATTTCCTGAAGTAGATTTTCTATCATCTATGTTACTTCCCTAATCACTGTCATTGAAACCAACCAACTTTGTAACATCTATTTTGAAGTAGTGAATCCCATAATCCACTATACCTTTTACATACCTTAAGATTCTCTTAGCTGCTTGTAGATGAAGTTCTGATGGATCAACCATATACCTCAAAACTAGAGAAACTGCATACTGAATATCTGGCCTTGTATTAGTGAGAAACATTAGACTTCCAACTATACTTCTGTAGTTTGTCTTATCAACTTTTGATGCTCCATCTTCTTTGCATAACTAAATCCCATGTCCAATCGGAGTTGTAACTACTGTGCACTTTTCCATAGCAAATTTCTTGAGCATGTCCTAAGCATACTTAAGTTGACAAATGAAGATCTCATTCTCCTCTTGATGTATTTCCATGCCTATGAAATAATGCATCAAACCTAGATCTATCATCTTGAATTCTTGCATCATAGAATTTTGGAACTCCTTATTAAGTTTGTCACTACTACCCATGAAGATAAGATCATCCACATACAAACACACAATTAGGATATCTTCACCTTTATTCATGTAGTAGAGTGTAGGTTCACTTTTTCTCCTAGTGAAACTGTATTTATGGAAGTAGCCATCAATGCGAGAGTACCATGCCCTCAGTGCCTATTTCAAACCATATAATGACTTCTTCAACTTGTAGATAAGGTTTTACCTACCTTGTTCTTCAAATCCTTTAGGTTAATTCACATAAACCTCCTCATTCAAATATCCATTCAGAAATGCACTCTTAACATCCATATGCTGAATGTTCCATCCTTTGTGAGCAGCCAATGAAAGTGCTAATCTGATGGTCTCTTATCGAGCAACAGGAGAAAATGTTTCCTCATAGTCAAAACCATACTTCTGAGTAAAACCTTTTACTACCAGCCTTGCTTTGTGTTTATGAATGCTACCATTAACTTTGAGCTTAGTATTATAGACCCATTTGCAACCAACACATTTCTTTCCTTGTGGAAGCTCAACTAGCTCCCATGTGTCGTTCTTGTTGATGGAGTTGATTTCTGCCTGCATAGCTTCCTGCCATATATCAAATTCACATACCTATTAAAAAGTAGAAGGCTCAAGCTCAACATTATTCATAAGGCCATAATTCACCACATCACCTTTGGGATCGTGAAAATCATCATCTCCAAATAGTTGCATATTTTCTAGTCTCTCCAAGATGTTAGTAATTTCACTAGCTTGGATTCTAGTGTATCTTTTCTGAAAGTTCTTATCCAACATTTGAGATGATGGATGATTCTTCTCAAGTATCCTTCTCTTGTAAGAAGAGGTAGTACCAGAATTCTCGGTAGTCCCTATAGGGGTCTAAGGAATATCCTTAGGATTGGTCTTTTCAGATGGCTAATCTTGAGATGTATTTTCATGATGAGATCCATCATTAGTATACAACTTTAGATGAGCCCAAACTCCTCCTTCATCAAAAATCACATATTGATAAATCACAACCTTGTTCATGTGGGGATTATAGAGCCTATAGGCCTTTGTAGACTCACAGTATCCAAGGAAAATGTAAGATTGACTTTTGGGATCAAGCTTTCATCTTTTCTCATTTGGAATATGTGCATATGCAAGACAACCAAAAACTTGAAAGTGTTTGACATTTGGTTTCTTGCCATACCATCCCTCATAAGGAGTGATGCCATCTAAGCTGGAAGTAGGACACCGATTCAGAATGTAGACACTAGTTCTAATAGCTTTAGCCCAATACATATTACTGAGCCCTTTTGATTGTAGCATGGATTTGGTCGATTCAACGATGGTGCGATTTTTCCTCTCAACCACACCATT
>Ga0181464_1001997_pt1 | contig 10274 bp, 9 predicted proteins | sample InSIn2gowninarea_FD_119074 | JGI IMG/M metagenome (GOLD analysis project Ga0181464, IMG submission 119074) | Clean room microbial communities from NASA Spacecraft Assembly Facility at Jet Propulsion Laboratory, Pasadena, California, USA -... ...
TTGATAGATCTAGGGTTAAGATGGATCTAGGCTAGTTATATAATACTATATAATATCTATATTTGTATACGTCTCTTTCTTATTCCCTCTCTCTATCTCACCCCGAACATGCACACTCTCTTCCGATATCTCTCTCTAATTATTATTCCCTCTCTCTATCTCACCCCTGAACATGAACACTCTCTCCCCATATCTCTCTCTCTCTTGCCCTTCTCTCCCTCTCTCTCCTCTGTCTTCCCTCCTGCTCTCCTTTGTCCCTCACTCTCTCTCCATCTCTCCCTGTCACTCCCTCTCTCTTCCTTCGTGCACTCCTCTCTCCCTCACTCTCTCCATCTCTCCTTTGTGATTCCCTCTCTCTCTCCACCTCTATCTATGTCTTTCATCTTTCCTCCCTCTCTATCCCCCTCCAACTCCATATCTCTCCCTTTCTCTTGCTCCCTCTATCCTTTTATCTCTCTTCCTTACACTCTCTCTCCCACCTGCCTCTCTCTCTCTCCCCCCACTCTCTCTTGAATTTTATCCCATTGTGTTGTGTTTAATAAAGTATCTAAATTTTAAAAATACATTTGGTTATAAGATGTTAAACATATATTTTGCATAAATCATGTCAAACAAAATACAATAATGACAAACTTAAAATAATCCAGCATTATCTTTACTCCATTATTTTTAGTCACTTTTCTTTCTCTCGTCGATTGGATCCTTAGTTAATATGGATCTATGCTAGCTCTTTACAATATTATTTATATTATATAAATTTCACATTTTTATATATAAAAGTATTCTCATTTTTAATTTTATTAAGACCTTGATTTAATTTCTATGGGAATACTTTTAGTAGTCCTGATGATAGAGGGTTTAGATATATCTCAAAAGTAATTATAACCTTTTACCTCTTAGACTTAATTAAAAAATGTTATAAAAAATTAAAATAAATTATTTATAGAATATTTCGATTGTGAAATAAGTTATGGTTTTTGGGCATGTGGTTTCCGTAAGCCATGGTATTCTAACGAAGCCTATTACAAGTTAATAATATTGTTAGTAAAGTGGGGGTGAATATCCATGGTTAAGAATCTTGTCTTTTTGTTATAAAATATTTTGATGGGGGCAAATATCCATGGTTATGAATCTTGTCATATTGTTATAAAATATTTTGATTTTGAAATAAGTTATGATTTTTGGGCATGTGGTATTGATAAGCCATGGCATTGGTCCATGATATTGTAACAAATCCTATTTTCAAGTTCATAGTATCAATGGAAAAGTGGTGGTGAATATTATTGGTTAAGAATCTTATCATATTGTTATAAAATATTTTGATTTTGAAAAAAGGTATGTTTTTTGGCCTTGTGGTATTGATAAGCTATGGTATTGTAACAATTCCTATTCACAAGTTAATAATATCCATGGTAAAGTGGGGTGAATATCCATGGTTAATAATCTTCCCATATTATTATAAAATGTTTTGATTGTGAAATACGTTATGCATTTTTGGCATGTGGTATTAATAAGCCATGATATTGGCACATGATATTGTAACAAATCCTATTTACAAGTTAATAATATCCACCATAAAGTGAGGTGAATATCCATGATTTAGAATCTTGTCATATTGTTATAAAATATTTTGATTGTGAAAGTTATGATTTTTGGGCATGTGGTATTAAGAAGCCATGATATTGGCCCATGGTATTGTAACAAAGCTTATTCACAAGTCAATAACAAAATCAAAATATAAAAAATTGACTAAAATTTTTACACTCATCACCTATAGTGGGGCTTATATTAATTTAAACTTTTATTTATTACTTTTAACTTTTTGTTTATTACTGTTAACACTTCATTTATATAGATTGAGTGGTCCTAATGGTTAAGGACATGTCTTTTCTCTTAAGAGGTCATAGATCAAAGCTAAAGGGGAGTAGAGTATGCTTACACTCATTTGATATCACTTTTAACTTTTTATATTATTAATTGAGCTGAAATTTAAAATTGTTTACATACTTACATTACACTTACACACCTACCCTATACTGTCTATAGAGCACCTCTTGGCACAATAATATTTTTTTTTAATTTTCACTTGCTTTGTATATTATATAGAATTATTTTTGTTCTTGATATTTTTTTAAATGTTACATCTCTATACACACATTAAATTGTTATTATTATTATTGTTGTTTAAAATGTTACATATCATCATATGTTGAATTGAAAGAGAACGTATTAACTCTCTCTTTCTTAAATTCTTTTACTCATCATGCATATTAAAATATTTAATTTATAAAGCATACTAGTATTTTTCATATTTTTAGAATATTGTATATGAACCCCATATTAATAACTGAATAAAGTACATAAAACAAAAAATACAAAATAAATATTCATTTTTTCTATATAAGATTGAGATAAAATAATGTTATTTATAACTAAGGGTAAAACATTTTTTTGTTATTAATATAAGTTTTTGAATGTTACATATCAATTGAATATAGGATATATTACACATCATGTAATGTTAGTAATATTATTTTTACATGCCATTTTTCATGTCCATATTAAGGATATTAAGGAGTGAATGAATTATATATATTTTTATACTAAAATTTAAATTATTTTTTTCCTCTTTTCAATTACCTTTATCTCTTGATCTAAAATTTGATGTAAGATGATAAATAAGATTCTTGATATGAGTTGGGGGCTGAGCAGAACATGTCGGATTAAGGTTTTGTCAGGCCCTGCAACGGAGGTTCTGCTCTGATTACGGCGCATCTGCAACAACACCTCTACACCCCTGGGGACTGCATACGTCAACGAATGACACATTCATCATGGATTCCCTTCTAGGGGGGACTCAGAGCTTCCCCCCAATGATTATAGCAAGCCTCAGTCTAATAATACAACTGATGAGGCATCTACATCAGATCATCCTGCCATCATGACAAAGTAGGAAAACCAGAATAACCAAGGTAAACAGACAAGGCCATAGGAAACAACGACAACACCCCAGAATAGGTAGCAAGACACTGCAGGAAACGCTGAGGTTCCCAAAGAAACCTCTACGACCTGCAAACCTGTTGTAGCAGAGAGACCAAATATTGAATTACAAGGTCAAAGAATCAATACCCAAATCCAGTTTACGAAAGACCATGCTCTCATTGGGAGATTTATTGGCTTCTGGCCAACAAAGAAAGTCCTACAGGGATCGATTGCAGCCAAATGGAAACCCAAAGGGCATATCACCCTGCAGTTGGGACAAAAAGGTTTCTTCACGGCGGTCTTTAACTGCATAGAAGACTGAAATAGGGTAATCGATGGTGGCCCCTATTTCTCTAATGCTGCAGGCCTGTACCTGAGAGACTGGATCAAAAGATTCAACGTGGACAAATATGATTTGAGTTGGGCACCAGTCCGGATTTAGCTATACTCCCTTCCATTGGAGTATTGGGATGAAGAATCACTAAAAGACATTGGAAATGGTCTAGGCGATTTCATAAAGATTGCAAAAGGAAAAAAACTCACAAGATATAATTCCTTCGCCTGCATCTGTGTTTACATGCATCTGAACAAAGCTCATTCACATTCTGTAAGTCTATATCATGATGATTTTAAGTGGATTCAGTCTATAGATTATGAACATGTCCCCTTCAGATGTATAAAATGCCATGCCCATGGCCATGTTTTTTGTGATTTCCCACAAAATGCAAAGCCCACTACCAATACCACCTCAGAGATGCCTGATTCTGAAGTATTTACCAAAGTAAATAATTAGAAAAATAATCACAAAAAGCCTACATCGTACCCTAAAAATCCCCCAGCCAATGCCTCAATACCCTCTACTAGCAAAAACTTTGACATCATGGCTCAACCAGCATCATTGGCCTCTGAACCCCTCATGCATTCTCCTAAGCCATCCAAGCCACCCTTTGCAACCAATCCCACATATTCAAGGCAAGCACAAAAGCCCTCATGGACCAAAGAATTCCCATTCTCCACTTCCAATAAGGATTCTGATTGGAAACCTAATGGTATGGACATCAATATCTTTTTGCAAGAGCCCAACCATTCAACTGACTTCCTAGCAGAAAGTAGTGAACCAAAGCATATGGAAGAAGAACCAGAAAGTATAGGCGTAGGAGATCTGGACATATTCAGCCTTGAGTAAGCCTATAGGAAAAAATAATTTGACAATATCCCAGAAATACAGCTAGAATGTTTGGAGGTAATCCTCTCTAGAGCACATCAATAGCGAACTTTAGGAATTCAACCAGGGAGTCAATGGGACGGGAAAAATATTCTCAGAGATACCAAGAAATGAGGGAGAAAGACAGATCTACAAAGAACCATCCTCATTGGGGAAATGTTGGTGGAATCAGGAAGATATTCCAAGTTGACTAAGTATTACAAGCAACTCCCCAACACTAAATCTTGAAGCTCACATATTGGAATTTAAGAGGGTTAAATAGCATTGTGAAATAAAGAATGATCAGAAACATGATACAACAGGAGAAACCTCAATTTTTCTTCATGCAAGAGACTAAATGTAATAGTATCACACTTGGCACCATTGTCTCAAAAGCTTGGCCAGGAAGCCAAACAGTAGCAGTGGACGCCTCGAGAGTCTCAAGGGGACTTGCAATAGCATGGCATGCACAGGTTATTATGCTCACTGATATCCATGCGTCTCATCATTTCATTCAAGCTACCTACCATATCATAGGGACCAATGTTCATGGTCATCTCACCAATGTTTACTTTCCCCAGGAAGCAACGAACAAGTTAGAAATTTTGAATACGTTAACTTTTCTCAATTCCACCAAAATCCATCCACTTTGGATAATAGGTGGTGACTTCAACATGATCACTAAACTTGAGGAAATAAGCGGGGGTTGAATCAAACTGGACATTGAAAGTACTCATTTCAAGGATTTCATACAAAACAACTAGCTCATTGATCTGCCATTTAACAATGGAATCTATACATAGAATAATAAAAGATCAGGCACCTAGCAGATTTCCTCCCAGTTGGATCGATTCCTGATTTCAGACAATTCCATCCACTTTGGAAGAGAATTTTCAGCCTCAACCTTACCTCTATCTGGATCAAGCGATTGGCCCATCTCACATCAATGGCAAAGATTTGGAAAATCCACTCGAAGACCCTTCCGCTTTGAAGCATTTTGGCTGACACATCCAGACTTCAAAAATTTGGTCCATTCTGCGTGGAAAAGCTTCATTCCCCCAGAAGGAATAAAAATGTTTCAATTCCAGCAAAAACTCAAATATCTCAAAATGCACATCAAGCAATGGAATCAATCGACCTTTGGAAACATCTTTCAAGATCAAAATTCTTTAGCTCAGGAAATGAAGAAAATCCAGCAGACCATAATTACTGAAGTAAGGACTGAAGCACTTTCAAAACAGGAAAAGAACCTTCAGAATCAAATTGTAGAAAGAGAAAAGCAAGATGAGATCCTCTGGAAACAAAAATCTAGAGTAAGATGGATAAAAGAGGGAGAGCGAAATACAAAATTCTTTCACCACACCACCATGGAGAGAAAGACTGGAGGAACATGAGGATATTGAAAAATAGCTCCTCAGTCATTTCAAAAAAGTTCATCAAGAGCCACAAATCAATAGACAACCAGCTATAGAAAGGATTCTCCAGCACATCCTAAAAGTTATAACAGAAGAACACAATCAACTGCTCCTTCGTCTTGTCTCTTTACAGGAAGTCGAGTCTACCATGCATTAGCTCAAGGAAAAGTACCTGGTCCAGATGGTTTTACCTCAAAATTCTTTCATAAATTCTAGGATCTTATCAAAGAGGAATTCTAGCAGGTAGTGGAAGAATCTAGGACCCTCCATTGGTTGCTTCCCTCTCTAAACACAACTTTTATTGCTCTCATTCCCAAAGAAGAGCAATCTATTACTTTGGACAAATTTAGGCCTATAGCTCTCTGTAATGTTATCTATAAAGTCATATCTAAAGTCATTGCTTCCCAACTGAAGCCGTTGCTTCCCCTACTCATCTCGCCAGAATAATCGGGCTATGTGGAAGGACAACAAATCATAGACAGCATCATTCTCACCCATGAGATCATACACTCCCTAAAGCACCATAAAAAAGCAAGTATGCCGCTCAAAATTGACCTCTATAAAGCTTTTGATAAGTTGAGTTGGATTTACATTCAAAAAATGCTTTCAGCCTTTGGCTTCTCTCCTCCTTGGGTTAGATGGGTCATGAGTCTAATCTCCTCTACTTTCTTCTACATTCTAGTTAACAAAATTCCTTCCATCCCTTTTCATCCCTCTAGAGGCATCCGTCAAGGAGATCCCCTCTCCCCCTTTCTCTTTGTAAGTATGACTAAAGGGTTAGGTCATATTATGAAGAATGCACTTCATTCTTAGCAGTTTAGAGGAATATCTGCCCATAATTCCCCTGCTATCACTCACCACCAATTTGTGGATGATAACATGTTGTTTTGGCACCCTTCGGTTCAGGAGGCCCTAAAATTCAAACCCTTGCTCAATGATTTCTTGGAAGCATCTGGAACCAGCATAAATACTATAAAATCCCACATCTTCTTTTTTCACACTCACTCCATAGCTCAATTCTCTATAGGCCGCATTCTTGGATTCTCTGTCGCCTCTCTCCCATCCTAATATCTTGGTGGCTCCTTGACTGATTCTGCATTAAAGCATACCTCTTGGCAATTACTCCTAGAAAAATTTGAAGCCTGCCTTTCGTCCTGGACTTATAGAGCCCTCAATATGGCTAGTTGTCTAGTGCTAGTCAAAGTTGTCTTGCAATCAATGCCTCTTTATCCCTTCTCTATTTTGGTGGCACCAAAATGGGTGCTTAAAAGGATAAAAAATCTACAACAGAACTTTTTATGGGGATCTTCTGGTCAAAATTGCAAATGGACACTGGTCAAATGGGCAACAGTATGCCTCCCAAAAAACACTAGGGGTATTGGTCTCCAAGACCCTCAACACTGTAATGCAGTCATGGGAGCAAGAATATGGTGGAAATGGCTCTCTTCTCCACACACACCTTGGGCCATCCTCTGGACAACCAAATATGCAGACAAAATAATGCAAGATGATTTAATCCAACTCACAAATATGGAAAAGGGTTCCTTAATCTGGAACGCTGCCAGACATCATAGGGCCATGACTTAGTAGCAAAATTTCTGGGAAATAAGAGACGACAACAACGCCCACTTCTTGGTCAACTCTTGGTATCAAAGACCAAGGTTAAGCAACCTGATCAGACCACCGCAAATAGAGGATTGGGATGAGCATCATATGGAAAAAGTCAACTAGCACTGGACTCTCACCCTCAATCAAGGTTATATACAATGGCTAAGCACGACACACATCATTAGGCAAGGAACAAAGCTAATACATAAGGAAATAAACATAGAACTCACAAACCGGAAAATTAGATTGTCTGATAAGAAGGATATCTTACATTCGGGGTATACTCCACGTGGGACCTTTACCACTAACGAGGCATACAACCTTCTGGTTAGCAATCAGAAATCCAACGACCCTCTTTGGGAGAAAATTTGGTCTCCTATAATTTGGCCCAATGTCACTACTTTCCTCTGGCTATTATGTCAAAAACGAATACTCACTTGGGACAACCTAAGGAAAAAAAGCTTCCATGGGCCCTCAATATGCCTCAACTGTAAACAACAGGAAGAGACTATACAACACCTGATGGACACATGCAATTTGGAAAATAAACTCTGGGAAAAAACAAGCTTTAGATGTCAAAAAGAAGGCAGAGTAAAAGGGGACATTACCAACACCATTTGCAGTTGGGCAATCAATCCGTACAAGAGAAAACTGCTAAACTCTTTGTGAAAAATCATCCCAGGTCTTCTCATTTGGACTATACAGAAGGAAAGGAACCATCGCATCTTCAAGAATCAATGCACACCAATAGAGATCATATGGAGCAATCTCTACAACAATCTTCAGGAAACCTTAGCACTCTAAAGATGACACGAAGATGATTTTCCCACCCTTCCACAGGAGCAGAACATATGGAAGAATTGGAATCTTTGGATTAACCAGATACAAGGCAACCCCAGTAAATCCTCTTTAAATCACAAAACCTCTAGCAAATCGCTCCCTCCGCCACTTGAAATGACTCAATTAAATTTTTATGGAGCCTCCAAAGGCAACCCAGGAATGGCAGGTTATGGAGGAATATTCAGGGATCAAAAAGGAAAAACTCTCTTGATTTTCCTGGGCACAATTGGATGGGACACAAACAATTCAACTGAGCTTGAGGAACTATGGGAAGGACTTCATCTAGCTCAACATCATGGCTTTTTCCCCTTAGTGATTGAAGGAGACTCTCAGATACTTATCAACATGGCTAATCAAATTCTATAGGGGACCCCTACTCACAAAGAGGCCTATAGTTGGATATTGGCAGCATGTTTAGAGCTCATTGAACAATGGGTCAAAACTAACAAAACAATCACATTAAAACATATCATAAGAGAAGGAAACAAAGTGGCTGATCTCCTGGCAAATTTGGGGGTGGACAGTGATCAAACTCTACACTCAGGTTCGCTTGACATTATAAATGATGGATCCTAGCTACAAGAATGCATTGAACTAGTGCAAAACAATGCAGCACCCCAGGATGCGAGTGGCTAAAGATGCATTAATGCAGATTAGACAGTGGGACAGTAGGTGGCTTAGCCACTTTTCCATCTGCGTTCCCACCCAAGATGATTTATGGCGAGCCACCGTCAACCTGCAGGCGCCATTACTCTGGTGCACAGGTCGAGAACTCATCTACAAGTTTAAGTCCATGTCTTTGGCAAGCCTGCATACCTCTGCCCCGCCCCCTCTGAATTGCTCCTGCCTCCCTGATGCTATGGAGCCGAGCTCACACACGACAACAGGGAGGTGTTGTCGACTCTTGAGCTATATAGATTTGGGGGATGGAATCCATTTTTCCCATAATGTTCTCTGCACTCTGCAAATCGAAGCCTTGGTTCTGGTCTCTGTCTCTCACCTGAATCACTCTGTGAATTCCCGCACTGATTCTGCCTCTTCCTCTCCGCATATTGTTAGCACCTTTGTCATTTCGGCCCACACCAGTTAGCTCCACCCCAGCCACCGAACCATGCCGCGACTCCCCCACCGAATGTGTTGTAGGCAGGGCAGTAGATGAGGCAAAGACATTCGCCCCACCTCTCCATCTCCCTCTGAGCCAATGACCCCTTTGTCCTCCCCTTCCTCCATCCTGTCCATAGCCTAATTCTCTGACAGATATCTCGCCACCCACAGTGGAACAGGTTGGGTCCAACCCATCGAAGGTTGGTGTGTCAATGATGCAACCCAGATGCTCAACCTCTCTGTGTCCCCTCACCAGCCGCATCAAATGGCCCAATTTCGCTTCCGGTGCGCCTTGAACCACTGTGACATCATCACCATCGTCTTTGTGGCATTCACAGAGGAGACTCGCCCGCAGAATTAACAAACTCACACCACTATAAAATATCCTGTCACTGCACAACCCACCACTGTTCAGGAGATGTTGGACACCAGAAAACAGAAGGCGGCTCAAGAGAAGCCGCCCACCTGCAAAGAGAAGGCCTTGGGCAGCAGCTCAAGTTCTCGAAAACGTAAAGTCACCCAAGATAGCACCAAGCATGGTGAAGGAATTCCTGGTAGCACGCAGATAGTTGAGGATGATTAGGATGATTATAGGTGTCTAGCTGTGGAAGAGCCTCCTCCACCAAACGACACCTAGAGGGCCAAAAAAGCCAGGTTTCGATTCCCAGCTCCTATTCTTGGGGGATTTTCTAATGTTTTTTCAAATTATGTCACCAATTTTGGTAATTTACCATAAGTGTTTCTCTTGGATTTTGAGTTGTAACCCCTGTGCGGGCAAAATTTTCCATCGGTTTTTCGGACTGGTTTCCGCTCAATGGGCAGACTTGAATCAATCTTTTGGATGTCTAAACTTGTTATAACTCTGTTCTAGCACTGCAGAGGCCAAAGCCTCACTATAGATTTACTGTTTCATTAATAGAATTGGTGCTACTTAGAAAGAAAAAAAATTGATGTAAAATTAATGTGAAAAATAAAATATCTTATTTATGACTATAAGTAATATTTCATTATTTTAAATGTATCACTACGTGACAACATCTCCTTTCCTTCTATTAAGTTGTAAACACTTATAATATCATAATATATAATTATTAAGATTAGTTAGATAGATATATATATAT
>Ga0181464_1002003_pt1 | contig 10254 bp, 8 predicted proteins | sample InSIn2gowninarea_FD_119074 | JGI IMG/M metagenome (GOLD analysis project Ga0181464, IMG submission 119074) | Clean room microbial communities from NASA Spacecraft Assembly Facility at Jet Propulsion Laboratory, Pasadena, California, USA -... ...
CGTTGCGAATTTCCTTGGTCGTGCCCATGGTTGTGTCCATGATGATGATCATTGTCCTTCTTGATGTCTTCGAGCCAGAATTTGGGTACTGTGTAACCGACCACACCTCGTATCGAGGTTATGCCTCCGAGAATATCTCTGAGATTGTACTCGATATCTGAATTGAGCGACAGAAGCAGAATCTTGATTGTACTGGTGACCAAAGGAACAGTTGACGCGAAGATGAGGATGGCGATGATGCACGATGCTAGCGGGTCGAAGCCACTCCATCCAGTCAATTGTACGAGCAAAGTTGAAATCACCACTGCCACTGAACCGAGCGCGTCCGCCATGATGTGTAGATAGATACCCTGCATATTCTCTCCTCCATGGTGATGGTGACCGTGTCCTGCTGCTGCTTGCGCTTTCGTAGGGGATGCCGAAGCGGCGGTAGAGGGAGAACGATCGTGACTGGCCTCGTGAGAATGTCCGTGATCGTGTCCTCCATGGCTATGGTCGTGCCCATGGTGATGTCCGTGATGACCGTGAAAAACAAAGATGCCCACCATGTTCACAGCTAGACCTGCTAAGCTGACAACCAATAGCTCAGTGGTTCTGTGTATATCAGAACCGACAAAAAGTCGTTCAATTGCTTCATAGACTATCTCTACACTGATCAGCATTAAGAAAATGCCATTGCCCAAACCTGCCAGTGTATCGATTTTGCCGTAGCCATAAGGGAATTTTGCGCTTGGAGGCCACTTGCTCATGACTGCAGCACATACTCCAACCAGGAGTGCGACACAATCGAAGAACATGTGTATACTGTCACTAATCAGACCTAGCGAGCCAGTCAGGAAGCCATATGTTGACTGAACTCCCATGAAGGCCAAATTCAACAGCATGAAGTAGAATATTCTTCTCGACTCACGGTCGGCTAATATACCATAGAGGAGGGAGTAGTTCTCGGTCGCATGTAGGAGCACACCGGTGGGTTTTGAGACATGTTTGTGTTGATGCGACATTGCAGCCGGAGTATTCCTGATTTCGAACGATTGTTTTTCCTCTTGATGAGAGACGTATGAGTCGTGAAACTGCGCTTGGCTGTGGTTGCTCGCTTCGTAAGGTCGATGATAGTGTTCGCCTAAAACGTGTTCATGCTTTGGTGTTAGTTGGTCGACAGAAACAGCAGTGCCAGACGGTATCCGTGGTAGCACAAAAGGTGGTGCAAGCCGACTTTGGGTGTGTCGTTGATGCGATCGTGACTGTCGACGCTCATGCGAGAGGTTAAAGGAATCGGCGACTGTTACAGGCAATGTAAATGTCTGGCTCATGGTGTCTCTAGGTGAGTGGTGTTGTCTCTGTACAAGAATGCTAACAGTTGTCGACCCTGTCAATCACGTCTGCTTTGACGCTCGGATTAGTGCTGTGTCGGTTACAGATCTCGGGGTTTGAAGGAACGCCTGCGTTCCTTATGAAGGTAGTAAAGCCAGAGCTATGATGTGAAAGGAAGCACAAACAACAGACACTCCCTCTCGGACAGCAGTGGGGAAGCAACGAATATGGTGTTGACCCAGGCGCGGCCAGGCTGCTTGCTAGTACCAAAAAGCTGCACATGGTCGAGCACAACAGACTCGGATGCCCCTGACTTACGGCAACTAACCTGTTCGGGATAGCAGCTACTCGGCGGCACGTCATACTTGCAGAAGCCCGATCTGAGGATTCGGAGCATAACCTTGATAACCACATTTCCCGTCCCTGAGACACCAAACCTAATTGCAAACGTGTGTTCCTGTGAAGCAGTTATGGTTACGATTGAAACTTATGCAGTTGGTTGACCTACGAGCATGGCTTCTGTGGCTCAGCTTGTGGCAGTGTTTGCTGTCTTCTGCCTAATCGTACTGACTGCAACATTATCCCTCCTGCTACCACCAAGGTCTGAAGTACGGAAACGCTCAGTCCAAGTTGTTGTACTTGGAGATATTGGGCGCAGTCCTCGCATGCAGTATCATGCACTCAGCATTGCCAAGTATGGTGGCCATGTCGACCTGATCGGCTATCTAGGTACGACATACTGCTTGTCTTGACATTGTTAACCCGGCTGATCCTTATGCACAGAATCTGTTCCGCTGCCAGAGTTGGAGGCTCATCCCTCAGTCAATATCATCGCCTTGCCAAGCCCGCCTCAGAGTCTTCAAACAGGCAACAAGCTTATTTTCCTCGTTGCTGGACCACTCAAAGTCCTATTGCAAGTTTGGCAACTATGGTCTGTCCTTGCCTACCAGACTGGAGCCAGCGAGTGGATGCTTGTACAAAACCCTCCATCCATTCCGACTTTAATGCTAGCCGTGAGTATTTGCTATTTCAAAAGGACCAAGCTAGTCATCGATTGGCACAACTTTGGCTACAGTGTTCTCGCCTTGAAGCTTGGGCAAAACCACCCTCTAGTGCAGGTTTCAAAAGTGTATGAGCAGTTGTTGGGCAAATTCGCAACTGCTCACTTTGCCGTCACGGATGCCATGGGCCATGTCCTCAGGTCTGAATTTGCTATCACCTCCCCGGTGTTATCGTTACATGACCGACCAGCACCTTTGTTCATGCCGCTATCGCCTTCGGACCGTATTGCATTTCTCATACAACACGAATTGACTACTGCAAAGGCGAACGAAATCATTGATGGCAAGACCAGGCTTGTTGTGTCCTCAACCTCATGGACTCCAGACGAGGACTTTTCAGTATTGCTTAAAGCACTCTGCGACTACTCTACCAGCGCCATCACTGACTCCCCGCAGCTGCCTGAGCTTCTGGTCATCATCACTGGTAAGGGAGCACTAAGACAACATTACATTGATGCGGTAGAAGCTCTGGAGGCCAAACAGGAGCTTGAAATGGTTACCATCAAGACAGCGTGGCTATCCTACGAGGACTATGCATCCCTTCTTGGCGCTGCTGATCTCGGAGTTTCACTGCATACGAGTAGCAGTGGAGTAGATTTGCCCATGAAAGTTGTTGATATGTTTGGTGCTGGTACACCCGTGCTAGGCTACAACAATTTCAAGGCTTGGTCAGAATTAGTGCAAGAAGATGTCAATGGCAAAGGCTTTTCCAACGCTGAACAAATGGCCGGCCTTATGAAGTTGCTGTTCGATCCGGCGAACAAGCAGCTAGATGTCTTGAGGGACGGAGCGTTGAAGGCAAGCAAGCGTAGATGGGATTCTGAATGGAAACCTATTGCTGGCCGGCTATTTGGGCTTGCTACTTAACTCAGGCAAAACGAAGAGCAGCTAAGCTGGCGGCCGGTGCTCCCCACATCACAGTGAGTACTTCGTACGCTCCAACCTGCGCATATCTTATGCCGTACACAAAATGTGACACCAACAAGGTCCAGAATATGATCCTTTCTTCGGACGTCTGAGGGCCATTAGTGCGAGCCCATTGCCAACACAGCAGAGCTAGAACCGTTAGCAGCCAAGACTTTAAGGAGACTAGGATCAGGGGTATGAAAGCTTCAAAGGTTCGGTGTGCGCTCTTAACGTACCCACAACACCCAAGCTCACATTAACATAGTTGTAGCAGGTCTGAAGTGATCTTTGACCGACGCGTTCCTTGTTTGAGGTAATTGGAAGCTTCTTCAGCAGAGGATGTTGCAATTGAAGGCCGCCCGCCTGTCAGTCGTCTCAGTCATAGCACATCAAACTCCCGCTCCAGCCTTACGTACCACGTGGGCAGGAATAGCAATCGCATACAGGACGGCGGCAGTTTTCCATAAATTTGCTGGAATCGGCATGGTAAAAATGTTGCAGAAGCCTTCGGTGGCACACAATTCTATCGTCCAGGGAGGATGTGAGAATTAAAGATCACGGCAGGTCAGTCTTCACGCGCGAACTTCGTAGTATTTCAATGCTATCTGTATTGTTTCTGCTCCTCATTTCACGCATTCGCTCAAAGTTTATGCGGGCTGCACGTGAACCGAGGCTGAATCATCAAACCCAAAACCACGCGTACCTCGAAGACCTTTCTTGTACCAGACTCGCAACCCTTCCCCACGCGTTTTCCCTTACATACGTACGATTATGATGCTTAGCAGCACTAGGCAAGAAATTGGACAAGCTGTTCAAGCGCGACAAGTCCATGCGTATTTGTACCTAGGCAATACAATACATTACATACGAGCTGAGCAGGGATGCCATGGCTCAACTTTCACGTGCTTTCAAGCAGACTTCGCCGAGCTGACATCCAATAAACGTATAGGTCATTATCATTGCCTCTCCAGGCACGTACGCGCAACCATAAAATCAAACCACTCGTACCCATTGGCTCTTTTCATCGCATAGCCAGGGCTCAAAATACGAGTATTGATAAGGGTAGAAGGAAAGTTTCCGCCATGTGTTCGTCCGTTTGAAAGAAGTGGCGGTGCAAGGGTATGACGTAAGTTTGGGTGTGTGTCCCACTTCCATTCCTCTCGCATGAGTAACGACGAATATCATACCCGCAATAATGTTCAAACATTAAGAAAGCCAGGTAATGACAGCCCTATTAACCTCCATGACCTTGAATTCCACATCACTGGAACAAAACTTGCTGTCTCTGTTGGCTTAGGACCTAAGTTCTTGGGTTCAGTCACTATCGCTACAAGACATCCCAATTCATCTCCACTATTAATTTCCGGCTGGTATGGACTATATCAAATACATCAAGAGCAAAGCTCACATAGGTGTATCGACAAAGTCAGAGAAACCCGTCCTCTCTGACGAAGATGAAAAATTCCTCAACAAGGTTGTAACACAAGAAAACCCACCTCCATTACCTGTGGTTGAGCACCATGGTGATGCACAACTCGCGCTTATGAATGGTGCTCAGAACATTGCCCTGCCGCCTGAGACTCCCGGCGAACTTATCGAAGAGCCAAAAGACCTGATAGATGTTGCATCAAAGGTTAAGCCTAAGAGAAGTACTTGGAGCTGGATAAGACGCGACAGTCGAGACAGCAAGAGAAAAGACACTGCAGAAGGATTGCACAATATCGCCGAGAGTCTCAAATCAAATGATGATGCAGAAGAAGATTCCGAGGTAGCTGAGGCTAAGAAAGAAGAGGAGGAGATGACCATAGTGCTAGAACAGCTAAATCTGGCAGCTGTTAACAACACAGTTTTCTCAATCAGCGATGAAACCCAAGAACTTCTGCAAAACTTTAACCAAGTACTCAAAGACTTGATCAACGGTGTACCTACAGCTTACCGCGATCTCGAGAGTTTGCTCACCAACGGCGACAAACAAATTCAAAAGACGTACAACAGTCTACCTTCGTTTCTTCAGAAATTGGTTGAGAAATTTCCGGAAGCAATGACCAAAGGCATCGCTCCTGAGATGATGGCTGTTGCGGCATCACGAGCATCATCCTACGGCATCAACCTCGAAAAGACCGGCAAAGCAGCTGGCGTTGCGTCCAAGTTCATGAAGACGCCTTCGCTCAAAGACCTGGTCGGTAAGCCAGGGGCAGTAACAGGCATGCTAAGGTCGATCATGGAGTTCTTAAGAACAAGATTTCCAGCCTTTGCTGGCATCAACGTGTTGTGGTCCATGGCACTCTTCCTGCTATTGATTGTGTTCTGGTATTGCCACAAGCGGGGGAAAGAGGTCCGCCTCGAGAAGGAACGTAAATTGACCGAGCAGGAAATGCAGCAGCTCGAGACGGAGTGGAAGGATGTTCATTCTCAAGGAGAAGACACAACAACAGCCATCCCTCAAACAACCACAACCGCCCCTCCAGGTGCCAGTATGGAGGAGGTCAAAGCAGGAATCATTGCAGCCTCTCAAGCTCGAGAGGAGGCAGGAAAACAGGCTAGCGAGCCCACCGCGAGTGCTTCGGTTCCTTGAACACTAATTTCGCATCGATTATCTTTCAAGATTTTCTGCCTGGATATCCATTCCACCAGTAGCAAGTTATTGGCTTCAGCATTTCAAACAGTCTGTACACGAACACAAACCGTTCTATTTAATACAATCCTTTTCTCCTTCAAGATTTCCGTGCTCTTAGTTGCATGCCAGAGACGAGTGATCTTCCTTGTCGTCATAACTTTCAGTGGTAGTTGCAAGTGTTGCTCGCGTGCCAATCTTAGGAGAGGGGCATTTTTCCATCAGAACGCTATCCTCGAACTTTAACCGGCCTTCGTCTCGAACTCCGTAATATCTTCTTTTGATTGGTTGAACACCGTGAGTCAGTTTTGTGTCAAAAGAATTTTCTGACCTGATTCAGCGCTTGTGTTGCAGGGGATGTTTGAGTTGCATTCTGCTATTTTCCACCGAGGCGTAGATGGGAACGAGCAGGATGTGTATTCTCAGAAGACATAACTTTCGAGATGGTCGAGCTACCAGTCGTCTTCACTCAAGTTTCGAGGCACGAGAACGGTTGCTGTATACCGTAATAGCGTATGGCTAGTCCTTCATACAGTCAGATAACCATGCGAGAGGTGCATAAGTGCTGCAAATGACGACTGCGTTGCTGTCTATCGTGCTCGTTGATTAGTGGGGAGGCCGGAATATGCCCCACGGCTACTGTAACGGCGACGCTGGTCAAACCACCCATGCGCGAACTTTTTGCGGTGAGTCTCTTGGCTGCGCTACGAGAAAAGTTGTCCAGGTACTTCATTGCTCTCATTTCCTCCTCTTCCTTGATGCTCTACAAACCACATTCACAGCCTCAAAACACTCACATCCCAGTCTAAACCGTACTCAATACCTACCTACCTGATATCGTCGAGAAATTACTAGGCAATGGCCGTCGCTGGGCTCTAAAGGACTCGGGAGGGGACCGTCTACCAGAGCGGCCCCTCCTACTGTCTTCCTTCAGCCAGCGATATTTCAACTCGACCTTGACGATATCTTCTCTCTTTCGACTACTCGAGAGCTACTGAGAGCCTTGCTTTCGACTGCCGAAATTGCTCCAAAATAAATTCAGAAAGGCATTCGTTGTTGCTAGTCAACTTGAGTGCTTTACCCGCCAGAACCATCCGTTCCACTATTGGCTGTGTTGACAACTCGACCAGTCTACTTCTTACCTCCCACATCCTACCCCCGGTATTATTTGTTGAAGACATATATACATTACCAGAATATTCGCAAATATGTCACGAAGACTCAATACAAATGCTCGAGCTCGGCAACCACAAACAGCCACTACTCGCGCCCCTCATATCAAATTAACCTTCGACCGCAAGCTCGGTCAAAAGACTGGAGCTAAGAAGACTCTTTCTTCAACCAAGAAACCCACCAGAAAGCGGAAAACCACGAGCATCAGCGATGTTGAGTCTACCACCAGTGAAGAGATCTCGGAAAGTGACCTTGACGAAGAGTCCGAGCAAGCAGATGATGAATCCGACGAATTAGAGGAGCCAGAAGTACTTGCCCCGTCTCACCACACCTCTCTTCGTGGTGGGCCGGGGCCACAATATGACCAAGAACCTGACAATTTGTCCGAAGCCGGTGAGTGGGAAGGCTTTCCGGAGCCTGACCTCAATGATGATGTAAACGTTGAGCTTGTCGTTGATGAGGAGTTTGAAAGGAAGCTCTTTGATTCAGATGATGACTTGGTGTATGAGCGTGTGAATGAAGTGAGCGATTCAGAGCCAGAACATGACGATGCCACTCTCGAACAGGCCGAGACCAAAGCTCTGGAGGCTGAATTTGCAGATGATCTAATGTCTCATTTTGCCAACCAGATTGATGGCATGTCTGCTTATGGCTTCGGTGATGACAGTGATGATGCCAGTATCCTCTTGCCATTTTCAAGCGATGATGAAGGTTACGACTTTCAAGATCGTCATGTGCACTTCCAAGAACAACATCCGGTAGGTGTGACCAATGCATTTAGTATGCTTGCCGACTCGCCAACCATGACTCGTGCTTTACTACCATCTGCAATTCCTAATGTGCTTGGTGAGGCTGGACCAAGCCAACAAAGTGCTGATGATGTCGAAGACGATGACTATGATTGTATGTGTTTTGCCAAACGATCTCTTCTGACTGCGATGCTAACCTGCAAACAGCCGATGCTACTGAAGAGCTCGACGCGCCTGCTCAGGTTTGGCAGCTGACCTCTGCCAGAAGAACAAGCACCGTGGAGGAGTCTACATGTGCATCTTCTGCCAAGAGGATACTAGGCCAAAAGGGTCCTGTTCGAGGGACCTTTGAAGACAATGGAGACAAAGTTACAGCTATCCTGGACCCTACAGGCAAGAAACTTGTTCTCTCAGACCCTCACCTGCTTGGCGGAGTTTTCGCAAAACGCTTTGGTCCATCTGCTCCGGCAAGTCCAAGTGTTGGTTTTGAGGAAGCTATGTTTGGTAGTACCGAGTCTTCACAGGCATCGGATAGTCCACGCCTGCAAAATGGACAGCCGCTCAATATCGATCTGATGTTGTCAGGATTGACATCCGGTCTTCATGCCTCAACAGATGGTCAAGCTATTGGCTTACCTGAAGCGTTCATGCCGACTCTCCATCAAAACAGCTTCCTCAACGACCTTGCCCCTGACGTCTTTGACTACGACAGTGGCGATGCTGAATTGAACCTCAACGTTGATGATTTGATTGCTTTCGACGACGACTTTGACAGCGACGACATCAACTCACCTATCAATACGACTTTGCCAAACAGCTTCTCTGCACCGAACACCCCGCTATCGCACCTCACCCACTTGAACGTTTCTGCTTTCCGTAGAAACGCCGACCCAACCTATTTCAATGCTGCACCACAACCGACACCTCTTAGAAATAAATTTACGACTCCTCTGAAGAGGAAGAGGCGCTTCGATAAGCAAGACTCTCCATACAACGACGCGCATTACAAGGGCGTCACCCCTGTCCAACGAATTACATACCAGGAGCATGCAAGCTCTCCTGCCCCAGCTTTCTCGCCAATGCATAAGCGAAGAAGGACGATGTTCTAATTCAATGATTTACGATGTCTACGACCACGAAGTTCTTTTCATTTATGCAAGGAGTTCTAGGCGTTGTGAACCACAACAATCACCATATTCACTTGCTTGAATGACAGTAGGCTTTGAGATTACTCGAACCTCCCCCAAAATGTTGCAATTTTATGTTCAGTTACTGCGATATCCTGTTTTCTTGGTTGTGCAAGTTATGCAAATTTCACTATTACTCGAAGGCTTCATTGCCAGCAGGTGAGTTATTGGGGCAGGAGACCAAATTCGAGGGATCAAGTCGACGTTGTGGGTGGCTACCTACTCGATTTGTTCTTCCTTGTTCGGGTTTTGTTGCCCTTCTATACCACGACTGCATGTCAGCGTTCATATTCCGGTCACCACAGATCGATCATGTTACTGTCGTTTAGGAGTGTACTCATATGCACGAGTTCGGTGTTTTCAACAGCAAAGCAGCAGACTTACACAATGCTGCTGCTGCGCAAAAGTTCAAGACAGCTAGTCGGTTGATTAGATAGATTTGATCTAGTTCCTCCTTCGCTAGACTGCTAGAATATGAAAAAATCGAGATTGTTCTTGTTCCTGCTTTACTCTGTTCTTCCTACTCGACCTTGATTCATTATCCCTGTGTAAGTACTGGGACTGTTGAGGACTCGTCTGACTCGACTTAACCAGAAAGCATTTCGTGCCCAGCCACTTAGTACTTCCGAATATAAATTTGTCAATGCCAAACAAACACTCTTGACCATTACTCCGAATTATCCTTCCATTATCAGACTGATGTAAATACGACCTGAGTCAGCCCTGCGAGTTGATCTGGCTGTACGCTGCTCAAAGTCGTCTGCAGGTCAGACTATGGAAACGTTCTCGGCAATTTGAAATCCCCGCCGTAATCCCTGTTCATCAGATCCATTTCTTGAGGGGTTTCTGAGGAGAAATAACAACACAACATGCATAGCGTCGTCAATCCAGCAGATCGGACGTTAGAATGGAAGAATATGGAATTCATTGGCTGGGGTTGGAGATGGAGGTAGAGGTACAAGAAGTCGCCATTAGCATTGTTGAGTAATAAATCAGCACTTTTGGTTCAATGTCAGCTATTGAGCATGATACATGAACAATACAGTCGAAAGTGACCTTGCAACCCATCAGTAAAGCACATATCAGCACACAGCGTTGTCACATCCTGTCCAACATTAATCGCAAATCACAGAGCTTGACTTTCTCCCTCTCAACTGAGGAGTCCATTACCGTGAACCAAACCTGCCACAACATACAACACCATCGATTCAACTCTCCAATCCATCATAACCCAACATCTTCTCTGCGAC
>Ga0181464_1002005_pt1 | contig 10247 bp, 15 predicted proteins | sample InSIn2gowninarea_FD_119074 | JGI IMG/M metagenome (GOLD analysis project Ga0181464, IMG submission 119074) | Clean room microbial communities from NASA Spacecraft Assembly Facility at Jet Propulsion Laboratory, Pasadena, California, USA -... ...
TTTGTGGCATTTTCGTGAAATTGCCATCGTTGTCATTTTGCCGTCGAAAGCAAACTTTGGTGCATCCTCGATATTCTCCGCATTATCAATTCCTGGATTCATTCCCTCATAGTATGATTGTAAATCCCACACCTATCGCTCATACACTGCATGTACAGTATGCACAGCGTGCTCTATGAACATGATAGCTCCGTACTGAATGGAAGTCAGAGTCATGGCCATGGTCCTGTAGCCTCTTGCTCTTTCTCAGTTGTGTTCCATATCTTATAGTGCTTGTAGTTTGCGTATATATATAAGTTTTGTATTGGGAATCACGGCTTCTTCGCTGCTTCTTTAATCTGTTTTGCTATTTCTATATATTTCTGCATTGTTTCATTCCTCGTATGTGGATTTGAGAGTTTCACAACCTGTTCAGCTGCTTGTTTCACGAATCGTGAGTCTGCTACTTTCTTGGAGATATGGTCTGCGGATGCTGAGAAGAGGATCCGTAAGAGTGGATGCATTTGGTGTGCTTGTAGATAGAGATATTGTATGCCCTGGATGGTGGAGGGTCAAAGTGGTGGAAGATGGGTCAATATATCATGCGTTCTCAAAGGCAAGAATTTGAGCTGGTTGGCAAAAATGACAACGATGGCAATTTCACGAAAATGCCACAAAACATACCGGTAAGGTAGCTCCCAAACGGCGCAGATGACGCTTTGAATCCGATATATCAGGCTTAGACACTCGTACACTGAAAAGTTCAGTCGAGGACACCCATGTCTTCGCCAAGAAGGCCGGAGCTCTCTCAATACGTTTCTACTAGTTAAAAGCTGCCCGATGTTCGTACTATATTCGTAAATCTGCTAACGAATATACATACTCTACTTGTAAATGGTTCCAGAAAATTGGTAGCTGAAATTCTGCTAAAGAGGTTTCATGCTACATAATAGTGTTGCAGTGACCAAGCGATACCTGAGGCCCCATATGTTCAGCGTATCATCCAGCTATCGCGCTTTTTCGCTGATGTCATTTTTATTCTCTGCTTGCACCGATGGTAATGAGAATGTATAGCCAGTAAAATCCTGACTCCCTCCTACATCTAGGAAGCTGAGGATGCCTAGACAACGAAGGGCAGTTTGTTCAGCCTCAAGCGCGTTAATAGCTGGCCTATGATCTAGTTCTTGGGACTTTCTTCTACTTTCTTCAGTAGAGCACTATACTGTTATACACAACCGAAATGTGGTGTTAATTAGCAGATTTTTCAGCATTTTGTTGAGACCTGTTCTTTTTTTGTGGTGGGTGCTGACGACAGCTTTTGAGCGACCCACCCATCGCTGTGAGCTTGATCTTCTCGCTGAATCTTACACCCTTGATTACCGCTTCCCACACCATACATACACATCCGAATACATTCGAATCATGGCCACACTAACCCGTTCCTTCCATCGCACATTTTCCCGCGCAAAGATCGTACCCCGCCAACCTCCCTCTCTCGTGTCCACATTATCCCCAACGTCGCCCCTCCATAAACTCTTCGGGGGGCTAGAATATCCACTCATAGAAGCACCAACAAAGGCAGGACCAGCATGGACAGCAACTCAATTACGAAGAAAATCATACGACGATTTACATAAATTGTGGTATGTGTGCCTGTTGCGTAAAACACAGCAGGAAACAATTAAGGAGGAAATGATTCGCGTGAACTTGTACAAGGCGCAGGAAAGTTGGAAAGATGATCAGACCACTGCAAAGGTATTCTAGCTTTGTAGTATTGTTAGAGGAACAGAGACTGAATAGAAAGGGAAATGAATAGATACGCCTCACGATGAGTAATATTAAATTGGTACTGGCTGAACGACAAAAGGCGTATAAACACGCGTTGGAAACTACAACGGAAGGTGCTATTGTTAAAACATTACGCACGAAACGTGTTGGCCGTGTGAAACCTGTTCCGCGAGTGAAGAATAAGAAAGCGGAGAAGATTGCGAAAGGCAAGACACAGGAAGAAAGTCCGCTGTGGAAGGAGATTATGTCGTTGGATGCGAAAGCGAAATTGAGGAAAGCGAGAGTGGATCGACGGAACGATGAACTGTTGGATCGGCAGAAAGAGGCGATTTCACAGAAGAAGCAAGTTGTAGCGAAACGAAAGGCTGGAATTGAAGATCCGAAATTTGTGGGAGTGCCGAGTCGGAGTGAGATGTTACGACAGCTGGCGTAGAGTATTTGGTATATACGAGCGTTCATTGTTGCGTGTATAATTTTGGTTGGTATGTCGTTGTTTTTGTCATCCGCTGTTGGCGAGTTTGCGCTTCTTCCGCCAAGTCAAAACTGTTCTTCCTTTGCTGATTAATATTAACACCACCGCCCTCGTTATAACTCACACAAGGGTTATGACATCCTCAACGCTCTTCACTACATCCCCACAAAATGTCCCCACACTCCTTCAATCTCTCCTCTCGCCAACAACAACCAATAACGAGAGAAATAGTATACAAGAATACCTGCAAACGATACCGTTAGAACAGATCTTACCATACGCAAAAGAGTATCCAATCGTATGGAGTATCATCGCACATACAAATGGACCAATAGACAGAATATGGGAATATATACAACAAAATGGACCACACATCAATGTAAGTCAGTGCTCATGGTTAAACCAACAGACGCGTTTGGAAGTGAGAGCAATACTGCTCAACTATGAAGCGCAGTAGCTCCCATCTAAGGACAACATCATTCGGAACAAGGCACTGACTTTTTCACATAGATTGCACGCCCGCTGTCGAATTTAATTTCCGATCTAACAACTTGCTCTCAAGAAATACATGAATATCTACGGCAGCTAATGCCTTCAGAGCTTGCGTTAATGGCGCTGGCGAGACTATGTGACGCTGACTCCTTGCCATTCGTAGCGAGAATAATCATGGCAAACGACACGCCTTTTGACACCAGCGGTGTGGTCTCGCAAGAATTACACCGTGCGCTTGTGCTGGCTGCTCTTTCGGATGGTCAGATCTCAATAGACTATTTACCACCACCATTCAATCATCTACCGGCACTTGATGAGTTCACACTAGACTTGCACACTGTAGTTTACACGGCCTTCCCCAATCAAATCCCTCCGCCCATCGAACAGATGGATTATACCTTATACGGAATTACAGAGCTTGTTGAATTGCTACCGGAAAGATACAAGCAACATGCTACCATACCGCTCTTGGAACATACTCAAGTCGAAGACCGCACTGAATTACTGGAGTGCATCAGTAAACCAACACTCAAGGAGTATATTGCGCATCGAGCCAGTAATCCAGTAATCGCATCAGCCGAGGAAGCGAATGCCCTTGCAAATGCACTCTTTGCGCTCCGAGAACTTGAAGATGATATTCAGTGTATACCTCAGTTCCTTGAATGGTTGCATACTCGTAGGCCTGATCAGTAAGAACAATATACAGATCAATTCACTGATTATATCGATAGCACATCCGGAGCTCCAGGCTCAATGTCTTGGAATAATAGCGCGTAATGCTGATGCCAAATCAGCTGAGCTTACACTGCAGGCTCTTTCGTCCAATGAGAAAGTGCTACAACAAGCAGCGGTGCGAGCTCTTCAATTTCATCTGCCGATACCTTCGAGTTATTTACCAAGAATCGTCCAAGTTGGAGATATAGATGATGTATGCGATCTTCTTGCTCTAACAGGATGCGAAGGAGTAGAAGATTGGGCGGTTAATGCAGTTGCATCTCATCTGGACCGTATGTAAAGAGCTTGAAGCGAGATTCTGATGTTCTAATTCAGACTATTAGAGCCTTATGTGATATGCTCATTGATGGATCTCGATATCCCTGCATCTCGCCAATTATATGACATTGGCATAAAGGCGCTTCAGACGACTGGACTTGAAAGTAGCGGCTTTGAGATACTCAAAAAATTCAAGAACCCAGAACTACCTGCCCAGATAGTCGAATTCGCATGTTCTAGAGATGATCTTGAGATAGTCAGGGTATATTCTCCCCATCTGATCGAGCTATGTTAGCGATATTTAGCTTTCAAATCAGGGTGCAGTGACCTTCTTCAAAACGATCGATCCTACGGAACCAAGCTTGCTGAGATTTATCTCGTACCTGATGTCAGGAGCAAAATCGATTCAGATGATGACACAAGGAGTCAAATTGATTGATCACTTGCTTCCAGACATCCTACCGAGTGTGTTGCCGTACTTGTATACGTGCTGCCGAATACATGAAGATCATGAATTCCTGTGTGGTCTTATACGTATAATTAGCTATGGAGCTGCTACTGGCCAGCTGGTCGACGATCCAGCTGTGCTTCGTAAATGGATTGGAGTAGGCTTAGATTGTGGATACAGTGGTATCATTACCAGTGCTGCAGGATTGATTCAGGTCTATCAAAAAGGATTCGGCAGTAATATTCTTGTAGATGGAGATTTAATCGTAGAAGATGTCGGAAGTAAGGTGATTGCCATAAGTAGTTGATGCCTGTTCTTATGCACTCGCACAGGAATCAAAACACGTGCTATCGCCAAAGCTCGACCGGATCGTTTCGTTCAGACTCCTTTGCGAGCAATGATTTTGAAACTATTGTTAGCGGAAATATCTGATAAGCTAAGTAATAACAATGCAGAGGAAGAGATCGAAAGTAGCAGTGGGGTACAGTCTAGTATAGCCTCATCTGAAACAGATCGCTGACTTTGTATAGAGCGCTCAGGAATGGGAAAGCATTATAGAACAGAATGATCAAGGAGAGAAACTTCCTGCGGACTTGATCGGCGTCAACAAAGTCGACATGATCACCGAGTTCCTGAAAGCGGCATTCCAGTCGGCAGAGGTGCAGTCATTCAGAGAGTACTTTAGTGCCCAAGAGATACCTCAGATCAAGGCAATTATGACCTGAATATCCATGATCTTTCGCAGGGGTTACATTTTATAAGTATATCACAAGCTACTATTTGCGACCTTTAGTATACAAATAGGCTATACCCAGGACACCGACAGCCATAAGCAGAGCAAAATTCCGACTCTTCTCCCATGCCTTGTTCTGGCGTGCAGCAAGCATCCCATTCACATCTTCCTGCCACTTAGCTTCTGCATCGGGAGTAGGGGCTATGAATTCATCGGAGACACTAGATTTGCTAGCGGCATACAGCAGTACGTCTGCCTCGGCGCGGGTGCCGACCTTGGAGAGTGGACTCGGATCAAGAACACTAGAACTTCCATGCCACGTTAGCAACCTTACAACCAAACAATAGTAGGAACTATATACCACGGGTCTAGTTTGACGACTGCGTCCCAATCCTTGAATTGCTCAATGGAGCTCAAGTCAATGACAGCTTGTACGCTATAGCTTTGGTGCAGAGTCTTGGCTCTATTCAGTACTCTACGCCATCCGGCGACTCCGCATCTGGCGGAAAAGGTGGTCGGCAAGGCTTTGATCTCGTTATGAGGTGTATCGACATTCTCCAATGTGACCACCAGATACTCATCGTTCTCGAGCAACAGCTAGGCTTCATCAGGATGAGTACAGATGTTGAGGAAGACTTTTACAGCTGCCGCCACGTATAACAACATACAGCCTTCATTATTGAATAGGAATGTCCATATCAGCTTGATGATCTCGTCATCATTGATCTCCCGACTGAACATCGTATTAAGCCATGACACTACTACGCCTGATCTTAATTGTCGTTCTGGATCGCTATCATTAGTTAGACAAGGTGCTTCCTATATACAATAATCTCACGTTTACGACATGATATGCCACAAATTCTTCGGCTTATCCTCCAGAATCGAAACGTGCGCAACTAGTATCCATGTAAAGTTCATCCAATGGCGGAATGTATCGAATGTTGGCAGTAACGCATCTGTACTCAATATTATGAGTTAGGCGTTGGTACATATTGTGATCAATTCTACCTCGTAGCCAGAACAGCCCGATCTTCTCTGCTACATGGTATGCGTGTTCGAATGGTAATATACGTAATAACGTTGCACATACATCATTGTATCCCTGTCTTTTCGCATTATGATACACGAATGGGGGAACAGAATTGTGCTCTTACTTGTACGTAATGCAATGCTTCCCATGATCCAAATAGTCGTTCTAGTATTTGTGATAATTGCTTTTGATCCACGTCTTGTGTTCGTTTTACGTCTCGTTCAATCTGTTCTCTTTCCGCTTCGCGTAATTTTGGTGTGGTGGTTGGTTCTGGGCCTGCTAGAGGTTCAAGAAGAATAGAGGGGAAGGAGCATGGTTCTGTCGCCATTGTCTAGTTATGATGTCTTGCTCTTGCGTGGGTGTGTGATGTATGACTGAGATGGAACTGTGATAGTTGTACTCTGCCCAAAGAGATGCAAAAGACCTACGAAAGCAAGAGAGCAGTCCATGACAAAAGTCACATCATCAGTCATAGCAATAGACCTCACAGACAGTTCTAGCTCAAGTAGCACAAGGGTATCCAGTCTATCCAAAAAGTAGCAAAAGTAAAAAGGGTATCAAATACAAGTATATTTACAGGTTAGGTATAAAATTTTGGTTAGTAAAACTCCGGTATAGGTATAACAAAATATGTGAGATAGGTGTCATGGTTCCTCATCCACTCGGAAATCAATAACAGAACGCCATCGAGAAGACTCTGATTCTTCACTACTCTTCATTGATTTGGGTGAGATGGAACGAGAACGATCACGGCGACCACGGGCATCATCGCCAAGCACAATCGTATCCAGGTGCGGCGGAAGGTATAAAGATTCTGGCTCGAAAGCTGGGTTCAAAGAACGTTCGGGGAAATCTGGACCTCGAACAACAAGTGTCTGACTTTGCGCTTCTTGATTCGCTCGAGCAAGTCTGAAAGCAGTTATATCAGTCGTTTGATCTATATATGATCTGAAGATGCCATACCTTTCGATCGACGCACTCGTCGACTCTGGAGCTGCAAAGCTAGAGAATCGACGAATGAATGCTGAAGTCCGCGGAGGATCAACCACTGGTGACTTCGAAGTAGCAACATAGTTCTTCTCAGCGCCTTTCTCGATGCCAGGCAAGGAAGAGCTGCGTCGGGACGACAGTCGTCGAGGTATAGCAGTCAAGGAGGCAGACATTCTCCGTATAGAGGTCAATATACGTTGCTAAATGGCATTAATACAAGCTAGCATAGATTGGTAGAAGGCTTACCATAACTGACGTAACTGCGGTATCTATCTCTTCCTCAGTCACTTCGATGAGTCCGTTGCATAAATCTTCGGATTCGGATATCCAGGCTGCCTTATCAACTGGAGTCATGTCGGAGGTTACCCAAGGGTGATATTTGGCGGAGTTTGCAGTCAATCTGCTTTTCACGTCTTTGTTCATCAAATTCTGCAGAAAATCGGTTGCTTCCGCCGAAATCGAATTCGGTATTTCGTACTCACCCGCCAAGATCACATTGAATAGTTCGAACTCATTCGCGGCCGCAAAGGGGATCTTGCCAAAAAATAGGCAATACATTGTAACGCCTAAAGCCCAGATATCAACACCTTTGCCAATTGAGGTGTCCGAAGCTGTTGAAATACTGCATAATTCTGGAGCAAGGAAAGCAGGAGATCCTGCGCTATTTCCTAGCGAATCATAATCATCACTGTCCGATTGTTCCGCGTTCATTGCCCCAAACGCCAAAGAGGTAGAAAAGTAGGATACTCCGAAATCCGAAATCTTGATTCGACCATCCGTTGTATATAGCAAGTTTGCAGGTTTAATGTCTCGATGTATTATACCCTGAAAGTGTACTATCCAACAACGTATAAGAAGACAGGAGCGGTGTGCACGGAGACTCTTTACGGTATTCAAGCCCACATATTACATCTCTCATAAGTACCTTCGTTTCTCGCTCACTCAGAATCGGATTCTCGTTCTCATCTCGCCACTTCAGCTCTCCTCTCTCCATATACTCAAGGACTAGAGACTCGTTATTACAGCTTTTGAATAGAAGAATGTACAAAGTTACCTAAATATATTTTATTCCATGTCGGGTCATCGATCACTTCGTACAACTGTACTACATTTGGGTGTTGACATTTCTTTAGTATAGCGATTTCTCGTTTTATCCTTTGTTCCGCATCGTCGTTGTTGCTCTGTCCGAACCTCCGTTTGACTTTCCTTCCAACTACCTTGAGTGCCTAATCGTGAGGATTTTAGTATTGATCGTGTTCAGATGGTCTCAATCCATGGCTACTACTTGGTCCGGTGCATTCATTTGCAGCAAGAAGGATGCAAATTGACACTTTGCTATTCGATAAAAAGTGTCTGACCTTAGGCGGAGCTTTGATCAATCTTTTCGGTATTGCTTTGCCGTCTATGATGAACCGGCTCTCTCCTCTCTTCCTCAACAAAATCTACGCATATTTCTGACTTACCCTGAATTCCTTTGTTGTTGCTTCAATGACTAGTTTCACTTTCCCATGTGTTCCTCTTCCCAACTCCCGTATGATTTGATACTGATTAATACATTTTGCTCCTGTTTGTGGGTCTAGATGTTTTTCTAACTGTGATGATTCGATGACTGGTGATTCTGGCCGTGGTGTATGTAAGAATGATCGCGATGATGATGGTCGTGAGAGCGGTAGTTTTAGCGAGAGTGGTGAGGGTTTTGCTGGTGAATGCAGCATCTAAATATGTCTATGAACACAGGGACTCCAGTAATGGAGATGAGGATGAATGAGACAGCTTGGATGGAATTGCAGAGGTTCGATTGATCAATGTTGTGTAGTTGTGAAGGTGTAATGCTCCCTCAATGAGTGGAGACAAAGATGACAACAGAAGGGAATCCAAACACCCAAGTTGGTGGCGGAGACAAAAAACATGAAAAAGCACATGTCATAAAAAATCATAGAAATACAGAATACTACAAAGCAAGCGACGGTGCAAACCAGCACATTATTCGATTGGAATAAATTCTGGCATCTCTATTGATTTTCCGTTTCATTTGCCGTTCCATTTTTTCTTCATCCTCTTCCTCGTCTGCATTGTGTTCATCTTCCTCCTCATCACTCTCTTCATCCCCAGACACTTCTTCTTCTTCCTCCTCCGCAGCACTGGCATCAGTAACATCTGACAGTACATCCGAATCTTCATTTGCCTCTTCTTCGTTTCGTAGTTTCTCCACATCAAGTTCCGCAATAAGTGCTGCGAGTTTATTCCCCGCTGTGGATCGTTTTGGTCGTGATGCCATTTTTTCCACTACTTTTTCTGTTGTGTATTGTGTGATGGCTTGGGTGTGGTTTGGTTGTTTTGGTTGGCTTCTCCGATCGCGTTTTTTTCCAGCGAGTTTTTTGTATCGACTCCTCAACTAGATCTACCCAAACAGAACTCCACAGCCATTTCGATCCAGCTACAGTACATTATTGTACATTCGTCCATCTCCACTCCACATGCTCCCCCCAAAATGCAGCCCACATACCGCACACTCATCAAAACACATCACATGACCTCCACCCGAAAAATACAATCAATCTCACAATTCGCACTACAACACCACTGCGCGCTCCTCCTCAAAACCGGCAAGTCACCAGGGATCATGATTGCTGAGGGGGATCAACAAAGTGTAGAGATGTGGATACAACATGTCAAGGTTCTTCTTTCTCAAACTTCAAACAAAAAAAGCGGCTAAAACCAACACAAAAAGAGCCTCAGATACAAAGATTTCAAATTGGTCAAGAAAGAAGAGGTTGAAGAACAGTTGTACACGATCGGAGTACAAAGAGGACATGTACATAGAGTTGAAGAACTCAAAGTTTTCGCAATACTGTTGCAGAAAAGTCCGCACCTGTACAGATGGTGGAGAGAAAATATGGGCTATACATAGAAAGCACTGCAACTGAGGCGCTAACAGCCGAAGCCTAATGCTTGCTACAAGTTTTGCGCTGTGGATCGACTTCGAACAATGAATCTACGTGTTAGCACAAACGAAGCTAACAGCTTCTCATGCCATTGCTATGAGCGTTAACCACATAAAGAGGTTATGTTTATCCTAACATTGACATTCTCAACCTACGAGCTTGAGGCTACAGTCTTAAAAGTGTGATGATCTCAGGTGCGCTTATGGTTGCGCGGCATGGTTTGGAATTATAAGCAACCCTGAACCGGAAGAGGAAGCTGCAATTACACTATTGCTCTACGATTATCTCGCATTGTAAATAGAGTCCTCTGCGATTCATAATGATCGTGATGCGGCTGGATAACGCCTTGATGCCTGAATTTATTCCAATCGAAT
>Ga0181464_1002008_pt1 | contig 10238 bp, 6 predicted proteins | sample InSIn2gowninarea_FD_119074 | JGI IMG/M metagenome (GOLD analysis project Ga0181464, IMG submission 119074) | Clean room microbial communities from NASA Spacecraft Assembly Facility at Jet Propulsion Laboratory, Pasadena, California, USA -... ...
TATTATTGTTAGGTCGGCTGGGTTATATTGTGACTCCTTAGACTCCTATATATAGAAAGGAGGTTTTGTCATTTGAATCATCCAAGAATTGTTCATTTGTGTAATGTAAAGGAGGTTGTCCCCTCGAAGAGGCTGAATTCTAAGGTGTTCAACTATCTTTCTTTCTTTTTGTGAGCTGGTTTCATAACATATGACCCAAGGATCGGACTTGATCGAGATCATGTCGATAGGGGTAACATGCAGAGGCGAGAGCAGAAAAATACCCATAAAGGTGGGATCTTTAAAAAGTCCTGCCCCTACACTCTCGTAAGGAGCACTAGTGTGCTTGACATAGGGAACATTTCCATCTCAGGAGGAAGAGCCAAACAAGGATAGTTGGTTGACTGTGACTATCTTCCCTCGATGGGGAAAACGAATCAAGTGGAAAAGGGAGGTGGCTACATCATCCATAGAATGGGTCCAACTCCATCTGAGTAGAAGATTATAGTTCAGATTAGCGTCAATGATGTCTACTTCGATGTGAATAGTCTTGCTATCCAAAGTAATGGAAAGGTTAGGGAGAACACTAAATGGTTTCAAATCACATCCGTCAAAAGCTTCCGAAGTATTAGGAGACTGGTTCAAAGTAGGAGAACTAATTTCCTTCCAACAAGTGGTAGAGATGATAAAGGTAGAAGCACCTTCATCGATGATGGTCATATGAATGGTTTTCTCATTTATGATTACCTGAATGAGAAAGGTAATCTAATGAGGTAAACATGAAATGTGGTCTTCCTTATCAAAACAAATTAGATTAGAGTCAGTTGGATCAATACCTCCAATAGCTGACTGTAAATATTTTTGCTTAGAATGAAAGCTTTGAAGGACCTCGATAGTAGACATAGCTGACAGCGCTTGAACAAAATCCTCAATAATGTTATAATGTTGATTGGCTCGAGCATTTCAATTGTATGAGGACAATGACAATGTTAGTGTTAGTGTTTCACACTACCATCAGTGATCAAAATCTGCTCTTTTGCATTTCATAGTAGGAGTCCCATACTGATGAGTTTGCATTCCATTAGGTCATGGATTCACTGATGGTAGGGTTTACTTCATTTTTCCCTCATGATCTGTACTTGCTGATCCTCTTTCATATATTTTAGTCATGGCTCATGTTCACTTTGCAATTCATTTCATTAGGTCTTAGGGTTTGGTCTCATTAGGTTTTAGGGTCCCACCATGGTCAAATCCAATAATTACATGCCAATAATGATCAACAAGGACATTATGAGGCTAATAATGATTAGCGAAGCCATAATTCATAATTTTGAAAGCCTAATGTAGTTCTCACCTCAAAACTTGTTTTGAGGTGAAAACAGGGTATTTTGTTTTTATCTCCATTAATGATGTAATTTATGTTTTCATATGTAATATTGGTTCCCAGCTGCTCCTAAACATCTTGTGATGTTTCCAAGCACCTGCCACTGCAAAAAATCAGGTTATCATGAGCACAAATCCACCTGCAAAAGAAAAAGAGAAAAAGCATTAAACCCTAATTTCCTCTCCCACTGAACTAGGGTTGGCTATGGGATCAAAGATATCTTAGCAGAAAAGGCATAAGGGATATCAGAAGGTATGAGGCCATTTCATATCGTCAAACATTAGGTCTCCATCATTTGTCGAGAAGTCATTCCAAGGAACAAGCCATTAACCACACATAAGGGACGATTTTTCTTCAAACTGTGTTTTTGAGAAAGAAAAGGCAAATTTGACAAAAGTGAGAGATTTTTTGTTCATCATAGACAAAAGAATAAAAACTTCCTTCAGTTTGTACATAGGTCTCATGGTTTTAGAGAAATGTCAGAAATACAATTGCTATAAGAGAGTCGATGCACTTTTGGAGTGACCTTGGGGAAATCAAAATTTCTCCAAGCTAAGGTGACCAAATGACTTGCCTGATGAGTCAAGTGATAGCTACATGAAAGGAGATTTCCAATGAGCTATCATGAGCTCAATTTGGAGTTCAAGAAGAACTCCAAACGTTGACTGAAACAACACTCTACATTTTGGCAGCCTCATTCTGCACATTTTGACGAGTCTTGGGAGATTGGACCTTTGATAGGGCAAATGAACTCCAAATTCAAAAACTCAAGATTTTCTGGAAGGTAGACTCAACAAGATTTTGAATTAGCTATCTCTGCCCAATTTGGATACCAGGAAGGTCTCCAAAACTTTCTTGCAAAAGGCATTATGCTTAGGGAGAAGGGAATTGCGCTTAGAGCCTAGCGCTGCGCTTAGGGAAAATTTATTAGTGAAATTTATAATAGGCACTGCGCTTAGAGAGTGGCACTACACTCCTAGGTATTGGTGCTATGCTTAGGCTAGCCAACACCAAAAATGCCCCAAACTTCAAATCTTTGCCAAATTTCCTCCAAATTCACCTTATGCAAGTAAGTATCACTCGTCTTCTTGCCATTTAGTTTGCATGTGTAAAGGTTTTCATGGTTTTCCACTCTCTATATAAAACACTAATTCTCACTATAAACCCTAGTTATTTTGTTTTCCCCATTAATTAACCTCATAACTAAACCCTTATCCCCATCACTTTTTTCATATTCTACCACTCATTTATCACTCCCTAAACCCCCTCTCTCTTATGTTTGGCTCATAGTTTCCTACATCCACTCACACCCATCCCTACAAGCCATTGCACATACCATTCATCTCATACATTGTCAAAACTATGCAAACTATCAGAGTGATTAAACCATGGACAGAGGAAATGATTTTGAGTATGATGAGGAGGAAAACACAGGCAATGAAACCTTAGCAAACAGAGCTAGGCAATAGAGAAAACCACAGAAGGGAGGAAGACAGACTCAAAATGTTGGCCGAAGCCTCTTTTGTCAACCAAAGTACCTGATGGTGGTGCTCCTAAATTTGGCATGGAGAAAGGTACCTTGGTAATTTTTGTACTTTTCGGTGAACCAAATCTGCTCCACCATCAAGCTTTAAGGTGCTGAAGATCATACCTACCTTGCCCCATAGAACACCCTGCAATTTTGACTTAGTTTCCCAGACCCAAATTGTCTAGCTCCTCCTGATCTGGAAAAAAAACAACAAATTCAATCAAATCCTTTCGTGCTACTATACCTAGCCTAAAATCTTTACCTGATTCAGTCATCTCGACTGAGATTCTAAAGGAGAGAACCCTCTCCTGGCCTTGTAGGGCTAGGTATAAGGCTAAGCTTGGTTTTTGGTTACCCTGGAATTGCCTCCCTTAAGCCTAAGGTCAATCTAGGCGATGACATATTGGCGACCATATTTGGGGAACATAGTTTTATGTTACTCAACAAAATGTGTCAAGTTTAGATCTGATTGTTGATGGTGGACAATGATCAGACACTGGAAGGCTGAAATCATTCACCTGGCATCTCTAATTTAGCTTCGAGATTAGATCCAAGGACTCCAATGAAGGATGAACCTGACTAGCAAAAACATGAAAGGACAATATGGAAAGATCAGGTATTCAAGTTGGAATTTCATCCAAGACATTACATTCTTTGTTATAAATTATTTCTTCTCTTTTGCTAAGAATGTCAAGAAGGCTTTACAAAGTATACTGTATTTGACAAAAGATCCTAGACCTGCATTTGATTCTTTTTCTTGTGAATACCAAATATTCGCTTGCCTTTGATCTTGATCAAGACCCTTCTTTTGAATCTTATGATGACCATCTTCAAACTGATGAGCCTAAAGAGACCAAGACTAATTCTGCAGCTTTTGTATATACTCCTATACCTTGTAAAATTCCAGATAGATACAAGCCTCTGATTTTACCTCCTATATCCCATGCTTTCCCTAAAAATAATTACCTATATCTACCAAGGTTTGACAATGAATGTGGCAACATCTCTCCTGAGAGACATGTACTGAATTTTCAGCCTTTTCTTGACCATTTTGAAGTTGATGAAGAAGATGCCAGGGGAGACTGTACAACATTTTTCTACTAGATTTAACCAAGTTTATTGTTTGATGCCCATTACTATAAGACCTCCTCCTAGATCCCCTCTCTTACACAACCCAAAAGCCTTTGATCTTGAAATGGAGTTTCAGCTAAGGGAAAGGAATCTTGCGACACTTGAAGAGATGCAGAATAGTGTAGTAGATGTAGAGGCTAATTTGATGATCAAAAGGGCAAAGTTGAAGGAAGAAGAGATAAAGAAAATAGATCTAGAGGAATCGACATCTTTAGAGGTAAAGCTTGACATTTTGGTAAATGCAGCGGAAGAGATGATGTAAAAGATCACCATAATGAATGAGTATGATGTTCAAAATCATGGCTCACTGATTGAAGAAAAACAAGTGGCCCATCCAAAACATTTTCTTTCTTATCCCAATTGTCATAGATATGATAATGATTATTTTATAGATCAACTTGGAGAAGGGAGAACTATTGATATGACATGTATGCTTGATGATGTCTTTTATACTAATGATTTCCCTAAGTTTGATCAGTATGATGATGATTATGCTCTCCAAACAGAAGCTAATCTTACAAACAAATCAATAGTTGGTTTGTGGAATGAGGAAGTTCACTTTCAGTAGCTCAAATATAGTGATCAGCTGTTACATATGAGTCATGGAAGTGAGGAGGAAAGTGCAACAAATTTTGAAGTAAGTGAAGGATCTTTGCCTTTTTTTTACTTCGTTTCAGTTCATCAGAGACAACTTTCATGCAATCAAGAATCAGCCGTCGATAAGTTTTGATCTGGACCATCTTGAGGGCAATGAAATCCTTGTTCAAGACTTCTCATATCTAGATTTTCAAGCTCCAAATACCATTGAATGTCAGGTTGCAGATGAAGACTCGGAAACTGGAACATATTATCAAATGATGCAAGATGATTCTGTAACATTATGTTTTGAATCATTTCAGTTTATGAAGGGAATTTTGCATAGTATATCTTAAAATGAGCAGCCTGTAGAAAATGATGCAATCTCATTGGAACCAATAGAAAATGGGTCACAATAGTCTTTTCAATTTTTCACGATCCAATAGCTGATGTGTTGGATGATGTCTACAGTCAAAGTCCTTCTCCATTAGCTAACTGTGAGCTTGAAAATAGTATTGATACAAACTTGATCTGGTAGCCAGTTTCTTTGTCATTTTCAGTAGGAGTCTCGTCACAAAGCTTAGATGAAAGTTTGCATTCATGGTATGAGGAGAAGAAAAGTAATCCATTAGATGAGCTAAGTCCTAGTGCACATGAATTTCAAGATCCTTATGCAGTATTTTTCGAGTCAGATAGAGCATCCATATTATTCAATCTGGGAAAATTTGGATATGTTTACAAGTTTTCATGGGAGTTGCATTGGAGTAGTTTTCTCTTCTTTCTCATAAACAAGCACTTGTGGAGAATTCAAACAACAGCTAGAATGCTTACTTGGTCAGGTGATGAATGAAATAGTTAGAGTACTTTTTATTGAATAAGCTCCACTTTCAGCGTCTTTTCTAGTTTGTTAGTTGTGTTTTAGTATTGAGTCAGTTTCAAGTCAGTTTGTCTCTAAGTCATCAGTATTCAATCATGTATTTTTTTTTTCTTACTCCATGCCCAATGGATAAGGCTACTAGGTCTATAGTATTCTTGGCACCTCCAATGAGCTACTTCCCCATTGGAGCCAATGTTAGTGTCAGTGTTTCACACTGCCATCAGTGATCAAAATCTGCACCTTTTCATTTCATAGTAGGAGTCTCATACTGATGAGTTTGCATTCCATTAGGTCATGGATTTATTGATGGTAGGGTTTACTTCATTTTTCCCTCATGATCTGTACTTCCTGATCCTCTTTCATATATTTTAGTCATGGTTCATGTTCACTTTGCAATTCATTTCATTAGGTCTTAGGGTTTGGTCTCATTAGGTTTTAGGGTGCCACCATGGTCAAATCCAATAATTACATGCCAATAATGATCAAAAAGGACATGAGGAGGCTAATAATGATTAGGAAAGCCATAATTTATCATTTTGAAAGCCTAATGTAGTTCTCACCTCAAAACTTGTTTTGAGGTGTAAACAAGGTATTTTGTTTTTATCTCCATTAATGATGTAATTTTATGTTTTCATATGTAATGTTGGTTCCCAGCTACTCCTAAACATCTTGTGATGTTGCCAAGCACTTTCCATTGCAAAAAATTAGGTTATCATGAGCACAAATCCACTTGCAAAAGCAAAAGAGAACAAACACTAAACCCTAATTTCCTCTCCCACTAAGCTATGCTTCGCTATGGGATCAAAGATATCTGAGTAGAGGAGGCATAAGGGATATCAGAAGGTATGAGGCCATTTCATATCATCAAACATCAAGTCTCCAACATTTGTTGAGAAGTCATTCCAAGGAACAAGGCATTCACAACACATAAGGGACGATTTTTCTTCAAACTGTCTTTTTGGGCAAGAAAAGATAAATTTGACAAAAGTGAGAGAGCTTTTTGTTCATCATAGACAAAAGAAGAAAAACCTACTTCATTTTGTACACAGGTCCCATGGTTTTAGATAAATGTCATAAATACAGTTGCTACAAGAGAGTTGATGCATTCTGGAGTGACCTTGGGGAAATCACATTATCCTATATAAGGTCAACAAATGACTTTCTTGATGATTCAAATGATAACAAGACACAAAGAGCTTTCCAATGAGCTATCATGAGCTCAATTTGGAGTTCAGGAGTTCCTACAAACATTGACTGAAACCACACTCCACATTTTGTTAGCCTCATTCTCCACATTTTGACTAGTCTTGGGAGATTGGACTTTTGACAGGGCAAATGAACTCCAAATTGAAAAATTCAAGATATTCAGGAAATTAAACTTGACAAGATTTCCAACGAGCTATCCCACACCCAATGTGGACACCATGAAGGCCTCCAAAAGTTTCCTGTAAAAGGCGATATACTTAGGCAGAAGGGTGCTGCTCTTAAGGGAAAATTTCTCAGTGCAATTTATAATAAGTGTTGTTCTTAGAGAGTGGCACCATGCTCCTAGGTAGTGGCACTACGCTTAGGCCAGCCAACACCAAAAATGCCCCAAACTTCAAATCTTTGCTAAATTTCCTCCAAATTTTCCTTGTGCATGTAAGTATGAATCCTATCCTTACCATTTAGTTTTCATGTGTAAATATTTTCATGGTTTTCCAATCTCTATATAAAACCCTATTTCTCACTTTAAACCCTATTTATTTTGTTTTCCCCATTACTTAACCTCATAAGTAAACCTTGATCCCCATCACTTTTATCATATTCTACCACTCATTTTTCACTCCCTAAAACCCCTCCCTCTTATGCTTTTCTCATAGTTTCCTACATTCACTCACACCCATCCCTACAAGACATTGCACATACCATTCATCTCATACATTATCAAAATTGTGCAAACTATTAGAGTTATTAAACCATGGACAAAGGAAGTGATTTTGAGTATGAGGAGGAGGAAAACATAGGTAGTGACATCTCAGTAGGCAGAGCTAGGCAATAGAGAAAACCACACAAGGGAGGAATATAGAATCAAAATGTTGGCTAAAGCCTCTTTGGTCAACCAAAGCACTTGATGGTAGTGCTCCATGCCAAATTTGGGAAAATTTTGAGAAGTTTTTGTATTTTTGAAATTTTAAAATTCATAACACAGAAAATTTGTTTGGAGAAAAAATTGACATTTTTAGATTTAGAATGATGACGACATGCACCCTGGAAAATTTCGGAAGTTTTGGAGCAGATCTGGTTCACAAAAAGGTCCAAAAACTACCAAAAAATGACTTTTCTGCCTCTTTTTCGACACACAGAAGCAATATTAAAAAAATTCAAGCTTTGACGGGGCAAATGACCTCAAAATTCAAAAATTCAAGGTGTTATAGAAACTATACTTGAAGACCTTTTCAATGAGCTATCATGGGATCAATTTGGCTAAGGGGAAGGCCTCAAAAATTAGGTGGAAAGTGGTGCTATGCTTAGGACCAATGGCACTGCGCTTAGGTCCATTTTTCTCAAGAAGCCAAAATTCGCCTGTTTTGACTATGAATTTGATTTCTCTCTCATCATGGATGATTTTAGTGATGTAATTAACGACATGGAATGTAAATGAAATGGTAAAATAGTGTTAGAGGGTAGATTCATTAGTTAGAGGTTGTTTTGAGGCAAATGAATTAGTTTCCCTTCTTGTAGAGGCAAGTTGTTTGATTGCCCAGATTTTTGGTCCTTGTTTGGAAATGGTTGAAACAACTCCTCTTCTCATGGTTTCAACCCCTGATGATTAGGATGAGTGATTGCAATGTATATGTCATGTATTTTCTTTCTCATTGGCAAGGGTTGGATTCATCTGGATGCTCATGTACTGAACAGTTCTCATTTTGTAGCAGTTTTGGTAGGAAATTAATAAAGTTGCGGCTATTTTTATGGTATACCTGTGGTATGGCCTTTAGCATGTGTTTCTTCTTCTATTAATAAGTTCTCATGTTATTCATGTATCCATATTTAATATAATTACTTGTGATTGGTTGTTTTCAAGACAGATAGGTGGAATACATTAGGTTTTAATGCTCTGCCTTGGGAAAACACCAGTACTTCATGTTTTCTTCTGTTTAGGAAGAATTCTTGACTTGATCAGGTCCTTCTTAGCTCCTCACCAGTCTAGCCTTTCACCCCATCAAGCTTTAAGGTGTTGAAGATCATACCTACCTTGCCCCATAGAACACCCTACAATTTTGACTTAGTTTCCTAGACCCAAATTGCCCAACTCCTCCTGATCTGGAAAAAAACCCAACAAATTCAATCAAAACCTTTAGAGCTACTATACCTAGCCTAAAATATTTACCTAACTTAGTCATCCTGACTGAGATTCTAAAGGAGAGAGCCCTCTCTCGGCCTTGTAGGGCTAGCCACAAGGCTAAGCTTGGTTTGTGGTTACCCTGGAATTGCCTCCCTTCAGCCTGAGGTCAATCTAGGCAATAATAGGTAGCATACCTCGAGAAGATGGTTAAATGGAAGAATTAGGACTAGGTCACTCTATATGGAGAGGACCAGAACTTGACAGGATGGAAGAATAAGGGGTAAATTCTTTCTCTTTCCCTACCTTCAGGGTAGGTGTTTGATAATCTTTTGATCTGGTAGCCACATTAATAGGCATAGTCATCATGAACACTTGGGAGCTTGAAGAAGCGGATGATTGGGGTTGGTCTACCATTTGGGTCTGCTGGGATGGAAAGGGCTCTTTTAGGACAACTAGGGCCCCTTTGAGGAAACGACTAACTTCGGATTGTCTGGGACGATCTTTAGTATAGCGATCCTCCTCACATATGAGACATGGATAGTTAGGCTTCCATTGAGAAGCATCACCAATAGATGACTTAGGAGGGCCCTGTTTCAGGGCATCGACTTTAACTTTTCCTTTGCCTTTATTCTTATCTTTATAGGATTTTTCTTTTGTGGTAGACTGGACAGCATGAACCTCTGAGGTTTTACCAAGACTAGGCAAATTGTGGGAGGAATCATTAGAAGAAGTGTTGGAGAATGACTTTTGTTTGGAAGAAGATTTTGCAGGGGTCTGAGTCACTAAAAAAATTACTCCATCAACAGGAGGTGTATCCAGAGACTTGGATGTCGCCAGATCAGATGATGGTATGGGTGCATCAGGTAACATATCATATAATGTGCCAGCTTGTGAATAGACGAGGTCTAGATGCTTGGTGTGTGTAATGGCTTGTTCCTTAGTGACACATCCACCCATAGCAATGTCCTTAGCAATTTTGCTGACAAATGATTTGGTTAAACATCTGGTCAACAAGTGATCAACAATCTCAAACTTGATCAAGCAACGTCGACGTCTCCATTCATTGATGTGATTGGAGATGTGGGTCCCAGTGTCTTGCTTGAGTGACATAAGGAGATGGGTGCCAGTTTCATAATGAACAGACAACTGGAAATGTGTGAGAAAGGTCATGGCAAGAGTGTTAAATTCATGATAGATACTTCGAAGTAGTTCAATGTACCTCTTAGCTATAGCACCTGTGAGAGTTCATTGGAAAAGTTGGAGATGAATGGAATCATCAACATAGGAATTCAAGGAGCACCAGAGGTGATATGTCATCACATGGGCTTGTGGATCCTCTTTCGCTTTTCCTTCAAACATCAGACAATCACTCGGGATCTTGGACAGAACTGGAGGCTAGTATGTTGAATGAAGAATAGGATCATTCGTGAGTCTA
>Ga0181464_1001150_pt2 | contig 10230 bp, 10 predicted proteins | sample InSIn2gowninarea_FD_119074 | JGI IMG/M metagenome (GOLD analysis project Ga0181464, IMG submission 119074) | Clean room microbial communities from NASA Spacecraft Assembly Facility at Jet Propulsion Laboratory, Pasadena, California, USA -... ...
TGCTATACTACCCAATCTTACTTTATGATGATATGCTTGTTCCTCACTTAGGTTGTTGTTGTTGCATACCTGGTCACAGTTGATGATATTGAAGCTACATTGTCTTATCTTGTGAATTGATGATGGAAATGTATAGGTTGTTGTTCTTGGTGATGCCAACATATGCTCATGATATAGATCATATGTCATGTATGATAGTTGTTGATGAATATCATGGTCTTATTAAGGTTATTTTTCTTGGTTATAAATGCCATATCTATCATTTGATGTAAAGGTCATGTAAATACATATGATGTAATCATTGTAAAATTTCAGTCATGTATGGACTATTGTGGTCAAGTCTTCTTGGACATGTGATGTAATTTATAACCCAACCGTGCTTGGGAAGTTGATGTAATAATGATTTCAAATATGTAAACCAACTATGATTGGGTGATTGATGTATGTTTGAGTCCTTGATGATATGACAAGTAATCTGAGTCATAAAGTCATGTACTTCATTGTACATCCTTCAGAAATTTCAGCATGCGCTCACAGGGAGCATTGTCAGTCTTCTGTGTTCATACTTAGTAGTTAAAATCTACAGAAGCCTTGATTTAGAAATGGTTAGCCCTTTTCCCTTGATGTCAAAGGGGGGGAGTAACTTGGTGTTTGGAAAAGCTTGGTCCTTAGCTTGATGTGTTTTACAAGTATCTACAGGTGGTGGTGACCAAACACCAAAGTGGTTTCCATCAAGTTCAAAAAGGGAGATTTTTGGCATTATGATGAATGTGTTGTCCTTGATGGAAACCTAGTTGATGAGTTTTCCTTTAATGGACACCAACTTGATGAAGATGTCAATAGGATGTGTCTACATGTGATAGAGAGTTTGGTCAAAGGCATAGGAGATCAAAGATAGAGGAATGATAAAGATGAAGTTTGAAGAAGTATATGTAGGTTTGGTGAAGCAACGACGAGTATACATAGGTTCTATGAAGCAAAGTTGAGTATACACATGTTCTATGAAGAAAATTAGTGTACACACTCAAGTTTCATGAAACAAAGTAAAGTATACACAGGTTCTATAAAGAAAAGATGCATACACACGCGAGTATGAATAAAGAAAGGTATGTACATCTTCCACACCATGGTATTTTAAATACTAAGGGTCTTTACCATGGTATTGACCGATTGTGGTATTGATCCCAATAATAGATGTTTTGATCTACTCTAAGAAAACCATCAGCTTGAGTAAGATTTTGACTTGTGGTGTTGGATAAGGGCTAAGCTATATAAGGTGATGAAGATCAAAGTGGTAGATGTGTGCAAGTGATGAATATTCTATGAATAGTTAGATCTAAAGAAAACATGCATGTAATGGTTTGTTGATGTTTTTCTTGATCTAAAACTAAGTATGCACCCGAGAATTTGATGATGGATCAAATTCAATAGATATTAGATGACAATCTTGATTATGAGGTGATTTTATCTGTCTTGATAGTGTCTTGATGTGTGATTTTTCTATGTATGCTGAGATATGGGTATCTCTAAAGTTCTGTGTAGTAGCGAAGGTTTGAGTTAGAAATTGTAGATATGTATGGGGGATTTATAACCTGAAAGGCGCATATACGCATAGGTTTGATTATGGTAAGTCACATATATATTCTAATCTATACATGAGTTTGTTTCCTGAAAAGCGTGTATACACGCCGATATTCTTTAAGGAAATCAAGAAAATAAACTAGGGTTTTTATGAAAAGGATGTCTGATCAATTTAATTAGTCTTGATATGTCTCTGTTGTATGTCAATGAAGTCTTCTTGATGGTCTGGTCTTAACAATAATGTTTAAAAGATGAATTGACTGATTGAAGAATGCTGAAGATACTTTTTATTTGTGATTTAGGTTCAGTGAAGGTTATATGATTATTTTAGAATGATGTGGTGGTCCTGTGTATGACACAATGTTTAGCTCAGGATGACAGTAGTTCAATTTTAGGATTCAGTGGTTTAAGATCTATACATGGGTATGGTTCATGGAAACGGCGTACACATGTGGGTTTTCTACTGTAAAGTACTGTGTACATTTTTATATAAGGTTGATAAGTTTTTGCATTAACATAATCTGATTTCTGTGATGTGCAGTATGATGATTGGTATTTTGGTTATAGTGATTTGACTATTCTGGTTGTTTAAGTGGATTGCTTCGAGTTTCATTTGATTGGCTGATTCAGTTGATTTAGTGACTGAGTTTCAGTTGATGGCTTATTATGTTGGTTCAAAGATTGTTTTATTTGATGTTTGAGTGATTTATTGCAAAGATCAATTTCAATTTTGATATTTAGTTTTGGGCTTAAATGTTGGTAGTGGGTCTAGTCTGAAAATTTGATGAAATGTGCCCTAAAAGTTGTGATTTTTTGTAGTAGGTGTATCTAGTATGAAAATTTATGAAAAGTGGTCCCTGTAGGAGTTGAGGGTTGGAGCCTTCAGTGAGGGAGTTGATGCTTCCTTCAAGTGGTAGATGGTAAACCAAATCAGGGGGTTGGAGCTCCCTTCTGGTGGGTGCCAATAAACGGGATCAGGCAGTTGGATCTCCCTTCCAGTAGGAGCTAGAGAATGAGGGAAGGACGTATCCTTCTGTAAGTGGGTGCTTGCATGCTAGTATGAGTATTTTTTAGTACAATATTGTAAGAATTTTTTATTTATATTAAAAAGAAGACAAATATGAAAACAGTGATGGTTTTTTTCCCATATTGGGTTTCCAAATTAAATCATGGTGTTCATGTGTGATGATTTTTTTTTCTTACTACACATGGTTACTATTTATATAATGTTGAATGAAGTATTGATGCACTGCATTAAGATAAATAGAAGATGAGTTAATTGAAAAATATGTTTTACTGCATATATGCTAGTTGTATGAAAAAAAGTCGCGTACACACGTGGGTTACCTCCAATAAAGTCACGTAAAGAAATTAGGATATGACATTGAGAAGGTTAATGGTTTGAAAATATTGGTTCACCCACCCCCCCAGCCTCTTAGTATTTTTCCGAACAATCTCCTAGTGTCTCTTCATATCCCTATTCTCCTTATTTTATATTTACACTATTTTACATATATTCACCCAATCCCAATGATTAGTTGTCAACATAGTTTTCCACTCTTACTACCAAAGGGGAAACTCACCTGATTCTACTTCCCATATACACAATTTTCACAGAAGTCAAAATCCAGAGAGCTATTACTCATACCTTCTACCACACCTTTACCATGAAGTATTTGAAGGGCCTTCTCTCGAATATGTCCAAGCCTTTGATGCCACAACATGGTCTTCTCTCCAGAGACCACTACATTTTCTGCTCCACTTTCAGGAACCATAGAACTGTTGCAGCCATCAATAAAAGTGCTACCTTGCATCTTGTATAGAGTTCCAATTCGAACACCTAGCATCAATACCAATTCTCCCCACATCACCACCAGAATCGATCTCGCAGATCTCCCACTAAATAGGGTCTACCACAAGCCCAAGCGAAACCCCTCAGCAACAAAGGCGTCCCCTTGAAGCCAAAACAACTCTGATACCAAATGTAGGTTTTAACCCCATATAGAAATTACCTATATACGAATTCTAAAACATAGAAAATAAACAATGTGAGAGCATAACACATAAAACACATATACACAGAGATTTTCCCTTGGATCCCAAAACCGGGACTACCAGCTTGATTTTTCATTATGTTCCTTTCAATGTTATAATACATATTTATACATGCCAAAGCATCCAATACCATGGACCGAAAACCATCGCATCCAATACCATGGACCGAAAACCATCGCATTCAATACCATGGACCAAAAACCATCACATCCAAAAACATGTGCGAAAATCATGCACAAAACCATAGGTGGGTCCACCCATCCTAACATAGGGTCCAAAAACAAAATTTTCTGGGGCGCTGCCCTAGACCCCATAGAGTGGGCTTATGGGTACCCCTCAAACCCTCTGTGACCTTCCCCCCTCTAACCCCTGGGTAACTATGTGGGCTAGTCGTGGAAAGAATATAACAGAACCCAACACAAGTTTTCCAACCTTATGAGTTAAATTCCTGATGATTTTTTCCATTTTGTCCCACTTAGGGTCTGATGATTCTCTATCCCAACCAAAGGAGGATGCCTCTGCTTTCCCTTTTTTATTGTTAATGGGTTCCTGCTTTCCTGTCAACTTCCCCGATGAGGTGAAGTTAGCTTCCACCTCAAGTGCATCGATTTGGATTTGATCTAGAGTAAGAGACTTCCTTTCCCTCAAAGTAAATCCGAAATTAGACTCAAAAGCTCCCAAAAACACTACTTAAGCAACAACCGGAGGAGACTTTATCTTAGCTTGTGGGTTATTGTATTGTTTGTTGAACTTTTTGATAGACTCTGAAGAATCCTCTTTTGGCTTCTTTCTTATCAGATTAAACTTTGTGAGGAGGTACTTATGATTCCTTTTTTCTCCCCATTTCTGGGTGAAAGCATTTTCTAGCTCCTCCCAGGTAGTGATGGAGGCATTAGGTAGGCCTTTGAGCCACTTTTTGGCTTCTCCATCGAGACTTTGTACAAAAATTCCGATGACCACATCCAGCTATTCACGTTTAGGATCTCAGCAAAGGTAGAGAAGGTTTTGATGTGTCTTTTTGTTGTCTTGTCATCTTCCCCATTAAATTTAGGTAGAAGCTTTAGGTACTCTTGGGGCATGACACCTAGAGGCTGAAGTAGATCAAGAGGTGCATACTTATTTAGCAAAAAGCCCATAAGAGTCATCTCGATTAATGGAGGGGGGATTAGAATTTGCTTGAGGAACTTGGGTCAAGACCACAGTGGTTGGAGTGGTAGCAGGGTATGTCAGGGCCTTAAGAGTAAGTCCTGAGTAGTGAGCAACAGTGGGCTGAGAGTTGGATGTGGAGGCTACAAAGGAAAATGAAATAGTAGCACAAGTAGGGGGGGTGGGGTTTTCTCTTTCCAGATTTTCTTGAAAATTAACTTTTCTCGATCAGATATAAATGGGGCTTTCTGCTGAGATGTATCTGAGTGAGTGTGAGGCCTTTTAAAAGCTAGGGTGATGAATGATAATGAGGGGAGTGTGGAGTCACCAAGGTGATGTGAATGCAATCAAAACAGACTTCTTTCACCTATACAAAGAGTGTTAAACTTGTCATGTCCCCGGGGAAAAATCCTTCAATACATCCTTGTCAACGGCACCAAAAGTTGTTGTAGCTCCTAGAGATAGCCTCGGATTGCTTACAAGACTACTGCCTAGGCACACCTAAATTTAGAGTGTCTCAAATAATTCACAGTAAAGGGAGACCTCACTTATATTCTATATGTATATATAATGGGTTGGTTCATTCCTATAAAGGAGTAAGACATGAATTTCTTGGTACATATTCCCATATAGAAATCTGAGAAATATGCATAAAACAGTGGAGGCCAAGTAGTCCAAGGACTTACAATTTAATAGACTTTTGCAAAGAAATGATAGAGGATAAGGAGAAGGAATAACTCATCATATGGAACTTACAACATCAAGAATTCTATGCATAATGCATAGAGCTTGTAGCTTTAAGAATTCCTATACTTATCTCAATCAGAAGTAGATATAATGGGTAGAAGAGAGGTTGTGTGCTATGATTCATGAAGAGGAAATTTTAAAGATATAATTTCAATAATCTGTGCAGGCACTAGCATTAACAATGTCGATACAAATGAATCTATCAGGAACTTACAGGAACATGAATAAAATATTGATACTAGCAAATCTGTGAGGAAGTCTTGAAATATTTCTAGCAGCTATAATTGAATGAATTCATAGAAGAAACATGAACATAATGGGTTTTAACAGAGGGGGAACATACTATAATACTTGGAGGGGGAATCACCACCATTTCCTTTATATTCTAGAAAATTCATATTGTAAAGCCATACCAGTATGAAAATAACATGTAGTGTTTTCTTTAGAATTTCTTAACCTTGTTTAAGTCTTACTTTCTACTATTTATCTAGAGAGGGGAGAACGGACACTCATTACAAAATCTCTTCAGCCGAGTCCTAGCTGCTAGGTTGACTAGTTGTCTTGGCTGGGGATGGCTCTATGGCCAAAAACATTATAGAATTAATGGACTCTTCGAAAGCAGGCACCTTATAGGACAAAAAAATAAATAAACATTAAGACAAAAACATAAATGAAGATATCTCTATCCATCCCTGTGATCTCCTCTACTTCAGGTTATAGTTTGCTCCATGGTATGGCTTTCTGTGTTGTGCAGACAATTTCCTTCTTGTTTGCCTTTATGTCTTGAGTCGTTTCCCCTGTTATGGGGCACCACGTCTAAGAGTTAAATCCTCTTGAGCTACCTAGTCTCTTTCCATTCCCATCAGTCCCGACCCCAATTTCATGTTACAATGCATTCTCTCAGTCAGCCCATGAAGGTTTTAAGCAAACCACTTATTTCCCTTAAAGACATAGTTGCCGCCCCATCTACCTTTAAAAATCTATACCATGCTCTCGAGGTCTTGTTGCAGCAGGACTTTTCCTCATAAATCGGCATAGAAGAATGGTGGGTTTTGGTTTTCCTTAACTCCCTTTAGTTTAGCCCCTTATACTGTTGTTTTCTTCATAGGACCAGGGGTTGAGACGAGGGGCTTAGCCTTCGGGCACTGAGACCTTTAGAACTATGTTTGGAAGGAAAATCGGTGAAGGAATAAAATTTACTTCATGCAATCGTTGATCACTAATCCGGGGGGGTGATGTCATCATTTCGATGTGTCACCTTGTGATTGGTGACACGTGTCACCTAGAAATGCCCCCATAGGACCCCTGAGAGTGCTGAATTTGAGTGCCTCATGTCACCCATATTATGATGTCACCCTTCATACTACCATGTGGAGGAAAGAGAAAGGGTTCGTCCAACCTTGGTTTTTCCATGAAATTCCTTTGTAAACTGATTTCGACCTCCCTTGACGTTGTTACACTAGATCGCAGAATCACACACCAATCGCCGATAGCCAATCTCCTAACCCTGTCGATACTTCCTTCTTGCTCAACTCTGCCAATAGCCAATTTGTGATTGCGATAAGCTCTTGAGTCCTTGATATGCGATTTTCCTTTACACTTGGTCATTTTCTTTGTTTTATAGGCTTTCCAAGGGTAACTTTAACATACCATATCTTATGATCCAAAAGTTCATTTTCGGACTTGCATATGCCCTTGGAAATCTCTTTTCCAGAACTATGTGATGGGAAGGGTCCAATTTAGCTCTAAGATCTTCTATGAATTCAATGCTCTTGGGCAGCCTTGACCAATTGAAACCCACAATGCAATGAGCGACAATAGTATCCCAAAAGCACAACTCTTACAGTGACAACTTACACTAATGTTGGTTGGGCTAGAAGCGTGGACAATCAAAACAGTACCAACAGAAATGCATTCTTCATGGGATATTGTGTAGTATCTTGGCTCAGCCAAAATAATTCATTTATATCTCTTTCCATGGCTGAAGCCAAATATATAGCTATTGCATATTTTTGTACACAAATACTATGGATGAAGAAAGCTTTGAAGGATGTCAACATAGAAACTAAAAAAACCAATCACCATCTGTTGTACAACACTAGTGTCATCAGTCTATCAAAGAGTCTAGTAATGCACTGAAAGACCAAACATATTCCAATCAAATATCATTTCCTCCATGAACAGGTTGTTGAACAAAACATCATGTTGGAATAAATCAATACAAGATAAGACAATGTAGCTTCAATATCATCAACTGTGACCAGGTATGCAACAACAACAACCTAAGTGAGGAACAAGCATATCATCATAAAGTAAGATTGGGTAGTATAGCATCATTCTTCATAATCATAAAAAATTCCATGTTTCCAAGTATCATCTAGAAGATGTAGCAATAACATATCAAAAACCATTTCTTAGCAACATCATTCTTCATAGAAAGAAGAATTATCATACCAACACCACTTCATCAAGAACTTATTTCACCAATATGAAACTCAAGTAAATATCATGATCAAGAACTTCGATAACATAACTAGCATCACCTATTGATAAGCATCATTATGTATCAAGAAAACACAATTCCAACAATGCATTATTAGAAGCATAGAAAATATTCTCCCTGAACTTGTGCCAACTATTCACTATCAAATCTGATAATATCATCTAATTTATTAGTCACAACTTAAAAGTATCTTTATCAATAAGTCATCCATCAATGTATAAACAACTTCTAAATAGCATAAATAGACTATAATCATCGACCATCATAATCATGAAATCCAAATAATAATTTTTTGAAGTCTATCAAACCTTTTCCTGGGTCTATCCCATAGTCTCCTCAATAAATAAAAATATACATGACTTTTCAGATCAGAACTTGTGTATACACATGACTCTTTTCGTAGGATTCGTGTACAAAAATTAAAATACTTAAGTTTCACACCTTCAACTCCCCTGATCTTGTATTGTTTGTACTTGTTCATTATTACTACATGTTATGCAACCAACTCACAAAATAGAGAAAAGATAGATCAACGACTTCAAAATCATCCTCTTCAAGGGGCAAGCCTCCTTTACATTACACAAATGAACAATTCTTGGATGATTCAAATGAAAGTACTTCCTTTCTATATATAGGAGTGTAAAGGATCACAATATAATTAGATACGACATAACAATAATATTCTAAGGGCACAACAAATAACAATAGTGGGCTTCTATGTGGCACAATAATAACAATATGGGGACTACATGGGCACAAAAATACAATAAGGAGGTTGCACTAATAACAATAAGGGGCTACACTAGTAGTATAGGGACCTAACATGCCCCTCTCCTTCAAAAAAGTGTTGTCCTCAATGCTTGAGTAGTTCTGGATGCTTACGTATAAAATAATCATTCTCCCATGCGGAATCTTTAGTGGGTAAGTTCTTCCACTTGATGAGATACTTTAAAATTGATTGATTTTGTAGTTGTTAATTCCTTGTTTTTGTGACTGCTTCAGGTTCCAAGATGACTTTTCCTTGCTCGTTAATTTTTGTAAATATTGTTTGACATGGGAGCTTGTGACCTATAACCTTGTTTAAGCATGACATATGGAAAATTGGGTGCACTCGTGAAGATGAAAGAAGCTCCAATTTGTATGCCATAGTACCAATCTTCTATAACGCCTTGAATGGACCATGATATTTTGGTGATAATTTATTATCCTTCTTAGCTTGCTTGAGGGAAATTTGTTTTTATGGTTGTAGTCGTAGAAATACCCAGTCACCTACATCAAAACTTATTTTGTTGTGATGTTTATCTTCCTGTTATTTCATTTTATTATGTGCCAAAGTGAGGGTACCCTTTAAGAGTTGGAGAACTTGTTGTTGATGATCAATGTGATCTTCCACTGCTTGAACCTTAGAATTTTCTCTTAAGTATGATGTGACGGATGGTGGATGATATCCATAAAGTGCCATAAATGGGGTCATTTTTTCTGCAATATGGAAGGAAGTGTTATACCACCATTCAACTAGAGGCAACCACTTGACCCATTGTGTATGTTTATCAAATACAAAGTAATGAAGATATCCTTCCAAACATTTATTCACTATCTCAGTTTCCCATCAGATTGGGGATCATAAAATGATCTATAGGTTAACTGAGTACCCAAACAAGAAAATAATTATGTCCAAAACTTTCCATCGAAAATGGGATCTTTGTCACTTACAATAATCTTTTGGTTTCCATGTAGCTTTTGAATTGTTTAAATAAATGAAGTAGCAACTGTAATGGTTTTAAATGGATGACTACCACCATGATGAAAATCTTTCCTTCGGACTTGGGTAAACCTATGATAAAATCCATTGAAACCTCCTCCAAACGTTGACTTGGAATGGATAAAGGTTGTAACAAACCCAGGGTCTTAATTTTCTCAACTTTAATTTTTTCGAAAACCCAAAATTGCACCACAAACTTTTGAATATCACATTTAAGGCCATCCCAAAAAAATTCCTTCTTAACCCTATGGTAAGTTTTTAAAAATCTTGAGTGCCCTCCTAAGGGAGAGATGTGCAATTCTAGAGAATTTTTTGTTTGAGTTGGGAATTCTTACAAAGGTATAAATGATATTTGTACCATAACGAATCATTTTTCCAGCTAAGTGTATCAGATGTACTAGGAACTTGCTGCAACTTTTGAATGAGTTCCCACACT
>Ga0181464_1002011_pt1 | contig 10230 bp, 12 predicted proteins | sample InSIn2gowninarea_FD_119074 | JGI IMG/M metagenome (GOLD analysis project Ga0181464, IMG submission 119074) | Clean room microbial communities from NASA Spacecraft Assembly Facility at Jet Propulsion Laboratory, Pasadena, California, USA -... ...
AGAGAAAAAAAAGATGGGATTCCCTGAACACGAATTAAGGGAGGCGATAAAGAACGGAAAATTTGAAGATGAAGGACTAAGGGTTAGAAAAGACGGTACTACATTTTATGCAAACGTCATCATCACCCCAATTTATAGCAATAATAACCTGGTAGGTTTTTCAAAGATTACAAGGGACCTAACCGAGCGTAAACAGGCTGAGGAGATTATGGCCCGGCTAAATGAGGACCTTGAAAAACGGGTAGATGAAAGAACAAAAGAGCTTTCCAAAACGGTCAAACAGCTGAAGAAGATTAATGCCGACTTGGACAACTTCATATATACAGCATCCCATGACCTTAAAGCTCGGGTTTCCAACATCGAGGGCTTAATGTATACACTTACCAAGAGGCTCAACCATTATAATTTTTCCAATAAAGAAATCGATCAACTACTGGAGATGATCAGAATGTCAGTACAGAGATTTCAGAGTACAATTAAAGACCTTACTACTGTTAACGAAAGCCAAAGGTCGGATCGGGAGGATGCAGTCCCTATCAACCTTTCTGACATAGTTGAAGATGTGATTGCCAGTATTGATCACATTGTAAAGGAATCTAAAGCACAAATTGACTTAAACATAGAGAGCTCAAAGGCATTTAACTTTTCAAAAGTGCATATCCTCAGTATTATTTATAATTTGTTGACCAACGCAATAAAATACCGGTCTCTGGACCGAGCGTTGGAAATAAAACTTAATTCTTATAGGGAAGGGAACAATTATATTGTAGAAGTTTCCGACAACGGTCTGGGGATTAAGGAAGAAAACAAGGAAAAGGTTTTCCAGATGTTCAAAAGGCTGCACAACCATGTGGAGGGTTCAGGAATTGGGCTTTACATCGCAAGAAGAATAATTGAAAATGCTGGAGGAAAAATAGAAATAGAAAGCGAGTTGGATAAAGGCACAACTTTCAAAGTGACTTTACCTAATCAGGAGCAATAGTAATCTTCGTTTTCGATTTCACTTAGGTGTTTACTTTGAGATTCCTTCTTCTACAAAGGAGAGAATTTATAGAGGATTTTATTTTTTTACTTTTTAACGGATTCAAAGATCTAGAATTAATGTTAAATACCATTTTCATGACGCTTTTTTATCTAGGTTTTGGCGGGTTTGCCATCAATTTGATCTTAATTTTATTTTTTTTCTTCTTTGTATGGGTATGGGCAATTATTGACCTCGCAAAAAGTGATTTTAAAGATAGCGCAACTAAAATACTCTGGGTCTTATTTATATTCTTTATTCCGGTATTAGGCGTGTTATTATATGTGATTGTAGGAAGGCGCCAAAAAGTAATAAATAACCGGTCAGGGCAGCAGTTTTAAAAATATGACAGTAGGTTTAATTATGCTAGTTAGATTTAGTCTAGTTATTACTTTCTCTTTTTGATTTCTTCTTCTTTAGCCTGAATAAAGTCAAGCACCTTTTCAGGATTTACATCTATCTCCAATTCTGGCAGTTCAGGATCTTGAGATTTATCAATATCCAGTTTTTCGGCGATGGCTTTTACTAGTGTCACTAACCTTGTGATCTCGCGCTCAGCTAAAAGACTTACCTGCAAATCCAAGTCAGCTCTTTTATCTGCCAACGCTGCCATTCGGTTTTGCGAAATAAGAACAAAGGTCGATAGGAAAATTGCCTCAACTGATGCAAAAGAAGATAGAATAACAAACGAGGGATCAAATTTGGGAAGCGGCGTCCAACCTAAGTTTATGACAACCCATAACAGAAATAGAACAAGGTGAATAAGTACAAAAGTAAAGGAACCGGCAAATTTGGTAATCGAATCAGCGATCAGGTCATGCCACTTCTTATTCCTTTCCTCCTGATGTTTTCTATGAATCAGTGCCTTTATATTTCTCTCTACCACTGAGGCGTGAGAAATCTTCTCGTCATATTGATTTTTATCGTTCATTATTTTTTTATACTGGATGATAGTGCAGATTGTTAAAAAAATTTTAGGGTTTCAAATAGGATTTATGAAATTAGTCGCCATCAAATTCAGTTTGATCCTTCAATCAAAACTTGGCAAGAAACGGGTTTTACCTCCGGCGTTTTAGCCTTTACTTTGATTAAAAGAACAAAGCTGATGACTAAATTTAAAATAATACCACTTTCCGCAGAATACGCCGCACGAATTCGAGAAACAAGAATAGACGACTTTAAAAATGAAGTCGTAGAACAGATCGCAACAGGATTGGGACCTTGCCGAGTGTCATTAAAGCCGTTTAGACGTAATGAAGATCGTCGGCTTGTTTTAAGTCATAGTCCTTTTACATTAAAAAATCCCTATAATCAACCAGGTCCGATTTTTATTTCCGCAATCGAGGTGGAGGAATATTCCGAGGTCCACAAATTCCCACTAGAATTAAAAAACAACAAGCAGAGTTTTCCTATCACTCTCATCGGATATAATCAAGAACAATGGATGGTGCATACTCATATGATAAAAGAAACAGAAGATATAGATTTAGTGATTCCGGAGATATTCGAACGATTTCCTGAAGTAGAATATCTGCATGCAAGGAACTCAAAGGCTTGTTGCTATATCTGTAAAATAGAACGATCTATTTAAAGAATAGGCAGCCTTATCTTCATTGTCGCAAAAACACCCTTCTTTGACGGTTTATTCCGGTGTAACTGAAATAAATTACGATACCTTTGTCTGTACCAAATTTTTAATTTAAACACTTTTCATATGATCTCGGACCTTTGGATTAATCTTCCTGTAAAAGACATCGCAAAATCAAGAGACTTTTTTAAAGCTCTCGGCTTTTCATTCAATAGTCAGCATGGCAATACCGATAATTCGATTTCCTTAGTCGTAGGAAAAAAGGGTATTGTAGTTATGATGTTTGATCAAGCTACTTTTAAAGGCTTCGTTAACGGCGAAGTTGCGGACGCTGTTCGCGGAACGGAAGTACTCTTATCAATCGGAGTGGATAGTAAAGAAGAAGTGGATGAATTCGCCCGAAAGGCTGTAGCTGCAGGCGGAAAAAGCAACCACAAACCGACAGAGATGAAGGGCTGGATGTATGGCAGCCTGTTCGAGGATCTCGACGGCCATAAGTGGAACCTTCTCTATATGAATATGAGTAAGATGTAGGAAGGATACTAGAGCTCTGTATTTTAATTTATTATCCGGCACAGTAAATACATTTACTGGCCGGATCATTTATTTATTTATTAGCTTAGGCGTCCTTCTATAGAATCATCCAGAGTTTTACCTATTACTGCACCAATTAACATTTTCACACCCGCAACAGCTTTTCCATTTTTATTGTCCCAGTAATAACCCTCGTTGGGTTCCACCTTAATTACCGTAATCCTCGGGTCGTTTTCCCCTTCAGTGAACCACGTCTTTAAAATCGGTTTCCATAACTCCTTGATTTTCGCTTTGTCTCTGGATATTGACGCCGAGCCATCCAATTTTAAAAAATCCGAATGAGCAGAGCCCTGGAAAAATAATTTTACATCCGGATCCATTTCGATCTCTTTGTTCTTATGACTATCATCTGCACTAAGAAACCAAAGATTTCCCTGATCGTCCACTTGTTGAACACTCATTGGTCTCACCGCTCCTGACGCTCCTGTTGCAGTTGAAGTACAAAAAAAGCATGTTTCTGCTTTCTCCACCAGCTCTTTTATCTTCTTCGTGGCCTTAAAAGAGGTTAAATCCTCAATGTTGTCCTCTATTTGATTTTTGTTTATGCTATCCATAGTTACCTAGTTTTATAAAGACAACTTCCCGGGACAATATTTGTTTAAGAGATTTTAAGAAAAGAATAACAGGTATTACTGAAGATGATCAATTTCAAAATTCAATTTTAAGACCTATAGGACAATGATCCGATCCCATGTATTCATTATAAATCATCGTTTCTTTGACATTTGGAACCAGCGAGTTGCTTACGAGAAAATAATCTATCCGCCAACCAACGTTTCGGGAACGGGAGTTAAAAAAATTGTTCCAATAAGTATACTTAACTAGATCAGGATTAAAATGACGAAAGGTATCAGTAAGTCCATCGCTCAACAAAGTGTCAAATCCGTCTATTTCCCTTTGGGTATATCCCGCTGATTTATTATAATTTTCTTTTGCGCGCGCTATATCTATTTCCTTATGAGCAACATTGAGGTGATGATGACGTTTGCATAAAATGTAGTACCGTCTTTTCTAACCCTTAGTCCTTCATCTTCAAATTTTCCGTTCTTTATCGCCTCCCTTAATTCGTGTTCAGGGAATCCCATCTTTTTTTTCTCTTCGGTGTAAAAGACTGAAAAATGTTTTCCCAATACTTCCTTTTCCTCGTACTTCTTTAACCTTTTAGCTCCCTCATTCCAGGAAACAACATAACCCTCGGGGTCAAGCATAAAAATCGCATAGTCTTTAACACCTTCTACCAATAGCCTGTATTTTTCTTCACTCTTTTTCAAAAGCTCTTCTGCTTCTCTTCTTTCACTTAAGTCCCTTGTTATTTTCGAATAACCCAAGAGAGTATTTTCAGAATCGAAAATGGCGGTAATTATAACATTAGCGTAAAAAGTGGTGCCGTTTTTCCTTACTCTTATTCCTTCATCTTCAAACCTACCCGTCTTCTTTGCCTGACCCAACTCGAACTCCGGGAAGCCGCTGTTTTTAGTTTCTTCAGGATAGAAAATAGAAAAATGTTTTCCCAGTATTTCTCTTTCAGTATAACCTTTCAGTCTTTTCGCTCCTTCATTCCATGACATGACATTCCCTCCAGGGTCAAGCATGAATATTGCATAATCTCTTACCCCTTCAATCAGAGAACGGTATCGTTGCTCACTTTTCCGAAGTCGTTCTTCATTTTCCCTTTTTTCGGTTAAGTCCTTGGTTATCTTAGAATATCCCAGGAGCTGCTTTTCTTTATTTAAAATAAAAGACCGACCCATCTTTTTTAACCCTCCATCCTTCATCTTCAAATCGTCCCCGCTTTTTTGCCTGCTCCCAGTTCTAACTCAGGGAATCCTTTTTCTTTGGCGTCCTGCTGATAAAAGATTGAAAAATGTTTACCCAGTACTTGGCGTTCATCATATTTTTTTAATCGCCTTGCACCTTCCATTCCAGGAAACGATAATTCAGTCCGGATCAAGCATAAAAATAGCATAATCTTTAACGCCCTCTACAAGCAGCCGGTATTTCTCTTCGCTTTTCCTTAGTTGCTCTTCTGCTTCTTTTTTCTCCGTAAGGTCCTTCGTAATCTTTGAGAATCCCATAAGCTCATTGTCTTTATTATAAAGGGCGGTGATAATGACATTTGCATAAAAAGTTGTACCGTTCTTTCTTACTCTCCAACCTTCATCTTCAAAACGTCCTTTCTTTTTGGCTTGCTCCAGCTCAAATTCCGGATATCCTTTATCCTTCACTTCCTTTGGATAAAAAATAGAAAAATGTTTGCTCAATATTTCTCTTTCGGAATATCCTTTAAATTTTTTAGCTCCTTCATTCCAGGAAAGGATATTTCCTTCGGGGCTGACCATGAAAATAGCATAATCACTAACTCCTTCAATTAGTCGTCGATAGCGCTCCTCACTCTTTTTTAATTGTTCCTCAGCCTCCTTCTTTTCCGAGAGGTCTACAATGATTTTAGAAAATCCAAGAAGTTTTTTTTCTTTATCGAATAGGGGTGTTGTAACATCTGAAGCAAAAAATGAAGAACATTCTTTTCTTATTCTCCAGCCTTCATCTATAAATCTACCTTTCTTTTTGCCTGTAATAGTTCATAAGTAGGAAAGCTCGTTTCGCTGGATTCTTTAGGATAAAACTTGGAGCAATTGATGCCAATCACTTCTTCTTCAAGATAACCAAAGAGCTTTGCAGCACCCGTATTCCAGCTCTCAACTTTTCCTTTGGTATCAATTATGAAAGTGGCGTAATCTTTAACTCCTTCTATAAGAAGTTTGTATTTTTCGTTCTGATCATTCAGCTCCTTCTGGGATTGAATTATAGAATCATCTTTCACTTTCAACTATTTAGAGGTGTATATCAATATTTAAGTAGTAACCGTTCCTAGATATTGTGCAGTTCATTCTTTTCAAGTTATTAGAAGATGAACAATACTAGTCTCTTTCAAACTTTATGTTAAACGGATTTTTGGTTGCATGGTTAGATGTATTGATTTGGAAGGCATATTTATGGGGTGTATAGCAACTAATAATAAATAGAATATCAAGAGCAGTGTTATAAAATTTGCTTTCGGGAAAGATGGAGATGGGATTTCAGAGGGAGCAACTTTTGGGGTAAACTTAGCCCTGTAAATTTTTTTCTGAACTATACCTTTGCAGCAAGTCCTCCAGTTGATGTTCTATACTTAATATTTTTTTTCTCCACTCTCTTAAGCCCCCGTAATTCCATGTCCGCAAGCTCAATTGACTTTAAATATTGGACATCTTCCTCTAGGAATAGTTCAGGGAAAAGCAATGAATAGCTTTCAAAAAATTCAATTCGGGATTTTATTTTAGATTTAAGATAATTGATATAGCTATTTTCAATTCCAGTGTCCATGAACGCCCAAATTCCTTTTAAAAAAAATATTTAAGTCTTTAAACATCTTTTCATAAAAAAAGTTGTCTTGTTAACATTTTCTTTAAGAAAGATCACGTTTCTAAAACTTATTCCTCAATTAAAAAACTAAAAAGTCTGTTGCTGATCGACGATGCTCCTATAGCTAATTTTTCTATCAAACTACCATTGAAAACTTGATATTACGGACAACCCGCTCGTTTAAGGAAAACAGCCAATGAGGAATTAATTATCTGAAGTCACTTTCTCTTGAAGACCTTTCTCCCGAACTTATTCTGCTGGATATAAATATGTGGGTGTTGAATGGGTTTGATTTTCTAAAAAACTTTCAAAACTTCACTTCAATTTCGATACGTCCTGGGCGGTTATCTTGACGACTTCATATCAGAACAAAGATGTTGAGAAGGCACAGGGATTCATGTGTGATGGTTAAGTGGTAAAATCCTAAAACAATGCTAAATTTTAAAGATAATGAGAGAGCTTTTCTCTGTTACAAACGTCCAATAAGAAGTTATAGAAGAGGCTGATATAGAATAGGCAATTGTTTTTTAATCAATAGTAATAGAAAAGGCTGCTTCTTAATGAAACAGCCCGATCAACTAGTTGAATTTTGTTATACCTTTTAATACTATTCCTTAGAATTCATAGCTACAATCTCTACCCTTCTGTTCATTTTTTGTCCGCCACTTGTCTGATTGGATGCTACAGGATTTTCTTCGCCCATCGGATGAACTGAAACCTGGCTTTCTGATAAGTTTCCTTTTGACGTTAACCATTTCTTTACTGCTTCTGCACGTTCTGCTGAAAGTTCTTTGTTGTGCTGATCATTAGCTCTTGCATCCGTGTAACCATATACCCTTATTTGTCCATCTGCATAACGTTTTTTAATTGAAGCTACAATTTGATTAAGGTTTTGTTGTGCCTTATTGCTGAGCTCTGCTTTGTCAGAATCAAATAGCAAATTTTCACCTAAAGAGTAAATTGTATAGTTGTCATTTCCACGGGTTTCAAAATCAGGAGATGAAATTTTTAATTCGTCACGGTCTACACGCGGAGCATTAAAGTCCAATCCGTTCCATGCACTAGAAGCACGGTCTGCCATTCCCCCGGCAGCACCTGATGCTGCTCCAACTCCTTTTTCCATGGCATTGGAAGTGTTGTCTGCTGTTTGAGACACGTTACGATCTCCCTTGCCTACAAAAAGGAAAACAAGAAGTCCAAGTAATGCTGCAATTCCTAATAGCCAGAGCCAATTAAAGCCTCTTCTTCTCGGTTCAATATTAATTTCTGCCATAACTGATGATTTTTGTTTATACTAATAATTGTACTTTAATTATACACTATCCTCCAATGATTTGAATTCTTCAAATTTGTCCTTGGATTTAAGATAGTTTATTAAAGTCTACGGTCTCTTCTTGAGGATAGTTTGAATTTATTTTTTAAATCCGGATATAGGGACTAGAAATATCCTCTTATTAGAGGGGGAATATCAAGAAATCCTTTGGGCTTCTTCACTCCTTTTCTATATTTAGAATAGTAACAGTTTTATCCTTTACCTAAACCAGAATTACAATGAAGCGCCGCGATTTTATTATTAAAGGTTCGATTTTAGGCATTTCTGTTGCCACTTTTACTTATCAGTCCTGCAGGTCGAAATCATCCGAGAGCAAAGAGAAGCAGCAAAGTAACAAACCAGCCTTTGAGGTTAGAGAAACAACACTTGATGACGTACAAAAGAAAATGAGGGAGGGGGCAATTACCTCAAAAGAGCTTACTCAAATCTATCTGGAAAGGATTAAAGAAATTGATCGACAGGGACCTGAACTCCGCTCCGTAATTGAGGTAAATCCTGATGCCCTCGCAATTGCAGAAGGCTTGGATAAAGAAAGAAAAGAGGGAAAAGTGAGGGGACCGCTTCATGGTATTCCTGTTCTCATAAAGGACAATATTGATACTGCTGATAAAATGGCTACTACCGCAGGCTCTCTTGCGTTAAGCGACAATCATGCTTCCAACGATGCCTATATTGTAAACCAGCTAAGAGAAGCTGGCGCAGTACTACTCGGTAAGACGAATCTGAGCGAATGGGCAAACTTTAGATCTACCAGGTCAAGCAGTGGCTGGAGCAGCAGGGGAGGGCAAACAAAAAATCCATATGTAATTACAAGAAATCCATGCGGATCAAGTTCAGGTTCAGGTGTGGCAGTATCAGCAAATTTGTGCGCCGTTTCGATCGGTACAGAAACAGACGGTTCGATCATTTGTCCAGCAGCGGTAAATGGAGTTGTAGGTATAAAACCAACCGTTGGACTGTGGAGCAGGTCCGGAATAATTCCGATTTCGGAGACGCAGGATACGCCAGGACCAATGGCAAGGACAGTAAGAGATGCAACCATTTTCCTTGGACTTCTAACCGCTTTGGATCCTAATGACACCGCGATGAGCAACCAAAAAAGGAACGCCCTAAAAGATTACACTTCCTTTTTGAAGGCAGATGGGTTAAAAGGAAAAAGAATAGGGGTGGAAAAATCCTTGCTTAAAGGTCATGAAGGAATTGATAAAATAATCGCAGACGCCTTGGATGTGATGAAGCAACATGGGGCTGAAATCGTCGAAGTAGATGTGTTTACCAAAATAGGAAAACTAGGAGAAAATGAGCTGAAGGTTCTGGAATACGAGTTTAAAGACGGATTAGACAAATACTTATCAAAGTCAAATTCGAAGATGAAGTCCCTGAAAGATGTGATAGAATTCAACAAACAGAATGAGGGGAAAGTCATGCCTTATTTCAAACAGGAAATTATGGACAGTTCTGAGGTTAAGAAAAGGCTAGACAGCAAAGAATACAAAGAGGCTTTAAACACCAATCTTACCAAATGCCGGGCGATTATTGATGGAACATTGAGAGAGCATAACTTGAACGCCATCTGCGGCCCTTCTTACGGACCACCTTGGACAACTGACTTGATTAATGGTGATCATTTTACTGGTTATGGCCTTACCTCTCCCGCTGCTATTTCAGGATATCCGAGCATTAATGTTCCTGCAGGATTTGTTCAGGAACTGCCTATAGGAATTACGTTTTACGGCGCAGCCTTTAGCGAAGGAAGTTTAATAGAGATAGCTTATGCGTATGAGCAGGCTACACACCACAGAAAAGAGCCAAAGTTTTTAAAGGCGTAGAAAAGCAATTGAGATTCTTCAAATCCTTTTGTTGTCGCTTATTTTGTTGGTGAACGTTCTGCCAGTAAAGAGGGATTAACACTTTTTCTCGTGACCCCTTCTTCTCAAACTCCTGGAAAAAGTACAAGTCTTGACTAGTCTTGAGAAGTCTTGAGCAGTCTTGAGTATGTCTTAACCAAAGCTTGCGATTTTTTAAGTAAATAAATTGGAAAAGTACAAAAAAGTAGATTTTCGGCGAGAGGGACTGTAAGAATCCGAATAATGCGTTCATTGGCTCCTTCCCCTTCGTCCCGTATTAAATCTTTTAACTATGAAACTGCAATATTTTATCCTAAGAATGGCAAGAATAAGTGATAAGAATAATGAAAATTTTCACGATTATGAAAATACAAGTTCTAAGTGATCTACATCAGGAGTTTGGATTTATTGAGCAAATTAATTTTGACCGGGTCGATGTAGTAGT